>JAEEGG010010692.1_pt1 | contig 20213 bp, 15 predicted proteins | sample 9134161 | NCBI WGS metagenome assembly JAEEGG01 (sample SAMN16246543, study PRJNA631951) | gut metagenome | biome: gut microbiome; feature: rumen; material: CR-attached | host: Bos | place: Iran: Karaj | collected 2018-10 | reverse complement strand
CGGAAGACGCCACCCTTCGGGGCAAGCGTACTGCGCCGCTTTCCAAGTGTAAAGCCTTCCGTACTTTTCGCAGTTCAGCGAGTCGTTGTCGTAACAGAAACTTCCGCCAATATCGCGATTCAAATTGCGCGCCATCCACACTTGATTGCCAATGCGAACAGATTCGTCCTCCTCGCTATTACCAATGCGAACAGACTCGTAATCCTCGCTAGAACATGCTGCGAGAAAGAGAACTACGAGCAGGAATGATTTTGTTAGAACTGGATTTATCTTTTTGTAGGAGTTTTAATATAGGATTATTTTTTCGGAATCGGTATTTTGAGGTTTATAGATCCCTTCTTATTTTCATCGTGTATTTCCTTTAGCCCAAAAGAATCGTCATGATACGCCCCGCAATGTATTCTGTATCATGAGTTAATACTGAAGACAGAGCTTATAAAAAAAACATGTTATCGAAAGTTTTTTTCGTTTTTTTTGTTCTATATTTAGCAGTGAAATTAAAGTATAGTAAAAAATTTCATTGTAGTCTCTCTCATGCTGTCCTGTCCATTCGACAGGGCAGCATTTTAAATTTATTCAAATAAATTTAACGACAGTAAAAGCCGTAAGGCACGTTTGAACGTTGAATCAAGAGTTTACTGGATCCTATCGGTCGCGGAGTTCCCTCCAGGATGAGGTTATGCGGAGTGTTCTTCTTTTCCGAAAGGGACCATATACAGCAATACCGCACAGACCATCGGCATCACGTACCCAATCCAAGACGAGACTCCCGGTTTGGAAACGAGTAAATTGTAGAGCCCGTGGACCGTCACGGACAAAGAAAACACCCCCGTAACCCCGGCAAAAGCGAACACTTTGTAAGTCCTGAGAAGCTGGATACCCTTGGCGAGGGCGACCATGGTCACGATATGCATGACGCCGACGGCCAATCCGCGGATCAGCACATGGGCAAGCTGCGGGGCTCCAAAAGAAAGAATGTAGCAACAGTTCTCGAAAGTCGCAAAGCCGGTCCCAATCCCGACGGCGAACAACTGGACATCCTCATCCGAGGGCTCAAATACGTATATGCAGAACAGTATCGACAGAAGTTTCATCATCTCTTCTACCAACGGGGAGAGGAAAATGGAAGTGTCTTCGGAAGAAAATCCGGAAGTTTCCTCGAAAAAGCCCGAAATATACGCCGACAATATGCAGACTATCATGCCCGTAAGGAAACAGGCAATACACCGACGCGCACTCCCCTTGGTAAACAGCAACGAAACCGCAAGCGGCACCGCAATGCAAATCAAGACATTCTCAGCATAAATCATCAGCGGCAAGTTCCTTTTTCAACGCAACAAACATCATCGGCAACGCGACCGTATTTGCAAAAAAGGGCACATTGTAATAGGGGTTAGGCGTCGCAAACATCGAGAGGATCGTCCATAAAAAGAAAGTCGTGGCTACAAAGAAATCCTTACTCCGGAAACTCTTGATTCCGAGCCAGACTATCAGCACGAGCATCTCCAGATAACACGCCAGCAGCGCAAAGGAGCGTACAAAGCCCTCCACGAACCTAATAAACACGAGCGTCGCCAGAACAAGTACGCTCGTGACCAACGCAAAACTCAACTCCTTTCGCGTCATGGTCCCCCGAGTCCGAATGCCCCGGATCAGAAGCCACAAGAAATAAATGTAGGGAATTCCAAACAAGATGTCCTGCACCCATTCCCCCGACCAGACAATCCACAAAGCGATATTCGCAGCGATAAACAGGAACGCGTACAAAACCTCCCCCGCCACCTTCCTCTTGTCCGCAAGCAACGAATCCAGCCCCGCGCACAAAAGCAGAACCATGGCACATTCCCCAATCTCGTTGGCGGCAATCGGCATCCGCGTATCCGGTTTCAAGAAATCATAGGCGACCCAGTACAAATCGCTCAGAACATAGCTCATCATGGCCAAAATAAAGAAAAAAGGAAGAAAAATCGACTTCCCCTTTTTCATCAACCCGTTTGTTTTAGCTATAACGACGAACAGGACCAAAACCTGAATGACGGTCGCTATGATACCAAACCTGGCTAGGTCGCTCATTTTCCCATCCTCTCAAACGCGATGCGGAGAGACTCTTTTCCTCTGGCCAGAATATTGTACGTCTGCTTTATGTTCTTCTTGATGATGCGGCTGATCTGCTCGGGCTTCATGTTTTCGAAGTAAAGCAGGAACAGCGCCTGCCTGTAATCCATATCGATAGATTTCATCGCCCGGTAAAGCAGAGCGTCGCGCTCGTTTTTCAGGAGCTCCGCGACAGGATGGAAACTCGCATCCGCCTCGATACTGCTCAAAAAATTACGTTCCGGGGAAACGAACTTAAACTTCCGCTTGCGCAAATAAAGCAAAGCCTGGTTCTTGGCGACCGCAAAAAGCCACGTCTTGAACGAAGCCTCGTCCTTCTCCTTGTAGCGCGCCGTTCCGGAAACCAGGATGGCGAAAGTATCCATCATCAGTTCCTCGGCATCGTCCGCGTTTTGGACAAAACCATAAAGGAACAGGATCAGGCCATCCCTAAATTTATTGAAAAGAACTTCAAGAGCATCTTGGTCGTTGTCGGTCAGAAAGCGGATATATAACAGTCCATCGATATCGGGCATGAACCCTTTCTCCCATCAAGAATACTCAACAGCCACACAATAACAATTTCGACATAACGAACTATTACGATAAATTTATTTTACAAATCTATCCTGCCGGCTCGCCTTAGTTACATACAAATATACCATAACTTTATCACAAAGTCAAGCCGTTTTTGTGGAAAGTTGTTCAAATTGTTCTGAAAACGCCATTTTATTGGGTCTCGCACGATGTAAAGAATTATTTATAAAAAAAGGTGAGTAAAAGAATGCAGACTTGCAATTAATAAAATGCAAGGATAAAAAAATCATATACACCTCAAATAAACGCTCAAGGGATTCTCTTGGGCGTTTCCTCTTTTTCATCTTTTATAATACCGAATTCCTCCGCCCGCTGCATAACGTAAATAATTTTTTATAAGGAATTTGGAGCAGTCCCCTCGCCTGTAACGACCATTTTCTTCGGGTAAATCGGCAAAAAGACGGGCATCCCGAAGCCAGAAGCTCGGTCCGGCGACAAATATTACTAAATTTCAACACAAAAAGATTGAGTAAAAAACCTAATTATTGCTATTAATAATAAAATCAATGTTAGGGAGGAAACATGAAATACTCAAAAGAAGACGCATTAAAGGAAATAAAACGACGAGCTAAAGTCATCAAGGAAAAGCACGAAAGAAGGACCTTCAAGGTCTGGGCTTCGGCGGCTAGCCTCTCTTTGATAGCGCTCTTTGCGGTCATCGGCGAGTTCTCCGGTACAGAAATTTCCGGGATGCAGACCGCATACGGGTCGTTCATACTGTCGGCAAAGATGGGCGGATTTGTGCTCGCCGCGGTACTCGGGTTCGTTCTGGGTGTCTCAGCAACGCTCATTGTCAAGTACATGAAGGACAAGAAAAAGAAGAAATAAGGGCGCCACCCCCGAAACCCTTCAACAAATTTTATCGAGAAACGATAAGCCGTTTGAAAAAGTCAACCGGCTTTTTTTGTGCTTTGTCCATCCCGCACCGCACAAAAATTTATTTACAAAATAAAAAAGAGTAAAAGGACATAGAAACGCAATTAATTAAAGGATGAAAAAGTAACAAATTAGAAATATAACAGCCAAAGTTTAAAATAAGAAGGACGGATCTGCCAAATGATACTGTTTGCTGTAAAAAAGACACATGACGAAAACAATGGATATGAAATTTCTGAGGCGGAAAACATTATAATTCCCGTTACATATGACACCAACGAAAAAATCAACGAAAACAACATCCAGTTAATTTCATGGAATCAGGCGATCTACAAGCCAACACCTTTTTTTCTAGCAAGACTTTTTCCAAAGCTTCAGACAACCTAGAATAAAATCGAAAAGGAATCCTCGGATACTTTCCGAATTTTTTTTAATTTATATCCTTTATCATCCGCTATGAATTGTAAATAAAATTTTAAAACAAAAAAGTGAGTAAAAAATATTTTTTTTGCATTTAATAAATTGGGAAACACAAAGAAACGTCGTATAACTTGTATTAAGTGTTAGTACAATATACGCTTTTAAAAGTTAAACAATACACACAAGGAGATAATGATGAGTGAATTTTGTTTATCCTGGAGTGAAAACTCTCTTAACACCGTATTACAGACAGCCTGTATCAACAGCAATATCAAAGAAAAGCTCAGAGGCACAACAGATATTGATTTATTCGGAGACAAGCAAACCATCATATGGGAAATCCGAGGTACCCCACAAGTTAATTTTAAAGATTTTGATGATAATTGTAGAGCAATTAATGAAAAAGGAGATGATTTTGTCTTAAAACAAGATGAACGAAATTTGTTCTTTATCGAGGCGGATACAGGCATTCTTCTCAAAAACGATGACCAGGGTAACGCGCAAGAAAATATTATTCACCTAAATGTTGTATCCAACGCATTTTTAAATAATTCTGCGATTTCTATTAAAATTGTCGGCATTAGAATAGACAACCTCACATCATTAGATCACTCTATCATAAAAGGAATAGGTGCTGATTTGATTAAACGAATCAATACCGTGATGGGATTCAAAGATGATGGTTCTGTTCCGCATCTTTTCACTTTAAAAACGCTAGAAAATATTGGTATCAGATCAAATAATACGGTAATAGAGAAAGTTCATGGGAACTTTCAGATATGGGGAACCAATGGCAATACAAAGCCATTCGATATTTCTGCAACAGAAGACTTTTCATTGGCATTATCAAATGATACTTTGAAAGAAGTTCTAAACAAGCAATTTTCAGAACAATTAAGGATAAATCCAAAAATATCGAAAGATTTTGAAGATTCGGTGGATTGGGGCATATCAACAGCAAAAGCAAAAGCCCATATTGATATAGTGCCACGACAAGTATCCTGTACTTCGGTTGACAATGGAAAAATAAACATGACACTAAGTACAGATTTAGGCTTCGATGGTGACGTTTACACTACAACTATTTTTGGAGACGCTCACTTAGGAAAATTTGGTTACGATTACTCATTTACTCCAAACCCTCTTATAACAAGTGCAAAAATTGACATGAGCCAAAATGTTATACATTACGAATTGAGCAACTTTCAACAATTCGCCGTTTTGCTGACTCCAAGAGGCGATTTTATCCAAAAAATAATGTCAGGCTTATTATGGCCATTAGCCGAAATAATTACAAACTTTATTACAGTAATTATTCCAGATACAATAAAAATCCCAGGAGATATTCAATTCAAGACCGTACAAATTCCTTTAATGGATGCAGGCATCTTAGAATTAGACCTCAATGATTTAAATAGTAGCTTTGGACCCAATTGCATGTATGTAAGTGGAAACGTAAAAGCGCATTGGTAGCCCAAAGCATAAATATCCTGAATTTTCAATGCAGGACTTCAGTTATTTTGAGGATTAGAGATGAAAGAAATCAAACTTGACAAATCAAGACAAGGGAAAATAACACTACTTCGTCATGTTGCCATGCCGGAAAAAACTCTCTTAAAAGAAGTTTCTATTGCCTTGCGTTGTACAGGCGTTGCTTTCCCCGAAGGAATAAAAGTAAAGCGAAAAGAAACAAAAGAAGACGAACGCGGTATCATTAAGCACTTTGAGTTCAAACAGACTCCATTTATCGTCCGATATAAATTAGATGCTCAATATGATCCAAAATCAAATATCGATGTTGCAGGTAACCTGAATTTAAAAGATGAGAAATCTGCTAGTGACGATGGCAATGAAGAGAAAAAAGAATGGCTTGATCAAGCCCGCAGTGAAAGATCCGAACTGCAAAAAACGGAAAACGGACAAAAAATGCTTAATGTATACAACAATCCAAATCATCAAAAAGCGTACAATTTAGCATTTTCTATACAAGCCTTTGCTGATACTTGGAATGATGGTGGAATTGTCAAAGCAATGGCTAAAGATACAAGTTCCGCATTGAAAAATGAAAATGCTGAAATAAATGACAAAACTTATGTTTTCCCAGATGGGGAAAAAGTGACATATAATCAACACGCATTTATGATTTCGAGTACCTTGTATTCCACACTTTTGTTTATAAAAGACCATCCGCATTTAAATCCTCTAGATTCTTCCAAGTATGTTCCACCTGATAAACTGGAGGAAGCAGCAAAAGCAATCGTCAATTTTCATAATAGCATAACCAACACCACAAATAATGACAGAGACCTGACAACGCCAATGACAAAAAAAGGTATTTATAAAGCCATAAATAACGCGTCCGAAAACAATAACATACAGTTTATCAAAGAAAAATACAATTTTGAAGATGAACTTAATTATTATCAATCTTGTTTTTTAAAGAATCCAATAAATTCCGTCTACGACGATAAATACGGAAAAGGTGAATTTTACAGAAAAATTTTTACAGAAAACCTTATGCGTAGCGATGAATCTAAGCTATGTCTTCATGAAGGAGTTTTTCAAGGTATTGTTTCCGAAAACAAAATTTGTATGGATGTTTTAATAACAAAAACAAACGGAAAATCAACAAACATCCAAACAATTTACATTTCTATGCCAAATTTTGATATAGAAGTTGATAACGAAAATTGGGCAGATGAATATAGGACGATGTTAGAAGAAAAAATTCAAGATATTTCATTCGTGAAACAAATCATAATAAACGCTTTGCAAGAAGGCTTCAATCAATTCGTGTGTGGAGAATTGGCAAGGTATGAAAATATCAGGTTCTAAAAGCAAAAAACATGTTCTTCAGGATATTTCAAAAAAAATTTTAAAGAATGACCTTCTGTTATTTGATAAAAATCTAGAGGAACAGCTCGCTAAACAGAGCGATTACCTCTCTCAAAATGAATACGAAATGTATAAAAGAGGAAAAAAACTGAGACCTATTTTACTTCTTTTATTTGCTAGAATGGTTCACGGAAACGAAACTGAGCTTCCAGCAAGATGTTACAAAGCAGCATCTTCGTTGGAAATGTTGCATGTTGCAAGTTTAATACATGATGACATTATTGACGATTCAAACTACCGAAGGAATGTACAGTCTGTTCATCGGAATCGTAATGTAGCAAGTGCTATTGTTTTGGGAGATATGCAATTTTTGCAAGCAGTGAGAGGCTTTGTTGATTCGATAAATTTTTACAAAGAATTAGAACTTGTTCAGATGGTATTAGACGTAGCATTTGATGTATCTCGAGGGGAAATGGACGAAATTACCGCCCCTCAAACAGAAGATTACGACCAAATGCGATATAGATATTTAAAAACCATTGAAAGGAAAACAGCAACCTTAATGGGGCTTGCTTGCGAAGCTGGTGTAATCCTAGCCGGAGGCAAACGAACGGATGCACGAAGAGCCGGTTTTGTCGGAAGAAGTTTTGGTATGGCATTTCAAATTATAGATGACGTAAAAGACTGTATTCATAAAACGGAAGATTCTGGAAAAGACAGTCATATTGATTTAAAAAATCGAACACTTTCATTGCCAATTATTTATGCCTTGGAAAACTCAGAAAGCAACTCATGTTTAAAAACATACATGGAAGACAATAACAAAGAACTATCCCAAGAAATTATACGATTTGTTTCCAACTACGGATTGGTCAAAGCGTACGAATGTGCTAGAACCTATGCGTATGACGCCCTTGAATACATGGATTTTTTCCCTCATAATCATTATTCCAAATGTTTAAGCAGCCTCATCACAGAAATGGTCAACAACATCTAAGAGGATATCTATATGAACAGCCTTACAATTTTTATTTATGACTACATAAAAAAACTTGTTAACACACCTCAAAGCAGCAATTGGCTTCCTAAAGTTTTAAAGGAGTATGAGCTAAAGAAAAATAATCTTGAGATTGAATTGTCAGAGAAAGAAAACAAATTGCTTTCTGGTCACATACTTAATGCATTTAAATTAATTGTTGATGATATTTTAGAATCAGACGACGTTCTAAATCAAGTCTTATTTCATGCAGACAAAACAAATCCATCTCCAAAGCTTTCCTTTCCAAGTATTACAACTCTGGGTTTAGAAAATTCAAAACTAATGCCACTTTTGAATATTTCTAAAGATGATAAAAATAATAAATTTGAATTTAAGGTTCCTTTATATGGACCGGAATACGACATATCAAAATTTCCAGATATCAGCCGTTTTCAAATAATAGTTGATTTTGTCATAGAACAACATATTGGTGCATACCTCAGAGAACAATATCAATCTAAAGGAGAGTATATTCTTGCTGAAGACATCCATCCCCCAAAAAAATTTGATCATGGATGGCCTCGTTTTGTCGTAAATTTGAAGGGGAAACTTACTGTAACTTTGAAGGAGCAATCTAAAGATTCATTAAATGAGAAATCATCGTATCCATTAGAAATAAAAAGCCTTATCAATTTATTATATGCAGAAAATAATTATGAAAACGAACGAAAGATTATATTGAATATACAATCTGTAGATATTTTAGATGGAATTAAAAAAACATCCCCTTTCTCTTTTAACATGGATAGTTTAACATCAGAAGAATATTCAAACGAAGCCGCTTCTTTTAAACCTGACTTAATGGTTTTTTTTGAATTCGGCGATTCTTTACAACAAATATTAGAGAAGGTAGAAAATATATTAAACACTCCATCAATGCTTGATGACATGTCTAAGAAAATGACAAAATTCACAGCAGAGCAAATTGATAAAGTTCTAGGAGTTGTTGATGGAGAACTTCCAACTACAGTACAAAAAGAACCTAATGCCGTAGATCAATATATTTTTGACCGGATCCGTTACGCAATATGTTCTGAAAATAGTGACTTTAGTCTCCAAAAAATGATTGAAAAAAGTACGGATCCAGTACTTGATCCATGGAATATTGGGCAAATTAATGTAGAGGAACTAAAAGTCATTGTAGATAATGTGATAATAAACGGTTTGAAACAACAAAAAATAAGCACCGATGACATTGGATTTATTTCTGTTCCTAATGAAGAACATGATAGAATAACTTTTAATACAAAGCTCAATCTTGATATTACTGGAGACATAACTTCTTTATACGAAGAACATGTGGATAATTGTTCGTTCAAGATTACTCTAACAGAAAATCCATTCTTTCTCAAATGCATAATCTCTGGAGAGACACTTGAAGATTTTTCTTTTGAAATTGAGGATGTCATTATCATTTTTAAAGAAAATTCCATCAACATTACTATTGAAGCCGAAGGGAGCCAATTCGCTCCAATCATTCAAAATATATTGAACAAACATATAGAAATAATCTTACAGAAAATCAACAATAAGTTGCCCGAGTACAAACAAAAAATCAGTAATTACGTAACTCAAAGAATCAAACAACTTTTAGAAAATGCAAGCAAAACGGAGGAATAAGAATATGTATACAAATTGTAGAGCGTATTTCTTCAAAGTACCAACATATTACGTTGGTTTAAATAAAATAGTTATGAAAAATGAAGAAATAATAAAAGCGACAAGAATGAGTGGTTGGGATTCAGGGGAATCAAATTTTGAAAGTAAATTAAAGATTCCCAAAAAAGATGATTCAAATTCTATATTAATACAAATGATTAATAATTATTTTAAATCTGACAAAATTAAAAACCAAGTAGCTCGATTAACCGAAGCCATCCAAATAAGCCTTGAAAAAGATTCTGAAAAAAATTCTACTTTGAATAACGATGATAAAACTTTAAAAATATTTGTTGCTCCAGAATTTTATTTTCGATACCGCGATTCTAAGCAAAATACGGAGTATTCAAGTAACGAATTCAAGATGTTGTATAATTTTTTTAGTGAATATTTTGACAACTTAAGCACCATCTATCCAGGATACACCAACATATGCAATTGGATTTTCCTTTGTGGTACCTGCGTATACGATATTAATTTTCAGTCCTTTAACTCTTGTAAATTTAAGCCAAGAGTGAATGTAATGCCCGTATTTACCATTAATCATGAAAAAAAAACAAACAAACGAATTATACGAAAAATATATACATCACCCATAGATGGAATCACCGATGACGAGGATTTCAATAAAATGGAGCCAATACTTTTGAGAGAAAGAATACCTTTGGAACAAAAATCAAAAAATCTTTTAATTGGAGCAGATCATTATTTCGAAAAATTCAATTTATTTATTGAAATATGTCTTGAAGCTTCTAAGGGTCTTTTTTCCGCAGTAACTTCCGCAGTGCCATTAAAAGTAAATTTCAATGTCATATCTGCAGCAGGCATGCCTCTTGAGAATATAAACGAAGAACACAAAACATGTATTATCAGAAATGATGGAGCAGCCACATCATCAAAAATGCTTTCATTTGTTGATCTTTCTAAGAAGATTTCTAAAAAAGCCACGAAGATAAAAGAGTGTGAATTAGATTGGAGTTATAAAAAAGAAATTGATGGAATACGTTTTGATGGAATACTTTTTGATAAACAGATGATAAATCCAGATTCAATAGATCCAGAAACAACGCCTTTTAAACCTGCAGTTTATACTGTCGACTAAAATTACTTTTATAAAAATTTCTATTAGGAGAATCCAAATTATGACGTTAAAAGAGCTTAGCGAGAAAATAAATATTCAAGGCGACATTTACACGCTTTCTCCATGCGTTTTGAGTCCTGATGTAGATCAATGGTTAAAAAAGTATTTCCCAGACAATCATTTACAGATTAACAATGCAAAAAAATCTGAAAATTCAACATATATCGTCATATCAGGAAATACAAATATAAAAAAGGATAATTTCTGTTTAGAAAACGAAAATATAGAATTAATGTTTTCTATAGATGAAAAAGATAACATCTGTATTGTTCTGAAGGTTATATTAAGCGAAGGATGGAGTTTTGACAAAATTTTCCCCAAGATATACGGAGGAACGAATAATACCTTATCCAATATTGAGTATTCCGAATGTTATTTGTTGATAACAAATCAATTTATTGAAAAATATCAATTCACAGAAAAAACTAATTGTACTCTTTATGAAGGAATTAATTTTTATGGCGTAATATCCAATTCTCCCTTAATGGCACATCTAGAAAAAAAATTCAGTATTTACCCCATTATGCATGGGCACATCAAATTGGACGACACATCCATTCTAGATCCGCTTTCATGGGAAGAATTTCCCTTCAATAAAGATTCCATAGAAAATCCCCTTCCCGGTTTTGTTTTTGAAATAGAACTAAAAGACTATAACAATTTTAAATTTACAGAAATTGTTGAATTCAATAATTTATCTTTGCGAATTTACTGCCCACCAGACCAAGATTTTGTACAAAACAATATATCATATACACCTTGCCAAGTTTTCTACGGGAATGCCAATGTTCCATCCCTAAATAACGATGAGATTGAATGTTGGATAAATTATATTCCATCCATGCTAGCTTTTGAAGTTTTTTTCAATTTTAAAGATAATAATTCTCTAAATAGTTTAGAAAAAATTTCTAAACTTTGTGGAGACAACAAAATTACTGAATCATTACCATCAGCACTAAATAATACACAATTAGGCAAACTTAAAATTACAAATCTAAATATCAACTTTAATTTGCTAAACAAAATGCCAAGTCTTGATGGAGTCATGATAAACATCAGCATGGGTGACGCAAAATGGAGCATTTTAAATAATTCAATCCAAATAGACAAAATTAGAAGTACATTCTCCTACACAACAGATGAATTTTCGGAAAACAAATTCAGAGTGCGTATATCTGGCGAAGTTAAAATTTGGGGAATCGACTGGGATGTATCCGCCAGCAATGAAAATGGTTTTACGCTATATTTGAATAAAAAAATTAATCCTGCAATTCATTTAGGAAAATTTCTAACTGATAATCTCAAAATAAAAAATATTCCTACAATACCTGACTTGACGATAGATTCATTTCAGAGTGAAATTAGCCCCAAAAGCCATATTGAAATCATGACAGTGATGGCTGCAAATGGAAACGTTTGGAAAATTCCGGTAGGAATAACCTCAATAAAATTATCTGACATGCTCCTTTACATCCACTATGATTTTGGAAATGAAAGCAGCTATCAAGGATACATTGCAGGAACTCTTGCTATCGATGCTTTAAAAGTTCGTGCCACATGCGCTTTACCGGCAAAAGATATATCAATACAAGCTCAACTTCCAGATTTTGACTTAAGGAAACTTACTGAAAAATTTTGTGATACGTCAATTCCGTGGCCAGGAAATTTCAATATACAGCTCACAGACTCTGTTGTCCTATTTGAAAAAAACAACACTGATTATCTACTGAAACTAGCAACACTTGTAAACAACAGTTGTTTCTTAGTATTCCAAATAAAAAAGACCGCGAATAATACCGGTTTCATTTTGGGATTGAATATTGACGGGAGTGAACTAACAAACCAACTTGAAGGTTGGGGATTAACTATTTTGAAAAAATTACTTGATATATTAAAACTTGACAAACTAGTTTTAGTAATATCAACATCGGATGACAACAACTACAAATTCCCTGATGGGGACACATTTAACATTCCTGCTTTTAAAAATCAAACCATCAGCATTCCTGGATCGAACGGAATCGTTAAAGGATTCAATTTCATGGCTGAGTGGGAAATTGACACAACTGGCAGTAAAGAATTAGAATGTCTTCAGAAATTTCTACAACTAAAAGCAAAAACGGCAATCATTCTGCAGGTTACACCACCCGACGACATCAATTTTTACGCAAGTTGCAATGCAACAATCTGCGGAACAACGGCGGATATGCAATTTGGCGCAAAATTGAAAGACGGCAAACCTTCTTTCTATGCTAAAGGCGATATAAAGCTCTCTATTCACAATACTCCTCTTGATGTAGCTCTTGAAGTTGGCATTACTCCAAACGGAGCATTTGGTTCGGGAACATTGAAAAGTCAAACTGATTTTGTAGATTTTGGCTTTTTCAAACTTGGTAATTTAGCTTTACAAATAGGCATGGATTTTGAAGGAGTCCCTAGTTTCGGTTTTGCCGGTTCAATAACATCAGGGGAAAAATTTAATTCGTCCATTGCTGTGCTATTCGATTCTTCTGATCCTAAAAAAAGTATGGTTGCTGGCTCCGTGAGCGATTTGTCGCTATATGATGTTTTAAAAACATTTATAAAACAATCAACGGATTGTGAAAGCGTAATTGCGATGAATCAAAGTATCGTTGATGTAGAAGATGTATTTAAAAAATTTAAGATTTCCGGGACGAACACACGTGAATGGATTATCAGCAATGAGTTAAAAGAATATCTTGACAACGCCGAAATATCGAAAATATCTGATGAATTTAGTAAAAATGGAATAAACATTCCTTCAGATGCTAAAAATGTTTTCTTTTCCATTGGACAAAAAGGAAAAAGTTGGTTCATTACAGATCTTTCCGACAAAATGAAGCATTATGAGGTATTTCTAAATGAAGACAATAAAATCAGAGTTTCGCTAGAAGCACAATTATATGTTGCACCCGATGATACTCAAATCGGTGAAATTAAATACCAAGCAGGATATTTCATCAATGCCTTACTTGAAATTTGTAATTTTCATGTTCTTGTATACATCGAAATGAATTACGATAAAGGATTTAGTATAAATGAATATATGGATCCAATTGAATTTGGCAATGGATTGGTATGCATTTCCGGTGTACAAAATCATCAACCCTTGAAAGATAAAGGGCCCCATCTTCATATTTCCAGTTACGAGTCTCCATTCGTTCGACTAAATGCATATGTATCTATACTGAAGGTAACTCGTGAATACGACTGCACAATAACATCAGATGGTTTTAATATTGATTTTGAATTTACAAATAATTTAATTGAATTTAAACTCAAGTCTATTCTAAACGGAACAAAGCATTTCGACGCCACAATAAATTGGACAGCTCATCTAATGCCGTTTAAAATTATAGACGCAATTGGAAATATTTTCGGATCATTCAAATATTCAAGTGGAATTAATGCTTCAGTTAGTTTTTCAATAAGTCGAGAAAATGATAAAGAAGACATTAATTTTTCATGTTCGTTCGGCGTATGTATTTTAGACATAAAAAAGGACTTCAGTTTCAACCTTGGAGTTGAGATTGAATCAATTGATGCTTTGGCAAAGTGCGTCGAAGATGAAATAATAAAGCAAGTGACCGAATTCGTTCTTAAAGAACTTGAAAATTTAGATACTTATTCCAAGTACATTAAGAACAAATTACTCGAAGTAGAAGAAGACATCCTGAGAAAAACACTGAACGATGTTTTCCATTGTAAGCCGGAACAAATAGAATCATTCATCAACGAAGTTAAAAAATTCATCTCTGTCGCATGTCCAATGGAAAACGCTGTTAAGCACTTAAATTAACGACAAATAATTAATCATTAGCTTTCTCGCGCTCCAGCTTCACTTGGAGCGCATTTTTTTTGCACATGAAATCACCTTATGAACAATTCACACTAACTACAAAAATTTATTTACAAAAATAAAATGAGTAAAAACAGTCATGAATGCATTTAATTAAGTGGATAGAGAAAATAACACTTATATAAAATCAAGGAGATAACATTATGGTAGAAAATACATTCCCTCTTTGCGGCGGATGGTTCATCAACATCATTGTCAAGAATTTGCCCGAAGAAATAGACAAGGCATTTGAGTTGCTAAACAAAGGTGTCGGCGCTAGCTACAAACCGTTAGCGCAGTTAGCCACGAAAGTTGTCGCCGGTACATGGTTCGCCGCACTTGGCGAACAAACCATCCTTGATAAAGACAACACCAAGAACTATGTTGTCGTATATTTTTTCGTCAACTTGGAGCAGAAAATCGAAGGTATTTCCGTTGAGCAGGTTCATGGCAATATCGTGATGTTGCCTGACGGGCAAATTATCAACATATCTGACATAGTCACAGCCAAATGCGCAAACACCGATAAAGACAATATTCATGTAGTCATTGACGCCATGCCCGAAAAAATCGCCACAGCTTTCTCGGCTTTGAGGCTAGCCCAAAAAGGGGCAAACTACCGTCCTGTCGCTTATCTCGGTACACGCGGCAACAACCACGGCGTTCTTGCGGAACAAATCATGGTCGATGAAAATTCGACCAAGAATATTGTCCTTATCATATTCAAGGAGATCTTCGTTCCAGGCGAAATTTCCAAGATTGCGCTTGTCAGTTTCAACTCTGTGCTATGCGGCACCCCGTCTAAAGAGGTCGGCGGCGTTTTACTTAACGAAGACTTCAAGATTACCGAAGAAGCGCAAGAAGACTTCGATAAAGTCGTAAAAAAGATAACAGGCGTGGGAATAAAGCCGTTCGCATACCTTGGGTATCAGGTTGTAAATGGAGACAATCGTTTCTTCGCGGCAGAAGCAACTCCGCTCTGCGCAAACGACGACAAGTTCATTGCCATCGTTACCACGAATGCATTGTGTGACAGAATTCATTCCGTCAAGATCTTTTAGTCCACCTGTCGCAGACCTAATAAACAATCAATTTATCCATTTTTAGGATTTCACCTTTTTTTCATGAGTCCCTCCCGGGGCTCATTTTTCATTTCAGGAATGTTCTTTCAGGGATAGCGGCATGATTGCAAAAACAAAAAAAATTTACAAAAATAAAATGAGTAAAAACCGTCATGAATGCATTTAATTAGGCGGATACAGAAAACAACACTTATACAAAATCAAATTTATTGATATTCATTAGAGTTAATATAGAACCCCGTCGCCTTGGCATACGCATCAACCGTAATGAAGCGGCAACCAGTTCGATTGCCGTTCGTGAAGGCATGCTTGATAAAATCAAGAATTGCCCTACCGACGCCTTTGTTGTCGTAATCTTTTGAAACGGCGAGACGACCAATTTTCACCGAAGGATCGGTCTTGCGGCGTTTGTTGTTCGATATTCTGCGGTTAATCCTATTCCAGAGAGAACGTTCTTCGGGGTCATACGAAACCTTGTCGTTCAAAAGGCTAAAATAGGCAACAGTTTTCTTCGCTTGACGATCCACAAAAAGATAAGTGACTGCCATAAGGTCACTAAGATAATTCTTGGCATCGTCAAAAAGAAAATTGTTCAAATCGGCATCATTGCAGTCGAACGGCAAGATTTCGGTATCTTCGCCAAGGGGCAGAAAGTCGAAGGAAGACAAGTCCATTGTTAAAAGGAAAACTTTGCGATGGACATGACACTGTTATAGGCGTTCTGAGCAGCCAGGACGTCTTCTCTCGAAACGGGCTTAGGATTCACGATTTTCTTCTCGAAAATGCGAGGAGCAATGCCAATAGAACCGTCTTTCTCAGCATCTGCGTTAGGGATAGTGACCCCTTGGGGCGGCACTGTGGTGCCGTTGCAAGAGCCGCGCGGGCGTGCCGCAGGTGCGCACGGGAGGCCTTGCAATATAGCTCGACCCGGCGGCGGGGCACCGAGACGGGGAACGCCCAAGAGATATCGGTTACGGTGGTCTCGACCACGCTGTGAGCCGTAGGCGACTCGTCATAACGAGTCGTCGGAGGCTACCTTTGACCACTTGGCAACTGTGTTGCCTTAGTGTACATGGCCACCTTTAGGTGGGAGTGAGCGCCTATCGGAGTGCTACGCCAGAGTCTAGCGCAAACGGTCGTCATAGTTGGGTCGCATTGCCCTCGGTGCAAACGACGCCCAGGCCCTGAAGGTTCTCCAGGAAGCGGAAGCACAAACACTACCGCACAAGTCAATTGCAAAAGGGATAATCCGATAGACTTGTGCTCTCGCCTACGACGACAACTTGATAGTTGTCGCCACCAGCTCACGGTGGTCCGTCGCTGATTATCTGCTACTGCCCCTGCATCAACCACGGTTTCGATTTCAACAGCCAGCTCTCTCACCAGAAGATGGCTGTGGATTCCGGTTACTGGACACTGTTGCACTACAATCCGGCTCTCGCCGCCGAAGGAAAGGCTCCGCTTATCCTCGACTCCAAGAAGCCGACGATCCCGGTTGCAGAATACATCTACACCGAAAACCGCTACAAGCAGCTCACCCGTAACAATCCAGAAGTGGCCAAGAAGCTCTACGACGACCTCCAGAAGGCTGTCAAGCGGAGGAGGCTACTCTTAAGTAGCCTTCGAAGCGCGGAACATTCAACTTCCATAAGTTCCTATATGCGATAGTTGAATGCGGAGTCTCATACCGACGCCCGCTACGCATTCTACGATGCCATGTCTAAGGATACGGAAGGGTTGATCAGTCTTTAATTAGTACTGATTGATTCAGGAAAACGGTTCCCGTTCGAAAGAGTGGGAGCGTTTTTTATTTAGTAGCGCACGTCCACTGCCAAGCGGAGTATTACGACGGAGTATTGCTCTAGCATGGCTCATGAAGGGCCTCTACCATTCGATAATCAAGGAATTTATTCTTGTAAAAAAAAAGTCAATGTTGTAAAATCTGGGAAAAATTGATTTATGCAAGTCATTGATACTTCATATATTACGAAATAAAATGTCTCAAATTGGATGCTTAGTGATTTTAGAAGTTTACGTATTTATTACATTTTACATACAAGTTTTAATTTTCGAAAAAATTATGAACATTATTTTTTCGCCTTATTTTGAACAATTTTTTACACACAAAAAACGCAAAAAAATCCCCGAAATTAGCGAAATTTCACAATTTGTGAGAATGTCAGTTTTAAATATGTTTATAACTAGTGACAAAATTGAAGAAAATGAGTATAATTGAACCCATATATATAATACTCGTTTTTTTATGAAGATTAAAACTATACTCATTGCAGGAATCTTGCCAATTGCGCTGTTTGCAAAAGATGACGCTTTGGCCGGAAAAATTGTTCCTCGACTCATTGAATCTCGAAACACGGATTTAATCGAACCCCTCGACGGAATCCAGAATACTGAATTCGCTCCCGAAGCGGAATCGCCCTCCGTTGGAAAGTTCTTTATCAACGAAAGTAACTTTACCAACAAAAAGGGCAAGTCTCGCAAGTCGAAGCTCGGTGCCAAGGCAAAAGCCAAGCAGAAGTCCAATGATGAGGCTAAAGACTTAGGCCACGAAGTTTTCAACAGCGATAGTCTCGATACCGAAGAAGCCGCACGCGAATACGCCGAAGCTGATGCCGATATCAAGGCGACGACAGATTCCGCTTCAACAGGTGCCCCTGAAAAGCTTTTTGTGCTTGACATGACGACATCCATCATTCCGACGGAAAGCCGCCGCATTGCCGGTCATTACGGCCCGCGCAAGCACCGCATGCACCGTGGAGTCGATCTCGGTCTCTGCCATGGAGAAAACCGCGCTATTGTCGCCGCATTCGCAGGCAAGGTCGTCAAAGTACGCAACCAGGGTCGCCGCAAGGGGTACGGTCGCTATGTGATTCTCGATCACGGCAACGGACTCACCACGCTTTACGCACACCTTGAACGCTGGAAAGTGAAGGTCGGCGACGAACTGCAAGCCGGCGACACACTCGGCATCGGCGGCAACTCAGGCCGTTCCTTCGGAGCTCATTTGCATTTCGAAATGCGCTACAACGGAATCTATATCAACCCAGAAACTGTCTATGATTTTGCCGAAGGTACGTTCAGGGATATTTCCATCACGCTCGATACCGACAAGCTTCAAGAAATCGAAGCTGCTTACCAGAAGGAAATCGGCAAAAGCAGGTTCTACAAGGTGCGTCGCGGCGACTGTCTCGGAAAGATTGCCCACAAGTACGGCACGTCCATCGAGCAGATTAAACGCTTGAACAATCTCAAGAGCGAAAAAATCCGCCCAGGCCAAATTCTCCGCTGCTCGTAATTTTGAATTTCTATACTCCATTTAACAGCCCCTGGATTCCGGGGGCTGTTTTTGTATGGGCAGAAAGCTTCTTTGAGGGGCTTTGAGAGCGTTTTTGGGTGTTTTTTGATACCAAAATTCAATTTTCAGCTCATTTGGTAGCAGATTTTTTACGTTGTCTATCACTTTTTTCACCCAAGGAAAGGGTTACGTGCAACCAAAATCCATTTTTTTACCTATTTGGTAACACTTTCGAGAAAAAAATACGATATTCAAGCAAAAAACGTTTAATTTGTTGCTAAAAAGTGATACCAAAATTTAATTTTGAGTTCATTTGGTAGCAGATTTTCAAAAAAAATGCCCCCTCACAGCCGCAAATCGCCGTTTTCGGCCTACCGGACGTTGGGTGCTCGTCGAACGAAGGTCGTCAGAGTTGCATGTTGGATGTGCGCTGTCGGCGATGGCCCCGCGGCATCTTGCGGTGGCCTATTTCCCACTGATTTTATCATACGCTTGGATGAGTTCGCGGTCCATGTCGCGGCGATGCGCAGGAGAAGCAAACTTGTTGAGCACCTGACTCTTGTAAATCGTCCAGTTTCGCGAAAAAGCAACGTGCATGACTGCGGCAATCAAAAGTCCTGGCAGCAAGCTGTAGCTCCCCGTCATTTCGCAGACCATCACGACTCCTGCAATCGGAGCTTTTGTCGCACCGGCGAAAAACGCCGCCATCCCGACGAGGATGAACATTTCGGGCATGCGGATAACCCCCGGCAACAGCAGCTCGCAAAACCCAGCGAACATAGCACCGACGACACCGCCGATAAACAGCGAAGGGCCAAAAACGCCGCCAGAACCGCCAGAACCGACCGTCAATGCGGTAGCCGCAATCTTCGCAAGCGCAACACCAAGCAGCAATAGCACGCCCCATGCGGAATGCGGCACAAGCCCCGCCATCAGATTGTCGATAAATTCAAAGCCGCCGCCCGAAACTTCGGGGTATGCAAGCACCAAAAGCGAAATGGAAGCCCCGCCAATCGCGGGCTTGAGCCAAACAGGAATCGCCCACTTGCGGAATCGACATTCCGACGCATAGTAGCATCGCACGTACAAGTACGAAAACGGGAAACAAAGAACGCCCAGCAGTGCGCATGCAAACAGCTCCACACCGCCTGTAAGCGGAAACACTGGTACACCGCCAATCAATGGAGCGGTCCCCACAAACGATACATAAACCGCAAACGACACAACCGCCGAAACAATCGAAGTCGCAAAAGCATTCGATTCGAAATCTTCACGGTAGAGCATTTCGACCGATGTGA
>JAEEGG010010691.1_pt1 | contig 20214 bp, 20 predicted proteins | sample 9134161 | NCBI WGS metagenome assembly JAEEGG01 (sample SAMN16246543, study PRJNA631951) | gut metagenome | biome: gut microbiome; feature: rumen; material: CR-attached | host: Bos | place: Iran: Karaj | collected 2018-10 | reverse complement strand
AAGTTACGATGATCTTTACAACTCATGACATGCAGGATATTGAGCAGACATGTAACAGACTCATCATCATCGATAAAGGTTCGATCATGTATGACGGTTCCCTTCATGATATCAGAAGCAAATACGGTACCACGAGAGAACTTATTGCAGAATTCAATGAAGAGACTAAGGTAAGACCGATAGAGGACGTAGTTATCGAAGACAAGAAAGACAGAAGAGTTAGCTTTACTTTTGACAACAATGTCATCGATGTAAACGATCTTATGCATGAGATACTCGGAAATTACAGTGTGAGAGATATTACGGTAAAGGAACCCGAAATAGAGAGCATCATTCAGAAAATGTACACAGGGGAGGCATTTGCATGAAAATATCTCCTTACATGGCTTTTGCAAAAAAAAGCTTTCTTCAAAAAAGTGCATATCGGCTCGATCACTGGATGGGCATACTGAATACACTTATAAGACTTGTCATCTATGTGGAAATTTACAGAGCACTCTACGCAGGGAGAGAAGCGGTAGACGGCATTACGATGACTATGGTGACCACCAACTTTATTTTGTCGCTGGGAATGGAGTCGTTTTTTGTGGTAAATGATTTCTATCTTTCCAATAAACTGATCGACGGAAGCATTGCTACCGAAATGCTTTTGCCTGTAAGTTTTCACGGCAGGATGCTTGCCGATAATTTGGGAAGCGCCTGCTTTAAACTGATATTTCATTTTGTTCCCGCAATGATCGTTTCCTGCGTCTTTATCGGGATATCCGCACCGATAAGTTTGGGAGCATTCGGACTTTTTATCATAAGCGTATTTCTCGGGTACGGAGTTTTATGGAGCATCTCGTTTTTGTTCCAGATGTTTTCTTTCTGGCTTATGAACGTATGGGCCGTTATGACGATAAAGAATGTGTTCATAAACGTATTATCGGGAGCAATGATTCCGCTTTGGTTTATGCCTGATTGGGTAAGAAACGTGATAAAGTTCACGCCTTTTGAATCCATATATTTCACTCCCGTGCAGATTTATCTCGGAAAGATCGACGGAACCGAGATAATGTTCGGATTTTTAAAACAGATCGTATGGATCTTTGTTCTTATGGTGTTTGGATTCATCGTATGGAATAAGGGTCAGAAAAAGATTGTTGTGCAGGGAGGTTAAGATGAGATCGGACGTATTTAAATTATCGGCCATGTACACGAAAATGATCTTCAGGTCGTGGTTTCAATATCAGGTTGATGCGCTTCTTCGTTCTTTCGCCGTTTTTGCAAGAGAAGCAACAAGCATAATAGTAGTGTTCTTTACACTTTTAAAGTTTGATACGCTTAACGGATGGAATATATATGAAATGCTGTTTTTGTTCAGCCTGATATATGTAACTTACGGCATACTTATCATTTTCTTTACGGGCTTAAGAGACTTTGGAAGCACCGTAAGATCGGGTGGTTTTGACAGATACATATTAAGACCCCGCGGACTTCTGTATCAGCTTATATTTGCCAACGCAGACTGGTTTGCGGCGGTAGGTCACGGTGGACTCGGAATACTGCTTTTTATTCTTTCGGCCGCAAAGATAGGCGTGGTATGGACTCCCGTAAAAGTGATCTATTACATCTTTTCAATCATTGGCGGAGTTTTAATTCAGGGTGCGATCTTTCTTTTTCTGGCCACACTTAACATATATCTTCTTGAGACGGGAAGTCTAAAAGAAGTGTTTTACTGGAATGCCAGAAAATTCGCCGGATATCCCATAAGCATATTCCACAAAGCGATACAGTTTTGCATGACTTTTGTGGTGCCTTTTGCGTTCGTAAACTATTTCCCTGCGCAGTATATACTGAGGAAAGACGATATGGCGCAGTATCCCGAATTATTCATGTATCTGACACCTGTTATCGGAATTGTTTTGTATCTTCTTGCTTATGCATTTTGGAAGTACAGTTTGAAATATTATAAGAGCTCAGGAAACTGAAAATGTGATATAATAAGTTGTGGTACACTGTGGGGATAGTTTTTAGTAAAAGGAGATAAAACTAAAGATTGAAGATACTTATCTGCAACGAATGCCTATTTAGCGGAGGGGCCGAAACCGTTATGTATACGCTGGTTGAAAGACTCCTGAAAGACGGGCACGATATAACGATACTGGCTTCCCCCAAAAGTGACGATGAGATTATAGGTACAATATACAGTAATGTTCACTACAGGCGAATGAGGCTTCCGAAAAAAAACGGGAAGCCTTTTTCGCCTATTGTTATGTGCAATTATGTAGCACGTAAACTATACCGTCTTTGGGGTTTGATCCGTATACAATTTCATAAATATGATCTTTGTATTGCTATGAAAGAAGGAGTGCATTTAAAGGATGCAGCGCGTATAAGAGCGAAAAGAAGAATTGGGTGGATACATTGCGATCTTAGGGATTTTACTTGTATCATTCTCGATGTATTTCATTCTTTTAATGAAGCTAATAAAGTATTATCAAAGAAATATGAGAAAGTAATCTGTGTTTCAAAAACAGCAGAAGAGGGATATCTGGAAACAATCGGTGATACGAATAATCTTTGTGTGCGATATAACCCCATCGATTGGAAGCGTATTCAGAGTCTGTCGGATGAGGAATGTGATTATTGCAAGAATCCCGATAAACCGCTCATAGTAGCGGTGGGAAGACTTGTTTCAACAAAGAATTTTATAACATTATTGAATGCGTGCGTCATGCTTAAAGACAAATTGTCATTCGATCTGTGGATAATCGGCGGGGGTCCCGAATATGATGCGCTCAATGAATTTATTCATAGCAATGATCTGGATTTTGTAAAACTGTTCGGAGATGTTTTAAATCCCTATCCTTTAGTGAAACAGGCAGACTTGTTTGTGAGCGCATCTGTCACTGAAAGCTATTGTTTGGTAATACAGGAATCACTGATATTGGGAATTCCGGTTATCGCCGTGAATTGTCCCGGAGTGGCGGAATCTTTGGATACGCGCTTCGGAATTTTGATTGATAATTCCGCGAAAGTACTTGCAGAGACGATCAACGACTTTCTTTGCACACCGGACAAACTTAATGCTTATCGCAATCGTATCAGTGAGGAATACTCTTTAGTTTCTCTTGATGAAGAACGTTTGGATGCAATCATTGAATTGATAGAGACTTCCGATGAAGTCGTATGAAAGAATGGAATAGTATGATAACTGTTGTTGTATCAATATATAATGTTGAAAAATATCTTGATCGCTGTATTAACAGTCTTTTGCAGCAGACGTATAAAGACTTTGAACTGATCCTTGTGGATGACGGATCGCCTGATCAATGTCCTGCAATGTGCGATGAGTGGACGAAAAGAGATCCCAGAATAACCGCATATCACAAAGAAAACGGAGGGCTGTCATCTGCCCGTAACTTCGGAATTGAGCATGCAAAAGGGGAGTACATTATCTTTCCCGATCCGGACGACTGGGTGGAGCCGGATTATCTGGAAAAACTTTTAATTCTTAAAAATGAACACCATGCAGATTTAAGCATTTGCGGTCATTATCCAATCTCAAAAGGTGAAAAAAGGGTGGCGGGTTGCACAGTGATGAATACAAATGAGGCCATGAAGCAACTGATGATGCCAAATGGTTATTGTGGGTATGCCTGGAACAAACTGTACAGAATGGATACTATTTTGGATAACGATTTGCGATTTGATGTTGAATTGGGAATGGTACAGGATCTGCATTTTAATGTACGATATTTTCAGTTTTGTAAGTCTGTTGTGTATGATCCTGTACCCCTATATCATTATTCTATAGACACCGGAGGCGTGACTTCACGCTTTACGCCTTTGACACCAAGAAAGCTTAGTGGGTTGTTGACATATCTAAAAATAGCTGAGTTTGCTCGTGGCAAGTATCCGTATATTGAAGAGTGTGCATACAGTTCTTTATGCAGAATGTGTCTGGAGTATATTTATTTATATTATAAAAGAGGTACGCAATCGAAAGAAATCCTTGATATGTTGACAAGTACTGCAATTAAGTACCGTAAATATTTTGTAAAGAGCAGAATTTTCAACTTTAAGGATAAGGGATGGTCGTGGTCAGTCAAGATTCATCCAAAGGTATACTATTATGCAAGAAGATTACATTGGCATACTTATGTTCCAATTGCAAGAAAACTTGCTTTAATAAAAAAGGGGAAAGACGTTTAAAGAGTATTGACAAGCGAAAGTAAAAAATGAGTGAGAAAGCAATGAGCAATAATTCAGGGATAGTAAGTGTAATTGTCCCGGTTTACAATGTTGAGAAGTATTTTGATGAATGTATTAAATCTGTATTGGAACAGACATATCAGAATCTTGAGATACTGATCGTAGATGATGGAACGAAAGATAATTGTGGAAAGAAAGCCGATGAATATGCAAGAACAGACAAGCGTATAAAGGTTTTTCACAAAGAAAATGGTGGTTTGTCTTCTGCCAGAAACTGGGGATTGAGACATGCTACAGGTGATTATTATTGTTTTATCGATTCGGATGATTATTATGAGCCGGAATTTGTGGAAAAAATGATAAACGCAGCGGTGAAAAGCGATGCAGATATAGTTTTTTGCAATTTTTATTCTTGTTATATCAATAAAGATCTGCCGAGTAGCAGGCTTTCTATGTTTGAAGATGGGAGAGAGTTCTCTCCGGAGGAATTTCTTCGTTTATTCTACACTTATACGGGAGCATTTGCATCTGCTTGGAATAAGCTTTACAAAAAAGAAATTTTTAAAGATTTGGAATATAAAAATATGCTGTGTGAGGATGCACAGATCCTGCTATCACTGGTTGATCGATGCAAAAAGTTGGTCTTTATTTCAGATGTATTGTATCACTATCGCAGAAGAAAAAGCAGTATTGTGAATGCAAATCGAGAAGAGATGTTGCTTTGCCAAATGCGCTGGCTTAACGAACATATGGAAAGATTAAAGGCGAGTAAAAGGTATAATTTGTATAATTTGGCTCAAAAACTGTATATCAGAAAGCAATTTGAAGAATATCATTTTTGCAATAAGGAAACAAGAAGGAAAACAATCAGACCACTTTTGAAAAAGGAAATGAAATTGTTTATGCGCAATTCGGAGATTGACGCAAAACTTAGGTTAAAGTATTTTGCAGTATCCTTAATACCATATATATATGGGGAAATTGCATTTAACAAAGACATGACCCAGTCATTTTGGGAATGATTGGTCTGTTATATACAATGAAATATCGGCTTAATGGCAATAAGCAGGTTTAAAGGATGAAGAGATCAAAAATTAGCATAATAGTTCCGGTTTATAATACAGAAAAATATATTCGCAGTTGCCTTGATTCTTTAATAAATCAGACAATTGAAGATATTGAAATAGTAGTGGTCAATGATGGATCGACGGATTCTTCACGTTATATTATTGAAGAATACAAACAACGTTATCCCGATAAATTCGTGGTGCTTGACCAAAAAAATCAGGGACAGGCAGTAGCAAGAAATCGTGCACTTGACCTATGTAACGGGGAATATGTAGGGTTTCTTGATTCGGATGATGTAGCCAAACCGGACATGTTTGAAAAAATGTATAATACAGCGGTTGAAGCCGCTGCAGACATGGTAGTCTGCGATTATGATTATATCACCGGTTCCAAGACGGTATTAAGACATGTTAAGTCGTTTAAAGATCAAAAGGATATGTTCATAGATTGCTTTGTCGATCCATGGAATAAGGTGTTCAAGGCAGAAGTGCTGAAAGAAAACGATGTCAGATTTCCTGAAGGGTTTTTCTATGAGGATACCGGATGGTTTATCATGAGTATCCCCTTTATTAATACCGCAGTCAAGATAAATGAACCTCTGGCAGAGCATTATAAGAGGGATGGGTCTTCAATGACTGCGCTTGACGATCGCAGAGTTGAACATATTTTTCCGGTACTGAAAAGAGTGTTGGATTTTTATTCAGAGAAAGGTTTTGTGCCTGATTATAAGACCGAACTTGAGTATTTTTGTTCAAAGATTCTTCTTTGCAGTTCATTCAGACGCATAAGCAGAGTAAAGGATAAAAAGATAAGAAAGGAACTCATCGGAAGAACATTTGAGTTTCTTGAAAACAATTTTCCACAATATAAGAAGAATGCATATTATCAAGGAAAGTTGCTGAAACTTTATATAATGATCATGTCAAAACATACTGCGGGTGTGATGATCATTGGCAATAAGGCACTTAATGCCGTGAAAGAGTGGAGAGAACGATAAATAACCGATCATGTCATAATTAGCTCTTTTCGTCTTTTAAAATCTCGTTTAATGTATTTATTAGGAATGATGGGTAGTAGTAAGCAATATCGGAATGATCGGTATAATCCGCTATGTCTTCCGTAAGATCATATTCGGTTTCTTTAAGGTCTTTGAGTAAATATATGATATGTTCTTCGTAAGTATGTTCTTTATCGGAATAATGCAGATAGATGTGCTGCGATCCGCTGTATGGATTATTTTTTATTCTGTTTCTTAGGTGATCGTTAAGAGACGCCTCTCGTTCCTCGGTTATTTCTCCAAGTATATATTTTAATCTGTCCTCAAATCCCGCTTTCAAATAATTTGCAAGAAGATACTGCGGTGCACCCGTTATTATGTAAGCATTTTTGAATTGAAGTCCAAAGTTAAGAGCAGCCCAGCCTCCCTTGCTGGAACCGCAAAAAGCCAATTTTAAGGGCTTTTGCTCATCGTAAATCTTTTGAATTAGCGACTTGGTTGCGGTCTCTTCGTCAAAAGTATAGTTTTTTCCGACATAGTAACTGCCGCGTTTGTCATCAAAAAAGTCGTCAAGAATAAACAATTGTGATGCGCGGATACCTTTAAGGGTCCGCATATAGTTATATCTGGCCTTTATTCCTGGTCTGGTGCATGAACTGAGAACAACTACAAGAGAATCAGCGGATTTTTTTCGATAAATATACTTCAAGACAACACCGTTGTGCTCAAACTTTCTTTGTTTAACCAGCAGGGTGATTCTTGCGGTTAAAAATTCTATATACTTATGAACTTTAGCTTTTGTGATTTTTTTTGAATCATTCATGTTATTTTCTTATTTTCTGAGCGTTCTTTTTATCTGTTGTATTCCTGCTTTAAAAAGTTCCGATCTTCCATAGAACACCAAAAACAAAACATTTGGAACAATAAAACTAATGGCTCCATTGGCAAAAAATGTCAGCCAAATGTTAAGATCGAGCAAAGAGCATAAATACACCGAAGCTGCGCAGGCTGCAATAGAGAGCACAGTAAAACTGAAATACAATCGAATATATTGCCATAAATGCTTCTCGGGGAAAACATGCTTGAACAGATTTCGGAAAAGCCATGGAATCTGCACCAACACAATGGAAACTACGGTTGATAAGAGGACACCGTATAACCCGAGCCATTTTACAGTGGCAAGATTAAGCGTAAGATTTACGATTGTGCCGGCCAGCGGACGCCATTTGTCAATTTTCCATATTCCCGCCGCATCCTTATACATATTAAGAAGTCTGTTCATTCCGATAAAATGGAAATAAATAGTGAAGCATATGACATAAGGAAAAGCAAGCAGACTGTCTTCGCCCATCCAAATCTGCATGAAGGGTTGATACATGCAAAGAAGCATTGAAGTACAGACAGTAATCAACCAACCGAAGAGTACTGTCATTTTTTCCATATCACGGTAATTCTTTTCCACACTTTCTGTAATAAGACTGTTTCCGATTCCCGCCAGACATGCTCCAATAACGACATTTATCATCATTCTTAAAGAGGAAACGATAAAAAAGTAATTTTGATAGATGGCAAGGAAAACTATCCCAAGAAACGCAGAAATGACAAGAGTATCTGCTGAATCGGATATTACACCTGAAACATTTGATGTGAACAGATCCCTTACTCGCTGAGCGATGCCTTTCTTTTTCTCCGCAGAAAGACTGCCTTTTGGAGTGTAATAGGGATAGATCTGATTTGCTCTTATCGCTGTAAATATGTTTTTCAATATCTGGGCAACAATCTGAAGAGTAATAAACAGATAATAGTTCTTGAATACAACCAGAACGATAATTTTGAGCATGTACTCGGTAAAGTGTACAGCCAGTGCCACTTTACTGCTGAAATCATTACGCTGATGAGCGGTAAACAAACAATTTTTGTAGGCAAAGAGCCAGTATGACAGAGATGTGTTGCCAAGAAACATAAAATAAAGTACATACAGATTTACATCCGCTGGTATCTCGCCTTTTATCAAAACAGGAAGAAAAGGAGTCAACGCAAGACCTATTGTCAGGACTACAAGCCCGATGATGCGATACAATGTGCGGTACAACCGCATAAGAGCACAGATGGTATCGTGGTCATCTTCGGCAATCGGCTTATACATGCTGAATACCATGGCACTGCCCACGCCCAATTCAGCAAGATTCAAGACTGAGAAAATAGATCTGAACAGTCCGTTTATACCAAGATACGCTACTCCCAATGTGTGGAGTATAACGGTTCGCATGATAAACGGAATAAGAATATTCATGACCTGGTAGAGGCCTTCAAAAGTAATATTTCTTACGGCATTTTTAGTGCGCTCTATTTTCATCTAATCTATTTGCCTTTTCTTTCCGTTGTCTGTATTATAGACAAGAGATTATTCAAAAATTACATGTTAGAATATAACACCTTCTATTTAATTGGGCAATGTAATAATTTGCTTACTTAGATCAAGGGATAAGGAACAGATGAAGAATGGACAGTTGTGTATTTGTTTTTTCAACCGATGATAATTACATAGTTCCGACATATGTAGCAATACATTCTTTGATTAATCATTTAGATAGGAACAGAGATTATTCCGTCTATATTCTTGCACCGTCAGACCTTGGCTCGAACAGCAAAGATCGGATAGATTCCGCCGGCAAAGAGTTTAGTAATCTTTCTGTATCATATATCTACATGGGAGATTCATTTTCCGAAACAGATCTGGTGTTGAAACATACTACACTGGCAACGATGTACAGGCTGCTGCTCCCGAATCTCCTTCCGGATTGCGACCAGTGTATATATTTGGACGGTGATATCATTGTCACAGGAGATATGTCCCCGGTTTTTGATATAGATATAAGTGACTATTACTTTGGTGCCGTTAGAGATATCGAAGCGATAACATATATTGATAAATACAACTATATTACCGAACGTCCGGATCCGGAGGGATATATCAATGCAGGTTTCCTGTTTTTGAACTTAAAGAAAATGCGTCAGGATGATTTGGTATCCAAATTTGCGAAAATGTCAAAAGAACGTTTTCTATTTGCAGATCAGGATATCCTTAACATTTCCTGTAAAAACAGAATCAAATATCTGGATCTCAAATATAACGTTCTTGTTAAATACCGTTTTGCGAACTATAAGCAGAATCATTATAATGATTTTATCTGTAAGTACTTTACTGTATCCGAGATACATGAAGCTATAGATAATCCGGTGATGATTCACTATGCACAACCCACAAAACCCTGGCAATGCAGGGATGTATATATGGGACAGGCATGGTACCGATATATTGCAAAAAACATCAGTGCAGACATTTATGGCAAATATATTTTGCCGTTTATAAAAGATCATAAAGCGGATCATAAGACTTGCGGTAAACTGTTTGTACGACGATTGTTGTATAAGATGGGAATTTTGAAAATAGTATTGAATTTGCAACATAAGCTGTAATTATTTAAAAGGGGACAGGAATGACAACAAGTAGGGAAAGTGCGGCAAAGGAGAATAGTGAATCGGACATCGGATTCATTCCCAAGATCATACATTACTGTTGGTTTGGTTTTTCCTAACTTCCTTCGGAGATTAAAGAATGTATCGGCAGTTGGAAAAAAATGAAGGGCTATAAGATCATCAGATGGGATGAAAGCAATTAATCAATTGACTTATATGATGATCTATACTAAAATTCGCTGGGTGGAATAAGAGGAAAATGCATGACAATTTCTGTGGTAATGGCTACTTATAACGGAGCTGAATTTATAGAAGAACAGTTGGACACGATAAGAGAACAGACAAGACCTGCCGATGAAGTGATCATTTGTGATGACGGTTCTATAGATAAAACGGTAGAGATAGCAAGAACATATATTTCCAAGCATGGACTTGACGAAAAATGGAGTGTTCATGAAAATCCCGTAAACATGGGATATGCAAACAATTTTAATCATGCAGCATCTTTGGCGATGGGAGATCTTTTGTTTTTTGCAGATCAGGATGACCGTTGGGATACTCAGAAGATTAGTATTATGGAGAAGATCATGCAAGAACATGATGATTGCGTTGTTCTTTGTTCAGATTATCTTCCTTGGACTCTGGGAGACACACAGGTCAGAATCCCCCAAAGTGTCAAAGAAAAAATGCCGGATAACGGAATCCTTGAAAAGATAAGATTGAGTAACAGAAGCCTCTATATAGGGGCAATCGGGTGCTGTATGTGCATTCGCAAAGATTTTTACGATAGAGTTGAAAAATATTGGTTTGCAGATTGGGCGCAGGATGACAGGATGTGGCGATTGGCACAATGCGCAGACGGTCTTTATGTTCTTCATTCTAACCTTGTATGGCACAGGATTCATTCAAAAAATACATCCACATACGGAAATTATCATGACAGGGCCAAGAGGACTAAGTTGTTTAAAAACATGTATATGGCATGTGAACAGTCTGAAAAAGTGGCTGCGGAGTTTCATGTTTCGGATTCGGGAAAGAAGATTCTTTCTTCTCATAGTATGATGATGAAAAAAAGATGTGACATGCTTGAGAAAAGAAATCCTTGGTATGCTTGGGGACTTATAAAGTTCCTGAAATATTATCAAAATTACAGGTCATATTTGATCGACCTGTATTGTTTAAGACAGTCCTAAAACTGATCGTAGTTTTGGGAACGGAAAGGGGAAAATGGATAGAAAGGGGAAGCACTATCTGAGTATGAGAGCAAAGATAGCTGCGTTTTTTTGCGTGGCAATCATTGCTCTATCTGTCGTTATCATTTTCAGAAAAGAAAAAACCCCTGAGACATTGGATATATCCGTTACAGAACCCGAAGAAGAGTATGTTGCTGCTTCAAGTATTTCGGATATACAGACGGAGGAAGAAGCGAATGTGCTTTTGGATTCATCAATCACGGAGAAGAATGAAGAATCCGATGTACTCTCGGATCTTGTGGCTTCGGAATCTGACGAGGATCTGCAAACGGTTCCCATGCGTACCTTCACTAAACAGGAAGAGGATTATAATGTAATCCCGGATAAATACAATTGCGGAGCAAAGGGAAATCTTACGAAGGTCGGAGCCTCCGAGCTTATCAACGGGATACAACTTCAAGAGAGCCAGGGATTCAATGCGATAAATTTTTATTGGGTCAATAAGGACATTGAAAGAGAATATTTTTTTAAAAGTTATGATTTTTCCGAATTGGCTGTGGCTATCTATGACGCTGAAAACTTAAAGCATGAGGTTACGCTTGTGTTTGAGAATTGCAAATTTTCGGTTTTTCGATTTGTTTCCCGTGATCCCATGGTGAATCTGGAGTTTAGAAATTGTTCTTTTAACAGTTTCTATGGCTGTTGTGCCAAATTTGAGCGATGCAAATTTGGAGGGCACTACGAAGACGGCATTGTTCCTTTTCATGATGTTACCGTAGAAAACTGTTATTTCAGTGATTTTTCGACTGAGGATGAGGGCGGTACAGGATTGCATACCGATGGGACGCAGATATATGGGAAAGAGGGGCTTGATGCGGTAAACATACGATATGAACACTGTCGTTTTGAAGCACCGCCTATTCTTGGAACCAATCTCGTAAATGCATGTATCATGCTTCAGATGGAATATAGTAACGGTATCAATATTTTGTTTAACAATTGCATTTGTAACGGGGGCGGATATTCAATCTATGCTTCATCTAAGGATAAGGGATTTGAATATTACGAGAATGTGACAATTTCAAACATTGCGGTAGGCCAGAGCGGAAGATTCGGTACAATTCATCCGAAAGTGGCAGAAGGTGTTGTTGTTTCAAATATATATGATATTGATTCCTTATATGTTGGCAGTATATGGAAGGAAAACGGAAAAACGCATGTGTCTGTTACCAATGATACACTGCAAGAGAGAAAACTTGCTGTTAATGCGGACGGAGTAAGTTATGAATATGTCATTCCCGCAAGCAGAGGCGGAAACATAGATCATTATTCTCGTTTTGAAGATTACCCCATAGATCAGGACATCATAATAGATTCGGATTGCCGGTATGTGTTATGTTATGATAAAACTTCGGGAGAAGATAAACAAATTCGTTTAGAAACATGGGACGAAAGCGACAGTATTTCAATTCCATGGGAAGAATAATAAAAAGGAACAATAATGGGAGATGCCATGAGTAAAAAGAAAGTTGAATTGTACGAAGATAAAAGTCAAACGGTCAGGGCCGCTATTGATAAGATCGCGGTAGATCTGATCAATAAGAGTAATAACAGTTCTCAGATACTGCTGTTTACCGGTTGTTCGCCTCTTGCGGGAACCACTACAACCTGTATAGGTGTAGGTATAGCTGTAGCAGCCGGAAAACGTAAAACTATTTTGGTTGATTGTGACGTGAGAAAGTCGGCAAAATACAAGAAACTGAATGACAATGTAAACAGCGGTCTCGCTGATTTTCTGAATGCGCCCGATAAGATTACGGATGAGAGCATAGAGCGAATAACGTATTCTTCCAATATCGAGAATTTGTACTACATTCCATGCGGCGAATGTGACGTGAATCCCACCAGAATTCTTTGTTCGGTTAAGATGAAGGAATTACTTGAATTCCTTCGAGAAAAATACGATTACGTGATCGTAGATTGTCCTTCGATCAACATAGTTCCCGATGCAAAGGTCATGTTCGGCGTAGCCGACGGCATAATAACGATCGCGGCTTTGGGTGAGACCAGAAAAGGACAGATCAAAAATGCTAAAAGAATGCTGAAAGATTATTCCGACAGATATTATGGAATGATCATCAATAAAATTGAAGGAAATATGTATAAAAGAAGAGTCAAAGATTATGACTATTACTTTGTCAATGAAAAAGGTGAACAACACCTTCAGGGGAATATTAAGATGAAGAAAAAGGAGAATAAAGTCGATGAAAAGAAGAATTAGTTTTATCACGATTCTCTTATTGATATTGATGTTTTCAATCTCTTCAAACACTGCTTTGGCATCCGAGCTTGTTGCGGCAGAAACAGCAGATGAAGAAGAGGTTGCAGGAGCTTATCTCATTGTAGAGTCATACAGTATCACTAATGAGAGAATCATTCCGGGTGAACCCTTTGAACTTACGTTGGTGATCCAAAATGCCAGTACTTCGATCAAAGCTAAAAATGCTTTAGTTGATATAACCGAACCGTCAGGCGTTGCACCTGAGTATGGCAGGGTTTCGGAGTTTTACCTTGGTGATATCGATCCGAATTCATCCAGGACCATTTCGCTAAAATATAATACATGGACTTCCATCACAACAGATACGTTGGATTTTGAGGTATTGATCGTTACTGAGGATAAAACACATACGACAAATTTAAGAATCCCGGCGGGAGCGGAAGAACCGTTTACCATTCTTTCTCTGGATATTCCGGACTCGGGTAAGCAGGGAGAAAGCCTTTCCACATCTCTTACATTCAAAGTCTTGGGTGAAGACAATATAAAGGATGTGGCATATATCGTTAAGGTCGATGAAGAAGAAAAGGTAAGCTCCGCCATCGGTATTATGAAGCCGGGAGCAACCAAAACATCCGCAGCTGCTCTTTCTGTTTCGGATGCAGGTAGTCATACGATTGAAGTGTTACTTAAGTATTCCGATGAAACAGGACAGATACGCTATATGGAGGTCGGACAAAAAACAATTTCAATTGAGAAAAAGGCAAATCAGCAGACCGGATCCGATGGGTCGAAAAGCGTAAACGGAAACGACTCCGCCCCCAATTATGTTGGGATGGGCGCTTTGGCTGCAGTCATTGTGCTGTTGTTCTTTACGGTTGTGCTTATTTTGAAGAAGAAGTGAGAGGAAATCAGGTATGAGATTAGATATAAAAGAATTGGAATTGGCAGATTACGATCTGTTGGAAAATCTCAAGGCTGCTTTTTACAGATTGTGGAAGCTTAAAAGCGCTGTTTTCATATTGACGCTCATTGGCTTGCTGACATCGTTTGTCTTTATCGGATTTATCGGCGTAAAGACAAATCATGTAGCGACTGCGTCCATTTTTAGTGCCGCTTATGGCTCGCTTTCGGATTCTTCGGGTGGTGTGTCATTCATGAATACATACAGCAGCTTACTTAACAGTACTCGTGTATGCGAAAAGGCGGCAGCGCAGTTGAATGATTCTTCTTACTCGGTAGATACCTTGAAAGAAATGGTTGAGGAAGAGGAGATCTACATAGAAGGCGCAAGTACGAATTCAAAAAATTACCAGTATAAGATTTATATGGTAGCGGTTGCGGATAATCCTTCAGATGCGATAAAGATTGCCAATGCCATGGCAGAAGCATTCGTAACGGAGATCAACGATCTTGCGGGCGGAGGCACTCTTCAGATAATGGATGAGGCAGTTGACTGTGAAGAAAAGAAGAACATCAGTGAAGTATTGATCGCGATAATTTTTTCGGGTCTTACATTCGTTTTTTCGACATTGATAATTTTTGCAAAGGAATTCTTTTCGGAAAAAGTTTATTTGGTTTCGCAGTGTGAGCAGGATGAAGATCTGATTCTCGGGTTGATTCCAAACGGTAAAACAAAGGAAATAGTATGAAACTCATTTTTGGTGCATCGTCGGGAGGTCATTTTGAACAGTTGATGATGCTTAAGCCGCTGATGCAAAAGTATGACAGCATTCTGCTAACGGAGAAGACAGATTACGGTGTCAAAACAGATGACGTAAAGACATATTACGTCAGGCAGATCAACCGCAAAGAACTGCTTTTCCCTTTAAAGATTATCGGTAATGCGTGCAAATGCTTCTTTATCGTTCTTCGTGAGAAACCGGATGTGATGATAACCACCGGCGTTCTCGCCATGATTCCTTGCGCGCTTATTATGAAACTATTTGGGAAAAAGCTGATATATATTGAATCATTCGCTAAGGTTACCAGTCAAACACTGAGCGGAAAACTGTTGTATAAATATGCCGATCGGTTTTACGTTCAGTGGGAGGAAATGCTTAAATTATATCCGAATGCAATTTATAAAGGCGGAATATATTAGGAGCCATCATGATTTTTGTTACTTTAGGTTCACAAAAGTTTCAATTTGATCGTCTGCTGCGCAAAATTGATGAACTGATCGATAAAGGGATAATCACGGATGAAGTCTTTGCACAGATCGGAGCAAGTGGTTATATCCCTCAAAATTTCGAATATGCCCGTTTTATGGATAGGGAAGAGTTTGCTGATCGTATAGAAAACGCTTCTCTTGTCATAACACACGGTGGTACAGGCGTAATAATAGGAGCTGTAAAAAAGGGTAAAAAGGTTATCGCGGTTCCAAGACTGTCAAAGTTTGGAGAACATGTGGATGATCATCAATTACAGTTGCTTCATCAGTTCGATGATCTTGGGATTATTTGTTCTTGTTATGATGTGGAAAAATTGGATGAGAGTATTAGGGAAGTTCAGAGCAAGATTTATAAGCCTTATGTATCCAATACCCAGGCAATTATAGATTCAATTGAAGAATTTCTTGATGAGACAGAGAAGAACCGATAGAGGTTTTTCTGATTGGAGTGTATGAATTGGAGACTGCAAGTAAGAAACTTACTTTGTACGATATACCGGAATTTGTAGAGCCGGAACTGCATAAAATGAAGGTGTTGTATTATATCAATCTCTTTTTGCTTGTTACTCTTTTTTTGATGCCTCAATATTTTGGTATAGATATCGGATATGATATAACCTGTACAAGATTTGCCATAATTCTCATGGTTTTGTACGTTATCTTTAATCATAAAGTTGTTTTTGCTTTTATAGATAATGTGCCAAAGTGTGTCGTAACAATTCCCTTTTTGGCATATCTTTTTGTCGCCGCATATACCATGATCATTAGGACTGATATTAATGCCTTCATGGTGGTGTTTTTTGAGATACTTACCTTTTATATTCTCCTTTTTGGAATAAGATATGTTATCGGTGTGATAAGATCGATCAAGATCATTATTTTTTGCGCGTATTTTCTGGGATTCTACGGCCTTGTGGAATATGTGGCAGGTCATTCCCTCTATCTGCAGTTTCTGTCTACAGTTCCCAATGTCGTTGAAAATGTATACAGATCGGGACATTACAGAATTATGGGACCGTGCGGACATCCTCTTGGATTTGGTATGTTGTTGATCCTGTTTCTGGCTATCGCATGTTACGATCTTGAAAGGGAAGAGATTTTTCTCTTTAAGAGACCGGTTCTGTTGATTGTTCTTCTCGTGGATATTTTCCTTACGGGATCCCGTTCAACGTTGGGGTTGGCAATTATTGAACTTGGAATAATCTTTATTTTCAGCGGTATGGATAACATTAAAAAATCGCTTACGATTCTTGTTATTGCAGGTATTTTTGCCGGTTTGTTTCTATTTTTGAACAGGAATAACAGTTTGGGAAGATATCTCTTAATGCAAATAGCGAGTGTGATCGACACCGCTCTTGGGACAAGATATTCGGAAATGTTTGGAGCAGAGACGGGAATACTTGAAAGCAGTGAAGAATACAGGCAGTATCTCCTCAAAGTATTTGGCTTGGATTGGCTGAATCCGTTGGTGGGAAGAGGTGTAAAAAGAGGATTTGGCGCCGAAATTGTCGGCGAGGACGGTGTGATCGTATTTCTGCATTCCACCGACAACTATTATGTATCTCAATATATTAAATATGCATACCCGGGATTGATCGCCTATATTAGTGTTATAGCAAGCAGTTTATATACACTCTTTAAAAACGGCTTACGATACAGATGCAGTTTTCTGATCGTAATCTTCATCGGATCGGTTATTTACTTTTTGAATTTATGGTGGGTAGATTCATTACAGACACTCAAATTCTTTTATGCATATCTGGCGCTGGCCTTAGGCATGATCATGCATTTACAACGACTGTCAACTAAGGATGATAAGGAATCCGAGCATAAGATTGAAGGAGGATAAAATGAATAAACTATACTATATATGTCAATGGGGAAATGACAGAGATAAAGCTTGGTCAGGGACATATCTTTCTCTTTTTGAAAGCCTTACGGATAAATTTGATTTGATTGATACGCCAATAAAACAGTCTTTAATAATCAAATTGAGAAATGCGATGGTACGCAGAGGCTGGGGGGTAAAATACGATTTTTCCTATTCGGCGTTAAAAAATCAAGGTAAAAAAGTTATATATTCCATCGATGATTCTAATTTCTGTACATTGCAGTTTGCGGAACTACCGATGAGAAAGAACGTGCATTATTATATTTATCTTGATATGTGTGCACAGTATATTGAAGAAGTGCTTTTGAAAGATCCTGTTGTAAAAAATCATTATTTCCGCAAGAACTGTGATCTAAAGGCACTCCATAAAAGATGTGAGACACAGAATGTTTTTTTAAAAGACTGTGCAGGAATATTTACAATGAGTGAATGGCTGGCACAGTATATTATTGAGCGGTTGAAAGTTGCGCCTGAGTATGTTCATTGTGTTAACGCCGGAGCAGAAGTCGATGTCAGTAAGCTACATCCGGACAGACATGGCAATAAGATATTATTTGTGGGGAAGGATTTTGATGCCAAAGGTGGTTATCTTGTAATTGAGGCATTCAAGATACTTCGGGAAAAATATCTTAAAGATGCGGAATTGTATATTCTTGGTCCGGCAGTAAATCCGATTAAAGAAACTGTTTCGGGGATAATTTACAAAGGGTTCATTCCGAGTGAACAACTTATAAATTATTATAATACTTGTGATATTTTTTGCATGCCTTCATATGCTGAACCTTTCGGTAAGGTGTTTGTTGAGGCATTGTGTTGTGGATTGCCTTGCATTGGGCGTAGTGTCTTGTCTATGAATGAAATAATACAACATGGTGTTAATGGTTATCTTATTGACCAAGATGATCCCGAAATTTTGGCTGAACGGATGTATGATCTATTACAAAATGAGACAATCAAGAATTATGTTGAGGTTCATCAATCTGAATGGCAGAAACACTATTCCTGGGAAAATGTCGCATCTCAGATTGCTGAAATAATAGGACGAGATGAATACTACAAGACAGAGTTATAGGAGTGTACTATAGAATAAGTAAAAGAGAGTATATAAGAGCGGGGAATTAATATGCATTTTTTGTTGTCATATATAAAATCACATATTTACGATCTTCATGCACTATTGGTTGGGACAATCATTTTTGTCCTGATCCTGGTTTGGCGAGAGTCCATTGATACGGTGATTGCGAACTGGGTGAACAAACACCTGGAGGAGCGGACTGAGGCTCGTAAACTTGCTACTTACAGAAGATTTTGGGGATTGATCTATCTTTTGATCGTAGCCCTTGCTTTTTTGTTCTTTTACGCCGTGGCGTTTATTTCTCCGTTTGTGGGAAACTCTGTGCCGGCAAGCATTATAAGTGCTGCATTTGCAATCACGGAATTGGAATTCTATAAAACGTTCATACAGAAGAAGGGGAGGTAACATATGGATTTCTATATCATTCTGCTAACTGGCAGTATAAGTTTTGTATGTACTGCTCTTCTTAAAATGATCATGAAAAAGGCAGTCGTGAATATGAGAGCAAACATCTCAGAAAAGAGCATTGCGACATTTGTTTATATATTGGTCTTTATTTTTTGTTTTATTGTTTATGCAGCCATTTTGTACAAGATTGGTAACAGACATTTTCTTAGATGGCATTTTAAACTCTGCTATGTTATAAAAGCGTGGGCAATTTCAGTTTCCTTGAACGCAGTGTTTGAGCAACTGGTTTTGGGTAATGCTCCATGGAAATAGTCGCTGATACAGTTTGTTAATTTTGTCATGCTATATTCATAAAGAATAAAATATGAGTCGTTAATAAGAGGAGAACGAATGTATTTCAGGAAACCGCAGGGATTGATAAAGCATTGGGACTTTTTGCTTATCGATCTCTTATGCCTGCATATTTCATTCCTGCTTGCTTTTTATATCAGGCACGGACATTATGATTACTGGAGAGACGAGACGTATATCGTAGTAGCAGCTATGATGACTATCGTTTCTGTTTTGGTATCATTTTTTTCCGAGACATTTAAGAATGTTTTTAAGAGAGGCATATATAAGGAACTTCTCCAGACGATAAAACAGATAGCTTTTGTATTTTTGGTAACTGTTTTCTTTCTCTATTTTGCAAAGATCGGACAGGAAGTATCAAGACTTACGATATCATATTGTGCGATCATTTATCTCTTCTTTTCATTTCCTACAAGAGTATTGTATAAAATGATACTGCTCAACCACATGAATAAGGGCGGATCGAAAAATCTGTTGATAATTGCTCCCAGTAAAGACGCTGAGCTGATAGTCGACAGAATACATAAGCATAATTATGAGTTCTATAATATTGTCGGAATTTCGTTGATCGACGATCCGGAACGTGAAGGAGAGATAAGCGGTGTCCCCATAGTGTGCACTTATGAAAATGCTCCGGAATATGTTTGCAGAAAGTGGATCGATGAAATAATCTATTTCGGCGAGATTTCGAATGCCACCAGAGAAGTTATCGAAAAACTGTTTGAGACGGGTGTAACAGTTCATATATCCGTACCGTCTCTTACCAATTTCGGCAATCGTAAAATCCTGTGCGAGAATGTTGTTGGTCAAACGGTCATTACAACCAGCATTCATTACGTAACCGCATCCCAGATAATTCTCAGCAGAATATTGGATATTATACTTGGATTGATCGGAAGCTTGGCGACCGTGATACTTACCGTAATTTTCGGACCGATCATTTTTATTTCTTCTCCCGGTAATATTTTCTTTACGCAGGAAAGAGTGGGAAAGAACGGAAAAATATTTAAGATCATAAAATTCAGAACAATGTATCCTGACGCGGACAAACATAAGAAGGACTATCTTGCACAGAACCGTAATGCAGACGGAATGATGTTCAA
>JAEEGG010010687.1_pt1 | contig 20221 bp, 17 predicted proteins | sample 9134161 | NCBI WGS metagenome assembly JAEEGG01 (sample SAMN16246543, study PRJNA631951) | gut metagenome | biome: gut microbiome; feature: rumen; material: CR-attached | host: Bos | place: Iran: Karaj | collected 2018-10 | reverse complement strand
TTTTTCAATCTTTTCCCTTGCAACAATCATCTTACAGTTGCAGGGGATAAATCCCGGCGGTTTTGTAGGAACATACATATTTCCCATGTTCACAAAAGCAGGTCTTGCCACCTCGTTTTTTGTCCTGGTAATGTATGCGGCAACATTTAAAAACGGATCACAGCCAATAAAGCTCCTTATGTCTATAAGGGGGCCGCTGTCGATAATCGCATCAATTCTGGCTTTGGGACACGTTTTTTCTTTTTCTGCCCTGTTATCTCCAAATGCATCCGCACTGTATATCTTTTCAGTTATCATGCTGTGCATCATGATTCCTCTGTTCATTACATCTTTTATTAAGATCAGAAAAAAAATGAACCCGAAGGCTTGGAAAAAATTACAGCGTTTTGCATATATCTTTTGCCCAATGATCTATGTACACATACTCTTGCTGTATGTAAAAGGCGCACTGAGAGGCGATTCAAGATCCGCTCTGAATATCTTTATGTATTCGATCATATTCTTGTGGTATTTTATCTGTCGCCCTCTAAAGGCTTACAGCGTTTCTCACAAAGACTTTAACCTGGATAAATTCAGATATATATCACTTATCCTTGTTACTTTTGTTTCGCTTATCTTCTATCTTTATATAACCACCGTTTCGAATCCTAAAAATGTTTCGGATGATATGAGCACATCTTCCGAAAGCACCGAATCAAGCGCAAACTCATTATCAGTCACCGACGGTGTTTACAGCGCTACGAGCTTTGGATACACAGGTGATATAACGGTTGAGATAAAAGTAGAAAACGGAGAAGTTACCGATATTACTCTTCCCGATTACGAAGATGAAAGTGACTACAAGCATTATTCAGAGGAACTGGTTGATAAGATAAAGCAAGATCCTCTTGCAGATTTCGATACCGTAAGCGGTGCAACCTTTTCAACCGGGGCTGTAAAAGATGCTTACAATGAAGCACTTAAACAAGCAGGTTTGAAATAACTTTTTTGCATTATTGGCCAAAAGTTTTGTTGTTGAGAAATCTTCTCGTTTGCAATGCCGCACATATCTTCCATTTGAAATTCTATCTTCCTATAATGATTAATTACCAAAACATTAAATGATATGCGCATTTTTATAAAATGCACAGAAAGGATAACTTATGATCAAGTGGAGTACAGTTGGAAAGATAGCCTGTGGATTTTTGGTTGGAACGGCAGGAGTTAAAATTCTTGGAAGCAATGATGCAAAGAAATGCTACACTCATATAACCGCCGCTGCATATCGTTGCAAAGATTCAGTTATGGAAACATATACGAACATCAAGGAAAACTGCCAGGATATCAGCGCTGACGCAAAAGAGATCAACGAAAGCAGATATGCCAAAGAAAGAGAAAAAGAAATCGCTGATGCCAAGGCCGTCCTTGAAAATGCAGGAGTATAAGCAAGAGGCGCTGTATGAGATGTAAAATACTTCATGAATCAAAAGAAAGAATGAGAGTCCATTTATACCGGTCGCACATGACGCCTTTCGAAGCCGACCGACTTGAGTATTATCTGGACTCTTTTGATTATGTAAAAAAAGTTTCTGTAAATGAAAGAACATCAAATGCCATCATATTTTTTGACGAAAACAGACGTGATGAAGTCTTATCTTCTCTGTCTGCTTTTGACATTATAAATACCGAAGTAGCTGTCCCCGAACATACCGGACGTGAACTTCGCATAGAATATGAAGATGAGATGTTCTTTCATATTGCACGAAAGGTACTCAATCAGCTGTTCCTGCCCGCTTCTATCGGCAGGCTGATAATCATTTGGAAAGCTATTCCGTATATCATCAGTGGAATTAAAACTCTTCTGCAGGGAAAACTCGAAGTATCTGTTCTTGACGCTACAAGTATAGGTGTTTCCTTACTTCGAGGAGATCACAATACCGCAGGTTCCGTAATCTTTCTTCTGAAAATCGGCGAGATAATGGAAGAATGGACACACAGAAAATCGGTGGACGACCTTGCAAGGGCTATGTCACTTAATATAGACAAAGTCTGGGTTATAACAGATGATTCTCAGGAAATTCTTGTAAATATTTCAGATGTAAAAATTGGTGACAACATAGTAGTCCGCACAGGAAGCATGATTCCTTTGGACGGAATTGTTTTACACGGCGATGCCTCCGTTAATCAGGCGGCAATGACAGGCGAATCCGCTCCCGTTCATAAAACAATCGATTCCCTCGTATATGCGGGAACCGTTCTCGAAGAAGGAGAACTTATCATCTCTGTGCAAAAAGCTCAGGGCTCGGGAAGATATGACCGAATCGTAACAATGATCGAAGAGTCGGAAAAACTCAAGTCCGACACCGAAGCACATGCTTCCCACCTCGCAGACAGGCTTGTTCCGTACACATTTGGTGCAACTCTGCTTACATGGCTATTTACACGGGATGCCACAAAAGCTACATCTATTCTGATGGTGGATTTCTGCTGTGCACTTAAATTGTCCATACCTATTGCCGTTCTTTCCGCAATGCGCGAAGCCGGAAATCATAAAATCTCGGTTAAAGGCGGCAAATTTATGGAAGCCGTAGCCGATGCAACTACAATTGTCTTTGACAAGACGGGCACTCTTACTTATGCCAATCCAAAAGTCCATGATGTTATAACATTTAACGGCTCGGATGCGGATGAAATGCTGCGACTTGCCGCATGCCTTGAGGAACACTATCCTCACTCCATCGCAAATGCTGTTGTAAAGGCCGCAGAAGACAAGAACCTGTCACACGAAGAAAAACATACCAAGGCCATGTACATTGTTGCACATGGAATTTCAAGTACCATAGACAACCAAAAAGTTTGTATCGGAAGTCATCATTTCATTTTTGAAGATGAAAACTGTATTATTCCGGAAGCAGAAAAAGATCGTTTCGACAAGCTTCCAAATGAGTATTCGCACCTATACATGGCTATAGGCGGAATTCTGTCAGCCGTCATACTTATCGAAGATCCGATAAGAGAAGAGGCTCCGTCTGTTATAAAAAAGCTGAAAACCATCGGCTTTGAAAATATTGTAATGATGACAGGCGACAGCGAAAGAACTGCCGCATCGGTCGCTTCAAAAACGGGCGTAACCAGGTATTTCTCAGAAGTTCTGCCCGAAGACAAAGCTGCATTCATCAAGGCAGAACACGAAGCAGGGCGCAAAGTCGTAATGGTCGGTGACGGGATAAACGATTCTCCCGCTCTCTCCGAAGCTGATGCCGGAATAGCTGTAAGCACCGGCGCTTCAATTGCAAAAGAGATAGCCGATATAACAATATCTTCCGAAGATTTATCTGCTCTCATAACCTTAAAAGAGCTGAGTAGCAAACTGATGGACAGAATTGACTTTAACTATCGTACAATACTGGGCTTTAACTCATTCCTCATCCTTATGGGAATGCTTGGAATCTTCAGTCCAACCACAACGTCACTTCTGCACAACACATCAACGGTTGCACTCAGTATAAGGAGCATGACAGATCTGCTTGATTAACCCCCAGCTCTATCTATGTTTTAAAAAATGCAGTAGACCTTGATCTACTGCATTTTATGTATATTAAAATATTAACTTGTTACTTCTGAAGCTGTTTGGAAACAATCGTACTATCACTGTCAGAGATTCCTAAATTACTAAATGCTTAGTCTAACGTATATCTTTTAGCACAGGATGCAATATAAAAAAATATCCCCGCAAACTGTTACGTTTACAGGGATATCGATTGCTTAAGTTCATTGAATATAGCAAGTGATAGTTTATATTAATACCTATTTTTTTTGCAGAAATTTATACTACTAATTATAACCGCCAACAATAATACTATCTGTGAATTAACTATTATTTTGCTTCCTTCCAAGATTGCAAAAGCATCATCACTATGGATAAGTTTATCTGCAGCAACAAGTGAAATAGCATTTATAACGAGGACACTAATTATTCCAATAATTTTTGATATAATTTTAGCGTCTTTATAAAAAGACCTTATAAAGAAATAATCTATTACAACTAAAAGCACCGCTGTTAAATATCTTATATATTCAAATAGAATCCCCTCATAATCTAATAAGTACGCAAAAGCAAAAATAATTCCCCAATCAAATATTAATACAACTAACCAATTGATGAAAAACATAATAAACGGTAAATATACATTTTTAAAAAGTCTTTTTGTCATTTTATTATATGAAACCTCTTTTGTTCTTTATAATACTTTCCAAGCTTCAACTATCTTATCAGAGATGTCTGCAACAAAAACCTTATTCCTCTTCAGTATTGGCTTCTCGCTCTGAGCATCAGCCAATGCTTCATTTAATCCTACAATTAGGCTTTCATATACACTGTTTTCGCTCATAGTTTGCCACCTCCAAGACTCTTAATCATATTTACTCCTGCTGCCTTCAATATACTGCCCTATTCAATAAGAAGTCAACATAAAATCATACCGCCTTATTTTTATGCCATCTTCCACTTCTCAGACTGCATCTGAACAGAGATCATGTGCTTGTAGATTCCATCACTCTCCCTAAGCTTTGAAGGACTACCTGATTCTGCAACAGTTCCATCCTTAAGAACAACTATCTTATCCGCTCCGTCTACCGTTCTCATACGATGCGCGATTATAAGAACCGTCTTGTCCTTTATGAGGTCACTGATTGCTTCCTGAATAAGCGATTCATTGTCTACATCAAGAGACGCCGTCGCTTCATCCATGAGGATAATTGGTGAATCCTTAAGGAACGCTCTTGCTATAGAAATTCTCTGACGTTCGCCGCCTGAAAGCTCAGAGCCATTCTCGCCAATCAGCGTATTGTATCCATCGGGAAGTTTCTCTATGAACTCATCGCAGTGAGCAAGTTTTGCCGCAGCCATAACCTCTTCATCCGTAGCCTCTTTTCTACCGATTCTGATATTCTCAAGTACGGTATTGTTGAAAAGAGTAACATTCTGGAAAACGATTGAATACATCGACAAAAGCTTCTCGGGATCGATCTTCGAAATATCCATTCCTCCAACCGTAATCTGACCTGCGTCGATATCCCAGAATCTTGAAGCAAGTCTTGAAACCGTAGTCTTACCGCCTCCCGAAGGTCCGATGAGCGCTGTAACCTCGCCCTGCTTAGCCACAAAGCTCACATCTTTAAGAACAGTCTCGCCGTCCTCGTATGAGAACTTTACATTCTTAAACTCAATATCATATCCGCTATTGGTAAGTTCCTCCGTTCCTGTCTGCTCATAATGTGAAAAGATTTCATCCATTCGCTCGCACTGTGTATCTGTCGCAATAAGCGCCGAGAAATTCTGAAGTGCGATCTGAAGAGGTTCATACATCCTTGATACTACAAGTAAGTACATGAAAAATGTCACAACATCAATTTCATTTTTGATAAGAAGTGCCGATCCCGTTACGGCAACTGTACCGATTCCCAATTTAAGAATCATCTGCGCGCTGCAGACAAATGCTGCATTTAAGAACTCCGAGAAAATATTGTGAGACTCAACATCTTTTATCTTCTTCGTAAGTCCTACCATATATGAATCCTGCGCATTGTATGCCTTAAGATCTCGCACAGTCTCAAGTGCCTCCTGAATTCCGTCAAGACATGTTACTTTGTATCTGCTTCCTCTTCGGTTTACAGCATGCATAACACTTCTTGATGTAAAGACTATGATGAAAGCTACGGGAAGCACCCATACTGCCGCAACAGCCATTCTCGCATCGAAAAAGAATAGGCTGACAACCACGATTGTAGTTGAAATAAATGCTCCCACAAGTTCAGGCAGCCAGTGCGACGAAGCAGTCTCGATCATAGCACAGTCGGCCATGATTGTATTTGTAAGATCGGCAAGATCTTTTTTACCAAAAAACGAAAGTGGAATCTTTCTAAGTTTCTCTGCAAGCGAACGCCTTCTTACACCACTCTCCACGTAGGTTGAAAAGAAAGTCGCATTATACTGCAGATACTCCGTAAAAGCGATAAGGAAAAGGCAAATAAGACCGCCTACCACAAACAGTATTACATGTTCCTTGGGAATACTGCCTGAAAGCAGATCCCCTGCCATTGTAAAAAGAATACCAACCGGCATCATCTGTGCAAGATTTGCTAAAGTGCACGCTCCGAAAGCTTTCACCATATCTTTGGTACCCTGCTCCGAAAGCGCATATTTATGTTGCATTTTTTCCATTATACTCATGCGCCCTTACCTACCTTCCAATTAACAGATTTCTGATACTCGTTCCACATATGGCTGTAGATACCGTTCTTTTTAAGAAGCTCATCATGTTTACCCGACTCTGCCACTTTTCCGCCTGACAAAACGCATATCTTATCGGCATCAACAACTGTAGATAAGCGATGTGCGATCATTATTACGGTCTTGTCTTTTGACAGATTTGCAAACGCCTGCTGAACCATGATCTCATTGTCAGGGTCTGCAAAAGCTGTCGCTTCATCGAGAATCAGAATCGGCGCATTCTTAAGGAACGCTCTTGCAATAGAGATTCTCTGTGCCTCTCCTCCGGATACGTAAGTGCCCTTACTTCCAATCATCGTGTGTATGCCATTGGGAAGCTTTTCTATAATATCCCAGCACATTGCATCTTTAAGAGCCTTAATAACTTCCTCATCCGTAGCATCAGGTCTTCCCATTCTGACATTGTCTAAGATTGACATCTTAAGAAGCTTACTATCCTGAAAAACATATGAAACCTGCTTCATAAGCTCGTTGGTCGCAATATCTTTTACATCGACGCCACCAATCTTAATACTGCCCTCTTTAACATCCCAGAACCTTGCGATAAGTGAAGCGAGCGTGGTCTTACCGCCTCCCGAAGGTCCGACAAACGCAACATGCTCACCGGGCTTAATATCAAGTGTGATGCCGTCTATCGCATTCATCTTGTTTTCGTCATAAGTAAATTTGATATTGTCTATGCTGATTCCGCTATCTTTAGGCATCTTAGGATCTGCTGCCTCTCTAAGCGGTTCAACTTCCAAAAGAGAATACATCCTCTCAAGAGCATCTTTTACTATCATCTGACTCTCTCCCGCGTATGCCACTTTCATAAGTGTAACCGTGAGAATGGGCGTGATTATGATGTAGAAAAGAATGTTATACAAAAACGGATCCGTTACCGTATTTCTTGCAAAAATAAAACTGCATGCCACAAGCGCAGCAAATATCGCATTTGCCGCCGTTGTAAAGCCTATCATAGGCATCCTCATGCCGACAGTATAGGTAATAGTCCACTTTTCATATTTATCAATCGCATCTTTGAATCTTTTAAAAGAAAATACAGACTGACCGAAAGTCTTTACGACAGGTATACCTCTTACATATTCAACCGCCTCGGCAGACATCTCATCGAGGGCATTCTGATATTCCTTCATGTCGTTCTGCATCTTTTCACCCATCATACTGCCCATCATAAGAAAGGCCAGAACAGCAGGAATAAGACAGATAAGGCCTATCTTCCAGTCAAAAATAAGAAGCATAGCGATAAGACCAATAGGTGTTGCATAGCTTACCGCCTTGTCGGGAAGGCTGTGTGCCAGGAATGTCTCCGTAGCAGCACTTGAATCGGCAACTATCTTTCTTATCTTTCCGCTCCCCTGTGATTCGATATATCCCATTGGAAGCTTCATTACATGCTCCATCATCCTTGTTCTCATATTTGCCTGAACTCTGAATGCGGCAATATGTGAACACATAAGAGCTGCGATATATATCACCATAGCAAGAAGGCTCATCCCGACAGCGCTCCATCCGTAAGAAACAATATGTGTCGCCTTTCCGAAATCATCGCGAACTTCCACAACCTCTTTAATAATGCACCATATGTAATAAAATGGAACCAGTGCTACAATCGCACTTATCGCAGCCAGAATCCATGAACTTACAGTAAAATACTTGTGATTCCCCGCATACTCAAACAGCTGCGAAATAACGCTCTTTTTCTTTTCCATCTTTGCTATTTCCTCCGCTTATTTTAATATCAGCAACATGACCTTTTTCCAGTATAAGAACAACTGTTGCGCATCTTCGTATAAGATCCGGATCATGTGTAACTACAAAAACAGTTTTGTTTCCTCTAAGCGACCTTATAAGTTCAGCTACTTTCTCCATATTGTAAAAATCAAGCCCGCTTGTCGGTTCATCAAATAATATTATTTCCTTTTCCGAAAGAACTGCACTTGCCACTGCAACTCTCTGCTTCTGCCCTCCCGAAAGGCTCATAGGATGCCTGTCTGCAAATTCTTTAAGCCCAAGCTTTTCCAGAACTTCCAGCGCTATCTCTTCATTTTCATCGTCCATGCCAAGTGTCACTTCATCCATAACACTTTCACAGAAAAGCTGATGATTTACATCCTGCATAACCATATACGCGTTCTTAAGAAGCTTTCCGGATCTGTATTTTTTTCCATCGATCTCAATATATCCTTTGAAACTTTTCATAAGACCACAGACGCATTTAGAAAAAGTGGATTTTCCCGCCCCGTTATGTCCGACTATGGCAATCACTTCGCCGCGTGGAATTTCCTGCCTTTTTATATCAAGTGCATCGAAACCTCTGTAGCTGTATGAAAAATTTTCAAGAATCATATTTCCTGCATCTAAAGGACTTTCTTTTACGGGAGTCATTTCAAGATTCTCATTAACAGATCTAAGCCCATGACTTCTTAGTTCCACTTCGCTTAAGTTTCTGAACTCATCCATTGTCATGTCAAAGACTATCTTGCCTTTCTTTAAACATATGACTCTGTCGCATATGTCTTTTAGCCAATATAGCCTATGCTCTGCAACCACTATTGTCCTTCCCTCTTTTTTCCAACAATCCAATGTGTCTTTAAGATCATCGATTGCTTCAAGACTGAGATTCGATGACGGTTCGTCAAGAACGCATACTTCAGGATTAAGTGTATCTACAGAAGCACAGGCTATTTTCTGCTTCTCTCCACCCGACATATCAAAAATACTTCTGTCCATCAGAGGTCTGATATTCATGGAAGATACCGTCTTATCAATTCTTGCAAGTATCTCTTTCTCGGATATCCCCATATTCTCAGGTCCAAATGCCAGCTCACTTGTGCTATCAACGCAAAAGAACTGACTTCTGGGATTCTGAAAAACAGATCCGACAGTCTTTGCCGTTTCGTAAAGTTCAGCCTGAGTGGTATCCGTTTCATTTACATAAACATGTCCATTCATCCGCCCTTCATAAAAATGCGGTATAAGACCGTTTATCATCCTGACAAGCGTTGTCTTTCCGCATCCTGATTCTCCGCATAGAAGGACCACCTCGCCCTTTTTTATTTCCAAAGTGATATTTTCTACAGATGCATCATCAGAATCCGGATAATTAAAACTTACATTTTCAAACTTTATCATTTCACCACATCCACAATCAGTAATATCCACGGAATCAAACATAATGTCATCGCAACATAATCCTGCATTCGAAAACCTATCTTACAGATGTTTGTCCTTTTTACATTTCCGCCAAGCCCTCTTGTAAGCGCAGCTGCTGACAATTCTTCACCTATATTGACGCAACATGTCATAAGAGGCACCATTCTGTATTCAATGATTTTTGATGCATGCTTGCCGGTAAGGCTTATTCCGCGCATTTTCATAGCACATCCTATAGACTCAGCTTCATCTATTACCGTAGGAAAAAAGCGGAACATAACAGACATAGGAATAATAAAGTTGTCACTTACGTGCATTCTTTTCATTGCGGCATTAAACTCGCTGACCGTTGTTGATTCCATAAGATAACGTCCCATCATTATGCACGGAAGAAATCTTCCCAGAATTCCGCATGAACCAAGAAGAATGTAATATAGAAATCCGCTCATGCCGTGGGTATTTGCAAATCCTAAAAGAAATGTCGTAACCCAGAACAAAAATATCCCTATGACAGCCGTCTTAAATCTCTTTGCCGTAATAAGAAGCAGGAAAGGCATCATACACAAAACCGGCACAAGTGCTTCCACTCTTTTCCCGCCTGCACCGCCAAGCGCAAAGGTTGTTATCGTGATAAGGATAAGAAGCTTAGTCCTCGGGTCCATGGCAAGGCCGCGATTCAGCTTTTTTCGATTATATAATCCGCTTTCCATTAAACAATACCAGCTTTCTCAAAATGCTTCTTCATAAAGCTCATTCCAAGAAGTGCTCCGAGAACACCGAAAACAAATGTACACCCCAAGATTATAGGTGCTGTCCAAGGCTGAAAAATAGTCTTGAGCACATTAACATAATCACTTCCGTAAGATGTTCTTGACGCAAAGTAACCGTCGATATCAAGATACAAAGGAAGGAAACATCCAAAGATTGTAATATTCATGATCCCATGGCTTAACATCGTCATCTTCTTGCTTGCGTAATTTCCACCCTTAGCAATAAGATTCGCAACAACACCGCAAATAATTCCAAAAATAAAAGGCCAATAGCCCATTCCGGTTATCCACAAAAATGCTCCGATCAAAACAGTAATGATAGTTATCATTCCAAACTTCTTTACCTTGGTATAAAAAAGCATCATTGTTATTCCGCCGATAAGAGGACACAACACCGCGAGCGACGGCATAAGAACAGGTATAAAACCAAGCATTGAGATTGCCGTCATTATCACACAATAAATAGCGGCATATATTCCGATATTTATCAGATCCTTTCCACCAAGCTTTCCGTTTGACTTCTTTGTGATTACTCCATCCATACTACTTTTACTCCTTTTGATATAATTGTTTTAGTTAGTTCTAGCTAACTAATAATTAAACTTACCTCGAGTGTCACTTCGACATTCTGATATATAATATCACCATTTGTTAGTTTTTGCTAACTTTTGAACAAAAAATTTAAAGGCAAGTCAAACGAACCGTCCCTTTGACTCCCTCTTTTTTATTTTCCCGCTTCACAAAAGCAAAGGCCTATGCTATATTGAAAATCGAGTTATCGGTAATTCAATTTTCAGTAATATTTAGGAGGTCACAAATGTCAGTACCTGATAAAAGTATAGACCCCAGACTATTAGACAGTGCTAAAGCAGAGTTCCTAAAAAATGGTTTTTTAAAGGCTGAACTTAAAACTATTTGCGAAAACGCCGGCATTACTACAGGTGCTCTATACAAGCGGTATAAAGGTAAGGAGGAATTATTCTGTGCGGTAGTGAAAGATACCGTTGATGCAATTGAAGATTATATCAACAAACGCACTCTCCCTAATCTTTCAGAACTCACTGACGATGAAATATGTCACGCATGGGATATGAACGAAGAAAATACCCTGGAGCTATTCAAAATGCTTTGGAATCTGAAAGATGGTTTTGTGCTTTTGATCTGTAAATCATCCGGCACTCGCTTTGAAAACTATCAGCATGACTTTGTTTCATCCATGAGTAAGGCATACGAAAAATATTACAACGAAGCCAAGCGTCGTAATCTTGCACGAACAGATATCACAAGTAAGGAACTGCATGTAATTTGTACTTCCTTCTGGACTTCTGTTTATGAGCCCTTTACACATGATCTAAGCTGGAAGGAAATAGAACAGCACTGTAAAATCATGTGTCGATTCTTTAATTGGACTGACACAATATTATTAGCAGAAAGGTAAGAAAAATGTTTAAAAAAATAAAGCCTTATATGGGTAACTATATAAAGTATACTTACGCCGCAATGATCACAATGTTAATTGCTCTCATTGCTTCCATGATACCTTATTTTCTGGTATACAAGATTATCGAGCCTTTGCTTAACGGAGAATCTCTCTCCGTTAAATCTTTTGGCATTTACTTAGTGATTATTTGTGCCTGCGAGTTAGCCTTCTCTAACTTGTACGTACTCGGTCTGAAATTCTCTCATATTTCAGCCTACAATACATTAAAAACAATCCGAATATCTCTGCAACGAAAGTTAGAACAACAGCCTCTTGGTGCTATTCAGGATATGGGGAACGGAAAAATCAAAAAACTATTTACCGATGATATCGAACAGATAGAGATTTTGCTTGCACATGCCGTACCGGAAGGACTCTCAAATCTGTGCATTCCTGTAATAGCATTAGTCTTTATGTTTATAGCAGATTGGAAGCTTGCACTACTTTCTCTTTGCTCTTTACCAATCGGTCTTGCTGCCATGGGAATGATGTTTAAAGCAGGCATGGAAAGAATGAACGCCTACTATTCTGCTGCTTCTAAGATGAATGCTACAATCATTGAATATGTAAATGGTATGGAAGTTGTAAAAGTCTTCGGCCGCGACGGCGAATCTTATAAGCGCTATGAAAATGATGTTAAAAGTTATCGTGATTTAACTCTTGCCTGGTATAAGGTTTGCTGGCCATGGATGGCATTGTACAGTGCCGTTCTTCCATGTATCGCACTTGTTACTTTGCCGGTAGGTACTCTTTTTGTTATCAATGGCACTTCAACAATTGCAAACCTTGTTCTTGTCTTTTGCCTTTCACTTTCAATGGGTACTCCTCTTCTTAAGGCATTGGCGTTTGCAGGAAAAATCCCTCAGTTGAATTACAAAATCTCTGAGATTGAAGCAGCTATGGATGGTGAACCACTTAAGACAGGTGGAAATGAATTCAAAGGTACCTCTTGCGAAGTTAAATTCGAAAATGTCCGATTCGGATATAAAGATGCGGAAGTACTTCACGGTGTTGACTTAGACCTTAAGGAAGACACAATGACCGCCCTTGTGGGTGAATCCGGAAGTGGTAAATCCACTCTGGCTAAACTGCTTGTACATTACTACGACCTTAACGGAGGCAGAATCACTCTTGGCGGTCAGGATATCACTGACATGAGCATTGAAGCATTAAACAATCAAATATCATATGTGTCTCAGGAACAATTCCTTTTCAATACTACTTTGTACGAAAATATTTTGATAGGAAATCCTTCTGCTACCAGAGAACAGGTGCTTGATGCAGCTGATAAAGCTCAGTGTAGTGAATTTCTTGCCAGATTGCCAAAGGGTATTGATACCATGGCCGGTGATGGCGGAAAGATGCTTTCCGGTGGCGAGAGACAACGTATCTCTTTAGCAAGAGCTATTCTTAAAAATGCTCCTGTTATCGTACTTGATGAAGCCACCGCTTTCATCGATCCTGAAAATGAAGAAAAAATGAATTCTGCTATTGCAGAAATAATCAAGGGCAAAACCGTTCTGGTTATCGCCCATAGATTACAAACAATCGTAAACGCCGACAAAATTTGTGTACTGAAGGATGGTAATTTAGTAGCCGCTGATACCCATGAAGCTCTTCTTGGCAACTGCGAAGAATACAAAAAACTTTGGAACAGTAGCGAAGCCAGTGCTAACTGGAAAATTGCCAATGCAACTGAAAAAGAGGGAAATGAGGTGGAAGCATGTTAGGATTGATCAAACGAATAATAGGGGTTTCCGGTAAATATAAAGGCGGAATCTACGGTGCCTTTGTCATGTCTTTCCTTAAAGGTATGTTTATGAAGGTTCCTATCATATTAATGTATTTCATTCTTGCAGCATATATAGAGGGTACTATCACAAAAGCTATTTGCATCAGAACTGCAATAATAATGGTAGCAGGTGTAATAGCTCAAGCCATAGCTCAGTATCTTGCAGATAGAATGCAAAGCGCTGCCGGATACAAAATATTCGCAGACATGAGAATGAAGCTGGGCGAGCATTTACGCAAACTTCCTATGGGTTACTTTACCGAGGGTAATATAGGTAAAATCAGTTCCGTATTATCAACTGATATGGTCTTTATAGAAGAAAACTGCATGATGGTTTTGGCCGACATGATGAGTTACTTATTCGCACAGTTTATTATGGTAGTGTTTATGTTCTTCTTTGATTGGCGTTTAGGCTTTGCTTCTGCCATCATCTCTTTATTTATGGTTATGATAGGTCAGGGAATGATGAAAAATGATCTTGTTCATTCAGATGAAAAGCAAGAGGCCTCAGAAGTACAGACTGAAGCAGTTCTAAACTTTACAGAGGGAATCGGTATCATAAAGACTTATAACCTCCTTGGGGATAAGTCAAAGGAACTTACAGACAGTTTTGAAGAAAATTGCCGTGTAAATCTTGATTTCGAGCATTCTCATACACCTTGGACGCGAGCAATATTTATTCTCTATGGTTTAGGCACCGTTACAATCCTTGGCGTCTCAGCAATACTGTATTTCACCGGATTAATGGAGCTTAAATTTTTCTTTGGTATGCTTCTTTGTCTCTTTGATTTATTTGTACCAATGAGAACCTTCTATGATCAGGAGGCAAGACTTACAGTTATGAACTCCTGCATGGACAGAATTGAAGCTTTATTTGCCGAGAAAGAATTAGACGATACCGGCACTGACAATTTAAGCAGCGAAGCAGCCACAGAAATTGAATACAATAATGTGACCTTTGCTTATGATTCCAAAGATGTTTTAAAAGATGTATCTTTCAAAGCTAATAAGGGTGACATGGTTGCACTTGTTGGCCCTTCCGGTGGCGGAAAATCTACAATAGCAAGTTTGCTTACCCGATTCTGGGATGTTAAAGAAGGAAGTATTCTCTTGCGTGGAAAAGACATCAGAAAAATACCTCTTGCAACTTTAATGGATAATATAAGTATGGTATTCCAACGAGTATATCTTTTCCAGGATACCATCTATAATAACATTGCTCTTGGTCGCCCCGATGCAACAAAAGAGGAAGTCATCGAAGCAGCTAAAAAAGCTCGCTGTTATGATTTCATTATGGAGCTTCCCGAAGGATTTGATACCGTTATCGGTGAAGGCGGAGCATCTCTTTCCGGTGGCCAGGCACAGCGTCTTTCCATTGCAAGATGTATCCTCAAGGACTCTCCTATTGTTATCCTGGATGAGGCTACAGCAAGTGTAGATGCCGACAATGAAAGCTATATCCAGTCAGCTATTTCAGAGCTTTGCAACGGAAAGACCCTTCTTGTTATTGCCCACAGGCTCAACACCATAATGGGCGCTGACAAGATTATGGTTATCAAGGATGGAATGATTGCTGAAGCCGGAAACCATTCAACTCTTATGAAAAAACAAGGCATTTATCATAGCATGGTTACAAAACGTGCTGTTTCCACAGGATGGAAAAATTAATATAGTACAAAAATAAGACAGTCGTCATATCAATATCATTGATTGATATTAAACGGCTGTCTTATTTTTTGTATTATATGAATCAGGCACATGTTTTACATAGCTTCTTTTCCAAAAAAAGCTTTAAGCTTTGAAATGTTACTCGCGCATATATCATAGTTTTCCATAACTGCCCCTTTTTCCAGATGAACCACTCTGTCGCAACAAGACAGTATCAGCTCCAAATCGTGAGTTACAACAAAAACTGTTTTGCCCAATTTTCGCAGCTTGATCAATTCGTCTGATACCTGTTTCATGTGCGAAAGATCAAGTCCGCTTGTTGGCTCATCGAATATCATGACCCCTTTTTCGGAGGCTAAACCGGAAGCGATAGCCACTCTTTGCTTCTGCCCTCCGGAAAGAGCCATAGGATGAATGTCAGCATATTCATACAAATCAAGCTGAGACAAAATATCAAGTGCCTTTTTTTCTTTTTCTTCCTCACTAAGAGAGGCGTCTGTTATGCTAAGCACCGCTTCATCTTTTACGCTTTCTGTAAATAACTGATGATTTACATCCTGCATAATCATATAGCAGTTATGCAACCTCTCTTTATTTTTCATGGTCTTCTTGCCATATCGCATTACGCCTTTGAACTTCTTTTCAAGGCCGCAAATATTTCTTACAAGTGTGCTCTTTCCCGCGCCATTATGCCCAATGACTGCAATAACGCTATTGGAAGGCACCTCTAATTCAGGTATGTCTATACCGTGCTCACCATCACTATATGAAAAGCAAAAATTCTCAAGAGTTATTGTTATATCTGATTGTTCTCTATGCTGGAAATCTGTCTGCAAATCGTCCAGCCTCAATGGTCTGATTCCAAGCTTTTCAGTCTCAGCACTGCTAATGGTAGAAATCCTTTCTTTATTCAGTTCATGGATAATTTCTCCATTTTGCATTATCAGCAATCTGTCAGCCAACTCTCTCAAGAAGAAAAGTCTATGCTCGGCAACAATAATCGTTTTGCCCTGAGCCTTCCAGTCCTGCAGGATTTCCTTTAGCCTTTCTATGGCATAAAAATCCAAATTAGAAGAGGGCTCATCAAGAACAACTATATCCGGTGATAGCACGTTAATCCCTGCACAAGCAATTATTTGCTTTTCGCCTCCGGAAAGCTCAAATATATTTCTGTTTAACAATCTTTCTATAGACATTGAAGATGCAGTTTCTCTTATTGAGCTTTTTATCTCCAACGGAACTCTCCTCTGATTTTCTGATGCAAAAGCAATCTCATCAGTGGTATTTACATTAAAGAACTGGGATCGTGGATTCTGAAATACACTGCCGACATTTTTTGCTATTTCATATATCGGCGTTTCAGAGATATCCTTGCCATCCAGTTCTACCGTTCCGTCCATAGTACCTTTGTAGTATTGGGGAATAAGTCCGTTTACCATTCTTGTTATAGTTGTCTTGCCGCATCCCGAACCACCGGTTAAAACAACAAACTCTCCATCTGCTATGGTAAGGTTTATATTGGAAACTCCACCTTTATCAACAGCATTGCCATCTGCATCAACTACATTGTACGAGTACGAAACATTTTTGAATTCTATCATCTTCTCACCTAATAAACTAAAAATAAAACAAACATCGTTATAGAGCCAATGATAGCCACTATGTCAACCGGTCCTATACCTATTTCGCAGATATGCGTGCGTTTTTCTCCTGCACTAAGACCTTTAGACAATGAAGCCGCTGATAATTCGTCTGCTATTCTGACCGTAGACATCATAAGTGGCACTAATATGTATTCAACATAAGTCAAAGGCTGCTTTAATGGGTGCCCCAACTCTCGCATCCTTTTCGCGTCATTTATTGATTTGTATTCTTCGGATAAAGTTGGAAAATAGCGAAACATAACTGATATAGGAATGCTTATGAATGAAGGACAATGCATGTGCTCCATAGCCGTTATAAATTCACTTACAGATGTGGATTTAACTGTGTACCACCCCATCATATAACCGGCAACAAATCTGGTAATCAAACCGCAAATCATCATGAGGATAATATTGCACATCCCATGAGTATAGGGTGCCACTTGCTTTTCACAAAATAGTGCCGTTCCTAAAAGCAGTAAATATATGGTTGCCGCCTTGTATTGCCTTATACTCAGTAGCAACAAGAAAGGGATTGCCGCACAAATAATACGCAGCACCCCCTCTATCCCTACTGTGGTTCCGCCTATCATAATAATAGATATCGCCATAAGAAGGAGCAGTTTGCTTCGCGGATCCAACCTTATAAAAGCTTTGGACTTATCGCTACATACTCCAAATTCCATTACGCCATACCCGCCTTACGAAAATGCTTTTTAAGTACCTTAGCTCCCAAGAGTCCACCGATTGCACCACCAACAAGGCACATAATAATCATCGCAAAGAATACCCATGTAGGAGTGTAACTCTTCATAGCTTCAACATATTCCTGTCCATATCCGTCAACAATGCTGGCAAAATAAGCTTCACGGAAACTAAAGAAAAATGCTATAACCATGCCAAGGAACCACAAGCTGAAAACAGCCGAACCTGCCACACAATGCTTAATGCTCTGATAGTTCCCCATCTTTAAAATAACTTCTGTTAAAAGACCTGCACCTATACAGAAAAGAAGGATTGGATAAGGATGTCCGATAACGAACATGATAATTCCGATTAATGTACCGGTGATAGTTATCATTCCAAAATGCTTAATTTTTGAAAAATAAAGCATAAGCGGAATGCCTGCTACAAGCGGGCAAAGAAGCGGCATGAAAACCATAAAAATGGGAATAAAGCCAAAACAAGCTACCGCAAACATGACTACAAAGTAAAGAGCCGAAAATACTCCTACTGTAATAAGATCTTTGATTTCAAATTTTTTTTCCATACATTTTACTCCCCTTTCAGTTAGCAAAAGCTAACTACCGTTTTATATCACTTACCAAACTCCTTGTCAATAAAACTATGAGGATTATTTCCCTACTTGATAAAAAAAGCCATTTAGCGTTTAAACTAAATGACTTTCCTCTTTGATTATAACAAAGTCTGCATGATAGCCACAGCGTAATACACAATAAAAATGAAATTAGTATACCCTCCGCATATGACCATATGAAGTCCCTTGGGGAGTTTCCTTGATAATGGCTTTAAAAGAAAAAGAACTCCGGGAGATATCAGTGCCATCCACTGCGGGAACACTGTCTTTCCTAAAGCTATCAGAACTATCAAAATCAGAAGTCCCAAGCCTTCACCTGCATACAATATAAGTGCAAGCTTCTGAAAATACTTCATGACTATATCTAAACCGTCTCGATGCTCATCTGCTCCAAGAAGTCCAAGATAAGCACAGTGACTGTGATATGCACCTCCTGCAATAATACCGAAACAACTTAGCAAAAACGCCGCAAACGCAGCATTATGAAATGCCTCATCCGTAATCAGTACAATGTGATAAAAGCCTATACAATAAAGAAACGCCGCTACAGGCCCTATCAAGCCGCCAAGCATAACACGCTTTGGAGGAAGCTTTTTCATAATATCAATAATAGGATTTATTGTTCCGTCTTGCACATAATCATCCTTATCAAAGTATAAGGTCATGTCTCCGCAGAACATAAGAAGTGCTCCTATAAGGCCTACTGTAATTACTGTTGTCATACCTGCTCCTTTTTATATTTATATTTTATGCAAAATACTTCTTCGCAAGCATCTGCAAATTCCCCTTATTCACATCAAGCATCTTCTCTGCGTCCAGATCAAACATCCTTGTGCATGTGTGCGTAATAAACTCAAAGTCATGCGATACCAGAAAAATAATCGCTCCGCCGCCTGAAAGCTCTTTTATAAGTTCACTTACCCTTATCATAGAATCATAGTCAAGTCCGCTTGTCGGTTCATCAAAATAAAGCACTTCACTGTTTTTTATAAGAGATGCGCCGATAGTAACACGCTGTTTCTGCCCTCCCGAAAGAGCTGCCGGATGTTTATCTTTATATTCTGAAAGCGCAAGCTTATCAAGCGTACCTGAAACAAGGTCACTGTCAACATCTGATATTCCAAGCGTAAGTTCCTCTTCCACACTTGTTGTAAAGAGCTGATAATCGGCATCCTGCATTACAAGATAAGACAACCTGCGCCTGTTTGCAGGTGAAAGCTTCTTTCCACCATAATACACCTTTCCGCTTTTTTCTTTTAATATTCCGGTTAGTACGGAAATCAATGTTGTCTTCCCCGCTCCGTTATGTCCGATAACACCTATAACATCTCCGGGAGACGCTTCAAATGAAATATTATCAAGTATCCTTTGCTTCTTTTCATATTCAAAAGAAAGATTTTCAACCTTAAGCTTATGTCCTCCAAGCCTCGATTTCACAGCCAATTTATCATCCTGCTTATTATCGATTTCTTTTTCGGGATAAACTGTTCTTAGTCCCTTGTGAATCCTCAGTGTTTTATCAAGCTCACAAAACTCTTTTCCCGTGTATCTTGCAACTATACTGCCATTTTCTATATATATGACGCTATCAATAAGATCTCTTAAATAATAAAATCTGTGATCTGCGACAATTATCGTATATCCTGCACTTTTCAGCTTCTTCATTATTCCCGCAAGGCGCTTTGTAGCCTCATGGTCGAGATTTGCGGAGGGCTCATCAAAAATATATACCTTTGGCGCAAGCGCGTATACGGAACCTATCGCAATCTGCTGCTTCTCACCGCTCGACAAGGCGAAAATACTTCGGTTCAGATACTGCTCAAGTTCAAGATCGGTCACCGCTTTCTCAACTCTGCTTATTATCTCTTCGCGCTCATACCCCATATTCTCACAGCCAAAAGCAAGCTCCCTTGTCGTATCGGTCATAAAGAACTGAGAGCGCGGATCCTGAAACACCGTACCTACCTTTCCCGCAATCTCAGAAGGAAGCATCTTGAGCAAAGATTTATCTCCGTATAAAAGATCTCCTTTTGTTTCCCCGGGATAAAAATGCGGAATCAGTCCGTTTAACGAACGAAGTAAGGTTGACTTTCCGCAGCCACTTCTTCCCGTGAGCAAGAGAA
>JAEEGG010010686.1_pt1 | contig 20221 bp, 13 predicted proteins | sample 9134161 | NCBI WGS metagenome assembly JAEEGG01 (sample SAMN16246543, study PRJNA631951) | gut metagenome | biome: gut microbiome; feature: rumen; material: CR-attached | host: Bos | place: Iran: Karaj | collected 2018-10 | reverse complement strand
CTTGCCGTTGGTGGCGGTGGTCACGGAGTAGCCGCCGATGATGTCCTCGAGACCGGTCTTCTCGATATACGCTAACGATGCGTCGTCTTCAACCAAGAGTAGTTTGATCATAATTATTGTTTGGGAATAAATAACGTGAATTCGGAGTATTTGTCTTTCTCGCTGGTGACGGTGACCTTGCCGCCGTGGGCCTGCATGACCTGATCGACGTAGTTGAGACCGAGGCCGAAGCCGGAGACGCCGCCCTTGCGGTTCTGTTCGTGGACGGCCGCACGACCGAACTTGTCGAAGATGATGCGCTGGTCGTCGCGGGAGATGCCGATGCCGTTGTCGCGCACCTTCAGCAGGACGTACTTGTCGCTGTCCTGCGTGGTGATGCTGATCTCGATGTTTTCCTTCGAGTACTTGATGGCGTTGTCGACGAGATTCGAGATGGCTTCGGCGAGGTATTGTTCGTCGGCAAGGACGTGACGGACGAGCAAATCGACGATGAAATCGATGTTTTTGTCCGTTTTCGCCTTCGCTTTCTCCACGATGTCGGCGATGACGGGCTCGAGGTTGACGCCCTGTTTGTTGAGGATGAGCTTCTTGTTTTCGAGCTTCGAGATGGTGAGCAGCTTGTTGACGAGGGCCAGCAGGTGCTCCGCCTCGCTCTCGATGATGGTGTAGTACTTCTCCTTGATCTCCGGTTTGTCGTCGACCTTGCCGCTGTGGAGGAACCGGGCGCCCATGATGATCGACGAGAGGGGCGACTTCATGTCGTGGACCATCGCGTAGGAGAAGTCGTTGCGGAGGTCGGCCATCATCTTCTGTTCGTCGAGATAGCGCAGCAGCCTCAGGAGGATGGCGCCGAAGAGGATGAGGATGATGGCGCTGGCGAGGAAGAGCGGACTGAGCCGGCGGGCGAGCGACGGATAGGGATTGTTGAGGGCGAGCCGGATGCCGCGCGACTGGTCGCGGCGGGTGCTGAACACACGCGTCTTCAGGGCTGCGGACGACAGGCGGTCGTTGTTCTGGCGGAGGATGCGGCCGTCGGCGTCGACTTCCATCACGGTGAAATCGCGGTCGAGACTCACCACGCTGAGCAGCGAGTCGACATAGAGCGCGAGGGTGTCGAGCGACACTTCGGAGTGATAGAGATGGCTCAATGCGTCGTTCATACCCTCGACCGACGATTCCAGCGAGAGGTCGCCACGCAGATAGGGCAGGTTGAGCGTGTCGCCGACGGACACGATCTCCGCCCGCTCGTAACTCTCGTAGAACATGCCCCACGTGAGCTGGTTGCCGGCACGTTCGGAGATGTCGCGCACGGCCGAGCGGTAGGTCATCCACATATAGAGTCCCAGCAGCAGCATCACCGCCACCATCGCCCCCACAGACACATATTTATACTTATTTTCCTGCATATTTGAGGGCAAAGATACGAAGAAGGAAAAGAATTAACCTAAAGATAACATTTAAATAACCTTAAATGCATGTAGTTTTTCATACCTTTGCAGCGTCTAACAGGCAAAAGTTTAATTTTAAAAGCAAAGAGTTATGGAATCAATTATCACTATCGCAACCGTTTTAACGATGTATTTCAACGCCGCTAACGACGTTAACTCTCAGTATTTGTACAACTCAGACCTGGAGGACGGTGTCATCCACAAGATTGAAGTCTACGAGCAGAAGGCCGAGGGCCAGATGTGCGCCAAGATGGAGTATCGCTACAGCTACGACGAGCAGGGAAGGCTGACTTCACGCGAGGTCATGCGCTGGGACGAGGCCAAAAAGGACTGGGTGAACGACTTCCGCCACACCTATAAATATTATAAAAAGGGCTACAACATGGAGACCAGCAAGTGGGACACCACGCTCCAAGCCTACGATCTGCCGATGGAGGTGACGCTTTACCGTGAAGTGGCTCCCAACGTGACATCGGTGAGGACGTTCAAGATGAACGAGGCTAAGAACGACATGTATCTCGTCAACAGCCTGCTCTGCATGGAGTCGTTAGAGCAGATCAGCGACCGCCTGCTGGCTATCTATTAAGGCTTTCTATTCTTTCTCTACATATTAAAAACCTTTAAAAGGGTTTTAGAATCCGTAACCGGCGTAGGCTGATTACGGATTTTTAGTTATCTTTGTAGCGATTTTCTCAATACAAATAACATGGAACTGATTAAAGACAAGACTTTTGGAGGCGAGCGGCCGCTGTTCGCCACACACGACCTGAGACTGGAGCGTGTGACGATTACCGACGGAGAGTCGGGCATCAAGCAATGCCGGAATATGGAGGCTTACGACTGTAAGTTCTACGGCAAATACCCCTGGTGGCACGTCGACGGCGCAAAGATCGACAACTGCTATTTCGCGATGGATTCGCGCTCGGCCATCTGGTACACGAACGACCTGGTGATGACGAACTCACGCATCGACGGGCCGAAGTTCTTCCGTGAGATGAAGAACCTGACATTGGAGAATGTGGAGATCACCGATGCCGACGAGACTTTCTGGAAGGTGGACGGCATCCGGATCAAGAACGTGAAGCTGCACGGGGGTACGTATCCGTTTATGTTTTCACAGAATATCTATGTCGACGGACTGGAAAGCGACTCGAAGTACGTGTTCCAGTACTGCAAGAACGTGGAGGTGCACAACGCGAAGATCCTGACGAAGGACTCGTTCTGGGAGTGCGAGAACGTGGAGGTCTACGACTCGGTGCTCGACGGCGAATACTTAGCCTGGCACTCGAAGAACGTGCGGTTAGTGAACTGTCACCTCGCCGGCGAGCAGCTGCTCTGCTATACGGAGAACCTCGTGTTGGAGAACTGCACCATCGACAAGATGTGCGACCGTATGTTCGAGTATTCGACCGTCGAAGCTGACATCCGCGGACATATCGAGAACATCAAAAATCCCACTTCCGGACACATTATCGCCGATTCCATCGGTAGTATCACCATCGATGAGAACGTCCGGCAACCGAACAACTGCGTGATAGACATAAGAACAAATAAAAAGACATAATAACAGAATAACATGATTTTTAGACAAAAGAACAGAAAAGAGACATAATAACAGACTAACATATTTTAGACATAAGGACATAAGAACAAAAGAATTAAAAGCAAATTAAAAACGTACTCATCTAAAAGAAAAAATATGTTCTTATGTTCTTCTGTCTAGAAAAAGAAAAAAACGTTAGTATGTTAGTCTGTCAAAAAAAAGAGTTAATATGTATAATTTCGATGAAATCGTAGAAAGACGGGGAACGCATTGCGTGAAGTGGGATGAGAGTCCGAGCGACGAGGTCATTCCCCTGTGGGTGGCGGATATGGACTTCAAGGCGGCTCCGGCGATACTGGAGGCCGTGAGGAAGCGGGCTGAGCACGGGGTGTTCGGCTATACAGTCGTAGAGGAAGACTATTATGTGGCCGTCATCAACTGGTTCCGTCGGAGGCATAATTGGCGGATTCATCGGGAAGAAATCCTCTATACCACAGGTGTCGTGCCAGCGATGTCCGTCGCCATCAAGGCGCTGACGATGCCGGGCGAGAAGGTGCTCATCCTATCACCCGACTACAACTGCTTCTTCTCCTCCATCCGTAACAACGGCTGCGAAGTGCTGGAAACAGCACTAATTTATAGCAGCGGACTAACACAGACTAACACGAACTATAGAAAGAGTTCCGGAGAGACTGAAAAAGCCCGAGTCTGTCCGAGTTCTTCCGATGCAAAATTCAGCATCGACTGGGGCGACTTTGAGGCGAAGTGTGCGGACGAGAAGACGACGGTGTTCCTGCTCTGCAACCCGCACAATCCGACGGGACGTGTGTGGACGAAAGAGGAACTGGAGCGGATGAACGATATCTGCCTGAAACATAACGTGAAGGTGGTGAGCGACGAGATACACTGCGAACTCATCATGCCCGGATATACATTCCAACCATTTGCTGCCGTCAGCGAGGCGTGCCGGAAGAACAGCGTCATCCTTAACTCGCCCTCGAAGTCGTTTAATATCGCCGGTCTGCAAATGGCGAATATCATCTGTTCACAGCCTGAGTGGCGCCGTCGTATCGATCGTGCCATCAATATCAACGAGGTGTGCGACGTGAATCCATTCGGTCCTGTGGCACTCATCGCTGCCTATAACGAGAGCGAGGAGTGGATTGACGAACTGAACCAGTATCTTTGGGGAAACTACACCGTTTTATGCGATTTCATCGGAAAGAACCTGCCTCTGTGGAAGGTTTGTCCCCTTGAAGGCACCTACCTCCCCTGGGTAGATGTCTCGGCGATGGGCATCCCTGTTGAAGAACTCTGCGAGCGTCTGCTACGGGAGGCGAAGGTGTGGATCAACCCGGGTACAATGTACGGCCCGGAATCAGGCAAGGGCTACGTGCGCTTCAACATCGCCACCCAGCGCACCCGACTTATCGAAGCTTTAGAAAGAATCAAGGTATCTTTTTTCCCCTCCTGAGTAGGAGGGGTAAGGGGTGGTCTGATCAACCTCAGTATCAGCCGCACTATCAGCCTCAGAAAAAGCGCTTGATCAGACCCCCTCTGGCTCCCCCTACTCAGGGGGAGAAATGAATACCTTAGTTAATCAGGAAAATCTTCGTCAGGCCGTTGTAGGTGGCCTTGATGGTGGCGCGCCCCTCGACGATGGGGCTGATCTCGAATTTCACCGATGGATTGCTGGAAGTTGTCGTGAGCTTAGAGCCTGCGGCGAGCTTACCGTATACCTGATAGCGCGTCTGATCTGTGTAGCCGTTGAGATTGGTGAAACGGATAGGCGTCGGGGGAATCACGAGCAGAGTACCGTCGGCACAGATCTCCACCGTCGGAACGACGGGGGCCTCAAAGGCAGCATCACCCTTCGAGAAACCGATACCGTGCAGGTTGAAGAGACCCTGCGGACGCTGCGGACCACGAGGACCACCCCAGCGCGGACGCTCAGGAACCTTCACCTCAGGACCGTCGGTCACAAGGTAGATGGCGTGCTTGCCAGTCAGTCCCTCAACGGCGGGCACAGCCTGCTGATACATCATCGCAGCCTTCGGTGCATCGGCGGGGATATCAAAAACAGCGATTTCATCGCCCTTCCAGGGATCATCGAGGCGTACGTGGATCTTAAAGGCCCCGTGTCCGCCAGAGCTCAGATTGAGGTTCAGCATCGTGTTGTCACCAGCCTTCGTTCCCTCGAAAGCCTTCAGTCCCTTCGTGGCGTCAGCAAGACCACCGAAGCCGAAATACTTAAAACCTACGATTCCACCGTTGGTAATGCCCACGAGATCCATCGAGTTGTTCCAGACGTCATGATTGTCCTGCATCCACTCGTTGCTGTTCGTGCCGCCCGTCATGAAGCAGGCGAGACCGGCACTATAATAAGAATAAGGTGGGAGACCGAAGATCTGGAAACCCTCGGAGGTTACCTCAGCACCTGTATAGGTGTTGCCGTCGGAGGCAGCAGCCGTCCACTCGTTATTGGCAGCATAGGGGTCGTAGCCGGTGATCTTCACCACACCACCCTTGGCGACGGGTTTCTTGTCCCACGTGATCTTCACGGGAGCCACCATCGGCTGACGGGCGAAGCCGAAACCACGCGGCGGACGATGATAGAACACATACCACTGACCGTTGATCTCCTGCAGTGAACCGTGCGTGTTGTGGCCTGCGTTGGTGGTGATGAGCTGTGAACCGTCTTCACCAAGCACCACACCACGGGAGTCTACCAGCACACCACCTGAGCGCCAAGGGCCTAAGGGCGAATCGCCGAAGGCATAGCGCAGGGCGGAGTTGGTGTTGCCTAATCCGTATTCCTTGCCACTATAGCCAGAGAACACCATCACGTACTTGTTACCCACCTGACGGATGCTCGAGGCCTCGAAGAAGTTGAAGTCGAGCGGATTCTGTCCCTGATAGAGGGCCTTGTACTCGCTACCTTCCTTATCGAGCAGCCGGCCGTCGGCACTACTGGCGGGGATGAAAGGGTCGATGAGTTCGGTACCCGGACGCTGGGAGTACATCGTGTTCTGGTCGAGCTCACAGGCCGTAGAGTGCTGGAAGCCGTAGAAGACGTAAGCACGGAAACCTTTATCGTAGTCGGGATCCTTCTTATTGGTGATTTCCTCGATGAAAACGGAGGGATCGAAGTCGATGAGCGAGCCAGGCACACACTGACGGCCGTCTTCCGTGAGGTTGATGGGCGTGAAGGGGCCATCTGGACGGTCGCTCTTGCAGACCATCGCCACACGACGCCAGCCACGAGAATGGGGATAGAGGTAGTAGGTCTTCTTGCCTGTGGCTTTGTCTTTCACCTCCACGAGGTCAGGCGCAAACATCGTGTCCCACTGACCGTCGACATACCAGGTGAAGATGGGGCCTTCGTCGCGCCACTGGGTGAGATCCTCGACGGGAGCAGACCACATACGGATATCACTACCACAATAGGCGGTATAGTTCGTATCGTGCGAGCCGATGATGTAGGCACGCAGCTTGCCGGGATTGTCGGGATCCTCGAAGACACGGGGTTCACCGTCGGGCACATGCTCCCACAAAGGCAGATACGGATTCTGGGCACTGACACTCAACGCAGCGCACACTAAGAAAGAGAAAACGAATAATCTTTTCATACATTTAGTCTTTAGTTGAAATTGAATTGCCACGCAAAATTAAAAAAATTCTGGAACATATAAGGCTATTTGTGGATAAATTCGTATCTTTGCAACAACAAAGAAAAAATCTGTTACATCATAAAAGATTGGAATAACATGAACCTGAAGAAATCCATCCTTGGCGCCATCGTGCTTTTGGGATCCCTTCCCTTGCAGGCCGCCGACTATAACATCCTTGACTTCGGTGCCAAAGCCGACACCACCGTACTCTCGACCACAGCCCTGCAGCGCGCCATCGACTGCTGCTCGGAGGCTGGAGGCGGAAGAGTCGTCATTCCCACAGGTAACTACAAGACCGGCTCTCTCATCCTGAAGTCGAACGTACATCTTTATATAGAACAGGGAGCGACGCTCTACGGAAGTACTGACATCAGGGATTATCTGCCGATGAAATCGGACTATGTGTCGCTCCGCACCCAGACTACCACCATCCAACTGATCTATGCCGACAAAGTGCACAACGTGGTCATCGACGGCACAGGCACCATCGACGGACAAGGACGGGCCTTCGTCAAAAAGACCTGGAACGACGAGGGCATCACCCGTCCGCACCTGATACGTTTCATACAGAGCAGCGACATCACCATACGGAATATCACCCTTCGCAACAGCGGCTGCTGGATGCAGCACTATCTGGCCTGCGACCGGCTGCACATCGATGGAATCAAGGTTTTCAACCGCAATAACTACAATAACGACGGTCTCGACCTCGATGGTTGTCACGATGTCATCGTGAGAGGAATGATGTCTGACAGCGACGACGACGGCATCACGCTGAAGTCCACTTCGCCCCGTCTCTGCGAGAACATCCGCATCTCAGACTGTGTAGTGAGCAGTCACTGTAATGCTGTGAAACTTGGTACGGAGACCAACGGCGGCTTCCGCAACATCAACATCAGCGGCATCGTGGTGAAGCCGAGCAGCGACCAGCGGGAGAAGTTCTTCGGACAGTGGATCGGTTCGTCGGCCATCTCGTTAGAGATCGTTGATGGCGGCACGATGGAGAATGTCAACGTCTCCGATTTCACCGTTGAGGGCACAGAGTCGCCCATCTTCATCCGTCTGGGCAATCGCGGACGAGGCTATCAACTGAGAGACAAAGGAACTGCGTTGAGCGGCAAAGGCAATGAAGACACCATTACCGAACTGATTCCCATCGATCATGTGGGCACCATCGACGGCATACGCCTTCATCATATTCAGATCCACCATGCAGGACAGACGGGCTGTTCCATCACAGGTCTGCCCGGACATCCTGTGCGCAACGTGTTCCTCTCCGACATCACCTTCCATCACAAGGGCGGCGTGAAGGCCAGCGAACTGGCGGAAATTGCCGATTCCATCGCCAATGAGAAAGAGAAATCCTATCCTGAAGCCACGATGTGGGGCAACCTGCCTGCCAAGGGTTTCTTCGTGCGTCACGCCCGTAATGTACAGTTCTCCAACATCGAAATACTCACCGATGAACCCGATGCCCGTCCTGACTTCGTGCAGACAGACACCGAGGGCTGGGGAGACCAGGGCGACGGCACCTATCTGAACCCCGTACTCAATGCCGACTTCTCCGATCCCGACGTCATCCGCGTGGACAAGAAGTACTATATGGTGGCCTCAGACTTCCATTTCATCGGCATGCAGGTGCTTGAAAGCGACGATATGGTGAACTGGCGCTATATCTGTCAGGTCTATCGCCGCTTCGATGAGCCAGGCTGGGACAGCAACCAGCACTATGCCGGTGGATCATGGGCACCAACCATCCGCTATCACAACGGACTCTACTACATCTTCTTCTGTACTCCTGAGGAAGGTCTTTATATGACTACCGCCAAAGACCCGCGAGGCCCGTGGGCCCCACTCCATCTCGTGCAACGGGTGGAGAAATGGGAAGATCCCTGTCCCTTCTGGGATGAGGACGGTCAGGCATATTTGGGTCGGAGCCGTCATGGGGCAGGTCCCATCATCGTCCATAAGATGTCTCCCGACGGTAAGACGCTGCTCGACGAGGGTGTGACCGTCTATGAGGGTCCCATCGCAGAAGGCACGAAATGGCTCAAGCGCAACGGATGGTACTATCTCATCATCCCAGAGGGAGGCGTAGGCACAGGCTGGCAGACGGTGCTCCGTTCACGCAACATCTATGGCCCATACCAACGGAAGATTGTGCTTGAACAAGGTTCCACCAAGATTAACGGGCCTCACCAAGGGGCTTTGGTCGATGCACCAGACGGCAGTTGGTGGTTCTATCACTTCCAGGAGACGCCCGTTCTGGGACGTGTAGTCCATCTGCAACCCGTCCGCTGGCAGGATGACTGGCCGCTGATGGGTGTCGATCTCGACGGCAACGGCATCGGCGAACCCGTTAAGCGATGGGGGATGCCTATTATAGAGGAAAGTGGAAAGTGGAAAGAGGAAAGAGAAAACCAGGCAAGCAATTCAAACGGGAGCCCATACATTTCCTCCGATTTCATCGATGAATTTTCCCTTGCTCAAGACAAATCTCCTTCCATTTTCCTCTCTCCTCTTTCATCCAAACTCCATCCCGCCTGGCAATGGAACCACAATCCAGACGACGCTCATTGGAGTCTGACAAAACGGAAAGGCTTCCTTACCATCGACGCCCAGCCTGCCGATAGTCTGAAGGCCTGCCGGAATATGCTCACGCAGAAAGTTGTGGGCTATCTGAGTGAGAGCACAACAATCGTCGAGGCCAAAGGCGACTGCTACGCCGGTCTTTGCTGTACGGGCAAGCTCTTTACGGGCATCGGTCTCTGCAAAAAGGGCGTATTCATCGAACAAAACGGCCAACGCAGACTCATCAAGTCCGGCTCGTTCCCTCGACTCTACCTGAAGGTCATCAACGACAACCAACAAAATCGTCACCAGTACTTCTACAGCACTGATGGCAAGTCTTACCTCCCAGCCTGCGAGGCTTTCCCCCTACGGGCTGGCTACTGGAAGGGTATCCGCATCGGCCTCTTTTGTTACGGTTCCGATGGAATGGCACAATTTGATTCCTTCAGGCAGTCCGTGCTGAGATAAAAGGACCACAATCCAAGCTTTTTTACGTCGGCGGCAGTAAATTTTTCACTTTTCACTCTTCATTTTTCACTTTTTTTCGTACCTTTGCACCCGAAAAGACGTGCCTGCTATTTAAGGACCCACGCGCCCTGATAGTTAAATGGATATAACAAGGCTCTCCTAAAGCTTAGTTCCGAGTTCGATTCTCGGTCGGGGTACCAGGTTTAAAAGTGGGGTTTGCAGGCACAAAAATCTCACAAGATTTGATAGCAATACATAAATATTCGTAAAAATATCATAATTAAACGTTAACGAATATTATAACAGGCCTTTTCGTCGAAAATGGTTTGTAGGTTTCGGCAAAAGGAGTAACTTTGCACACGTCAAAAGGTTAATAGATTGTTTTAGGTTAATTGGCTAGCAGAGATGCCCGCCAATTACAGAAAAGAAAACGTGAGTAAGGAGCCCACAGCGATGTGCGCTCCTTTTTCTATTTCTGTTTTTGGAGCATTTCGCGGGCAGTGGCCACCATCTCAGAAAGCTGCGGCGTGGGATTCTCCACCTCTGCGGCCTTCTCGATGAACTGCTGATAATAGTCGCGAGCCTGTTCATCGTCCTTGAGGATGTAGGCGTAGGCATTGGCTATATTATAATAGGTGGCGACGGAAGTGGGGTTATAGGTGAGATGCTCTTTCCAGGCTTCGACGGCCTCAGGATAGTGCTGAGTCAAGTAATAGCCTTCGCCCTCGGAGAGTGTGATCGCCTTCATGATGGTTGAATCTGGGCGCATGAGTTCCTTGGCGAGATTCAGACAGTTCAGCCCCTCTGGATACCGTTTGGTATCAACACAGACCACACCAAGACGATAGGCACAGCCCGCGTGCTGCATCTGCGAAAGATAGAAAGCTGCGCGCAGATGCTCGTAAGCCAGTTCGAGACTGTCCATCTGGGCATAGCTCATGCCAGCGGAGTAAAGGGTATTGAAGGTGGAGTCGCCCTGCTCGAGTAACCGGCTGTACCATTCGGCAGCGTTCGCAAAATTCCTTTCCAGGAAGAACGCATCGGCTACGGCACGATTCACTAGGATGTTGTTGGAATCATACACACAATAATCCAGCCCGTATTGGAGACCTTTCCAGGCTTGTTCTTTTTGCGCAAGAGCCAGCGTCAGCCCTGCCACCATCTCACCGTCGTGCGGATAATGGTTCACCAGCTGCTCCGTCCAATAAATATAGGAATCGACATCGCCCTGCTTCTGATAGCTGTATGCGAGCTGTCGGAAGGCATCATGCGAGAGACTATCCTCAGGAATCAGTTTCAGCAACTCAGCAGCCTTGCGGAAGTCCGCACGCTTGTAGTAGCAGTCGGCGAGTTTCGTGCGAATCTCATGGGTATCGCCCTTTTCAAAAGCTTGTTGGTAGAAGTCCAAGGCCTCATAGGTGTTGTATTGGCGCATACAACTGTCGCCCCGCTGTAGTAAGGCATCCACTTCTACGGTATCAAGAAGCTCCCAAAGGACCATCTTGCCATTGGCGTCCTCATGCATTTGGGTGCCATATTTCTGCGGTCGGCCTTCAAACATAGCAATACGGTCTTCCATCATAGCCACCTGCAACGGCATCAGGTCACGCTGTGCTGCAGCCTTCTGAAACACAGGCAGATACTTCTTCTCCAACTCAAGTGGTGCGTGCTGAATGACGAGCCAAAGCGTCTCACAGGCATCTCCTACGACAGAACGGCCCACGAAGCCGCGATGGTCGAGGATGTCGCAGATTGTCATCTGATTCAGGCTGTCGATACGATGCATCTCACGAGTAAGGGAATCCACCAACTGCTGGTTTCTCGGCTCAGAGGAGAACGCCTGCATGAACTGATGGCGGATATTCTGGTCAGACTCTCTGATTTTCAACAGTTTCAGACGAAGGGGAATGTCGTAATGACGCTCCATCCGCTCCTTGCGTGACTGCATGCTGTCTCTGAGCGTCTGCCAGCGGCTGTCGGTATGGAGTCTGGCCAAGTCGTCATCACTCTCGATGTTGTCAGAGAACCAGTCAGGTTCTTTAGCCATTCGGGCAAAGAGTCTGCTGAATGCAATGTCCGTCTTGCCGGCCATTGCGGCCGCACACGCACCATTATAAAGATGATAGCCGCTGATGCAGTCTCTTTGCTGGAAGGCCTTTTCAAACAAGTCGCTCGACTTAGCGTACTGGCCCTTGAAGAACAAGGAGTCGGCCTGCGTGATATACTGGCTATAGATGATGCATGCATCATCATCTACAACCTCCCCTCTGACTGGGCAAATCGTCAGCAGGGCGAGTGTAATAATTGAGAATAGTCTTTTCATATTTTCAGTAATCGCCTAAGTTCACTCAGACTTCGATTTTCGGGCCTCCTTCATCCATCGCTCTATGTAGCGATGGATGAGTTCGGTATTCTGACGTTCCAAATCATTCTTGACAGAAGTGTGATTATCGTGGCTCTGACTTATTTCTTTCTCCAACATCAACAGACTATCGGTGGGGATTTTCTCAAGGTCACCTTTGGTAAGCATGCGCTGGTAGGCCTGAGGCCAGCGGCTCGAATGGGTGTCGGCACCTTCCAGCGTCACACCAAGCGTAGACTTATCCACAAAGACATCCATCAGACGCTCATATGCATCCTCTAAGAGCAGACAACGCATGCCACAGCCCTCAACATATCTGGTGACCCAATGAGCGGATTCATCGTCCAAACCATAGCGGGTATTGAGGAAACTGGTCAGTTCATTAAGACCTCCTTCATCCGGGACAAACTCGATGATGCCGTCGGTCCACACGGTGGTATTGAAGTTGGGAATTTTGAAAGGATTATTATAGGTACTTGTGAGATGGCCAAAAGCCTGACGATCACCACGCAAGCTCTTCAGATAGTTGACAACTTCGCGCATACCGTCCCATATCTCTGTAGGCATATTACCGCTGCCGCCGAAACTCTCGTCTGGATCGGTATACGTAACATGGAAGTCGGTGGCGGCACCGTCGAGAATCATCATTTCCCACTTGTAGAAGCCCTCAGACTGATAGAGATTAGTAGCATGGATGATGCTGTCGCAATGCAGGAATACGTCTTCGCCGACTTCAAACGTGAGGCGTTCATAGTAGCAGTCCCCACGGAGGGTCAGCAGTCGCTTACCATCCCGTGTGAGCCGGAGAGAGACCTCATCCTGATGACTGATCTCCATACCACCTCCCAAGTTATAACTGAAACTCTTCAACTGGCTCTTGGGAGCTTTCTTATTCTTAGGCAAAACTGGGGTACCCATCCAGAGCACAGCCAGCAAAACAAACAAAATGCGTATCATCGTGTGCAAAATTACAAAATATTTGCGGATTAACCAAATTTTTATTGTATCTTTGCACCATCATCTACATTATCACATAATATGAGAAGACAACGCTACTTACTAACCACTGTGCTTTTGATGGCGACACTGATTCCCGCCATAGCACACTCGCTGATTTATCTGGATGTCGACGTATGCCTCCATCAGGACGGCACTGCAAGGGTGACGGAGAAACGTACCTGTATGATAGGCGATGATGGAACCGAGGGGTTCATAACGATGCTGAATATGGGCAACATAGGCATCTATGACCTCAAGGTAAAGGACGAACGGGGTGTGGAGTTTCTCTGCGAGGAAGGCAACTGGAACACCAACCGCAACAGACGGGAAAAGACCTGTCGATGCGGCATCCACCAGATCAACGGAGGCGTAGAACTGTGCTGGGGCATCGGAAACGCAGGAATGCGCACCTATGAGATCAGTTATACACTTACAAACTTCGTTAAGGCATACACCGACTACGACGGATTCAACCACTCTTTCTATGAGGCAGACAACACACCCGCCCAGGCCGCCTCGCTGACGATAAGACTCGAAGGCGACTCTTTACATATACCTACATCACGAGTCTGGGCCTTCGGCTTCACGGGCAAAGTGATGCTGGCTAATGGTCAGATGTCGGTAGCAGCCTCCGAGCCGCTGAAGGAAGGTGGCAGTTTGATTGTGATGTGTCAGTTTGACAAGGGTATCTTCACGCCTGCCGCCAATGGTGAGGGAACGTTTGCCGAAGTACGCCACAAGGCCTTCGAAGGAAGTGACTATCAAGAAGAACTGTATCGTGAGAGGTTTGAAGATTCCATTCCTCTATCAGGCACTCCCACGTCACTGATGGGTGGTTACGGATTCACTGGTGAGAATAACGCCTCATTGGGAGAACAAGCATCAGACACCCTGAGTGACCTGATGGACAACAGTTGGTTTATAGGTTTCATCATTTTCATCGTCTTCATCGTCTACATGATGTTCAAAGGTCACGACTGGGGCGGCGGTTCGTCATCAGGCGGCTACAGCGGAGGCAGTAGGGGAAGCAGTTCCAGATCAGCGAGTAACAGAAGCAGCGGCTGGGGTGGCAGTTCGTCATCACGTGGAGGCGGAGGCCACAGCGGTGGTGGTGGAAGCGGATTCAGATGAAAAACAGTATTGTCCGCATTTACGGATGATGTTTCAGTAATCGTCTAAGATCTGACGGAGACGTTTCATCCTTTCATCCTTTTTATTCTTGCGCCATTTCTTGGGAACGAGACGAGCCAAGAGAGGGAGCAGATTGACGGCACTGGGGTCAGCAGCCGCCAGTTCGGCCTCGGTCTTATTGATCTTCAGTTGTTTCTTCAAGGCCTCAGGCAACACATCGTGGGGTCCGTGTCCGAAGACGACGACCTCGCGGACATTCAAAAGTTTGGAGATGAGGTATACCGTATCACGCACTTCCGTGAGATTGATCATCCGAGGCTCATAGTTAACGTGCGAGAAGGCCAGCGAGCGACAACTGTCCGACACGCTGAAATAGCCTAAGGAGTCTGTGGTCGTAGTACCGTCCTTGCTCGTCACATTGGCACCAGCGACGGGGATGAGCGTCTCCACGTCGACCACCACAAGCCTCCGCTGGGCGAAAGCCTGCATCGCAGCTGCCAGGAAAAGCAGCAAAAGTGTGCGCCGCATCATCTTCATCGGCTGCAAAATTAGGCATAAGCCCCCGTCCTTCCAAATGTTTTCAGACTATTTAGTGATTATTCAGACAAAATTTTTAAAAAATTACCCCAAATACGTAAACGTTTACGGAGAAAACATCCCAAAAGTGATGGCCAATTCATGAAAAAGTGTTATCTTTGCCGAAGATTCACCTATTTATATTTATACTTAACAATTAACAAACCAAAATCATTATGACCAAACAAATGAAACGACTGGGCACACTGTGCCTCCTGCTGATGCTTGCGATAGTAAGCCGGGCAGACGGTTTCAAGGACTTCAGCGTCATCGTCAACAATCAGGACGGAACCCTGTTGACGGCTGAGGAGCAAGTCCAAGGAACAGAGATCAATTTTGGTGTGGCCGTTGCCGATGACGGAACCGTCAGCCGTGTGGCTGCCGACGACGCCAGCGCAGTAGCCACCGTCAGTGGCAAGTACCACGGCGAGCACGGCTGTCAAGTCCTGCAAGTGGTGGTACCCAACGCCTCGAACGTGAAGATCACGGTCGGACAGTGCACTTATAGCCCTGCCGCCATCAACGTGACCGACGCCGCAGGCAATGTGGTAGCCACGAAAACTCCCAACGGCCCCGGCTGCTGGAAGAACGACAGAAACAACGTCGACGTGCTCTACTACACGGGCGAGGCAACAACGCTGACCATCACGGGTATGGACTACTGTCCTTTCGTGGGCGTCAGCGCACTGACTGAGGAAGAGATTGCAGCCCTCAACGCAGAGTACACCCTCTCCTACTTCGACTACGACGGTACGACGCTCATCGGCACCCAGCTGGTCAAGGGCCAGGAGCCCATTGGCGAGTTTGCCTATGGTGCCGAAGACTGCAGTGAGCTTATGGGCGGTGCCTTCCGCGGATGGTTCAACAAGCCCGAAGGCGGCAGAAAGTACAAGGTGGAAGACATCGTGGAGGGCGATATGTCTCTCTATGCCGTATCCACAGCTATCGAGTTTGCCATCCCAGGCACTTCTTTCTCCTACAACTTAGCAGATCCCAACTTCGACCCTGCCGACCATGAGTGCATTGACATCATCGGCGACAAGGCCTACTACCACGATGCCTCTCACGGATGGGCATTCTACAACGGCGAGAAGATCAATCTGAAAGTCGCTGGCGATGCCACCATTACGATTGTCAACTGCCAGTATGGTAACGGCACGAACATTGCCGTCGTTGACGAGACCACAGGTGAGACCATCGGTTCGCTGCCTGCCAAGTCGGATGCCGACGGCGGTGTGGCTTCCTTCGAGTATGAAGGCGGACCTACGACTCTCTCATTAGTGATGGAGTCTGGCGGTGAGATGTACATCCACAGCGTAGCCATCGCCAACAAGAACAATGGCGGCGGTGAACACGAATTAGTGACACTCGACAATGAGCCCGTCAGCGCATTCTTCGACTTCGGTCTGGGCATCGACGGCCAGAAGGCTGACTTCGGCGAGGCTAACGACTACTTCGTCACCAGCAAGGTGACCTACGGCAGCAACCTCTCCATCTTCGGAGCCCGTCAGGATCAGACCCAGTTCATGCCAGCGACCCAGCAGAACGAGCCCGAAGGCGCTGTCACGGCAGCCGACGAGAGCAACGCCATCCGCTTCATCATCCAGCCGAACTACGGCCTCACCTTCACCCCGAAGAAGGTCTCCCTGAAGACTACCCGCTTCGGTACGGACAACGGTCTGCTCGACTTCGCCTGGGAGAATCCCGACAAGAGCACCGTCATACTGGCCCAGGGCGTAAAGCCTGAGCGCAACGACAATGTCAGCGAACTGTCATACGACATCGAGGGTACCACACCCGGTGAGGGCAAGTGCGCACTGCTCATCAACCTCTACCACCTGCAGAGCGGCAAGCAGATCGGCTTCGGCGACATCATCATCGAAGGTACGCTCAGCGGTACGGAGAAGGAAGTGCCCATCCTCGCCACTGTGACCATCAACGGTGAGGAGATCAAGGCTGAGAAGATCTTCGACGATGCCTACGAGGCCACGATGGAACTCTCGAAGAAGGCTCCCATGATCAGCGAGGCCAACCCCATCCAGGCTACGGCCAAGAAGGGTGAGGTAGGTGCCATCGGCTACGCGGGCGACGACACCCAGTGCGTGGTGACCATCCCGATGACTCAGGGTGAGACCACACTCGACTATGTCCTGACTTTCGTTCAGAAGCCCGACTACAAGCTGACTTACATCGATACCGACAAGCAGACGGTGCTCGGTGAGTTCACCCGTGAGAAGGACGAAGTGATCGGCGAGTTCGACGTTGACCACAACAACGCTACGGCTCCTGAGGACATGAAGGTGCGCGGCTGGTTCAAGAAGACCGCCGGCGGCGAGAAGTGGAGCATCGACGAAGTTGTCACCAGCGACATCACGCTCTATGCCGTCGCTACGGAGATCGAGGAACCCAGCACCTATAAGAAGTACACCTTCGACCTCACAGACAAGCTCTTCGATCCCGCAGACCACGAGGCCTTCAATCCCTCTGGCAGCTTCTACTGGCACGACGCACAGCACGGCTGGGCCTTCAAGGGCGACGCCGAGAACAAGATCGACCTGCTCGTTGGTCCGAAGGCCATCATCTCTCTGACCCTCTGCCGTTACGGCAATGCCGGCGACATCATCATCACCGACGCCAACGGCAATCAGATCGGCACCCTGCCCGGCAAGAACAATGAGGATGTGGATGCTGAGATCGTAGCCTTCAACTATGAGGGCGAGGGCGGCACCATCACCCTGAACCTCAGCACCGAGGGAGAGATGTATCTCCACGGCGTGAAGATCGTCAACACCACTGAGACCAACTACGTGAGCGAAGGCCGATGGTACTTCGTGAAGCCCGGCAGCGCAGAGAGCCTCCTCGAAGTACTCGAGATCGTCAACGGCGCCAACGCCGACAAGGACGCTGAGCGCTCATTCATCTTCGTGCCCGACGGCCTCTACGACCTCGGCGAGACGGTGAAGACCGCCATCAGCGGACATAACATCTCCATCATCGGACAGTCGAAGGAGAACACCATCATCAAGACGGCTCCCGACAAGAGCATCGAAGGACTGGGCAGCGCCGATATGTTCAACGTCAGCGGTACGAACCTCTACCTGCAGGATATCACGCTGCAGAACGCCCTCGACTACTACGGCGCCCTCGACAACAAGCAGGTGGGCGGACGTGCTGCCGTCATCAACGACGCCGGTAACCGCACCATCGCCAAGAACATCCGTATGCTCTCCTGCCAGGATACCTACTACAGCTCGAACGACAATATGCAGTCGTACTATGAGGACTGCGACATCCACGGCACCGTCGACTTCATCTGCGGTGGTGGCGATGTACGCTTCCAGAACACCACCCTCTCGCTGGAGCCCCGTCAGCTCGACCTCAAGGGCAGCCGTACCGTCGTCGCTCCTCGCGGAACGGTGAAGTTCGGCTATGTCTTCGACAACTGTAACGTGGTTGACCTCGCAGAGGGTAACGGCACCTGGAACTTCGGACGTACATGGAACAACCAGCCCATCACCGTCTATCTGAACACCACGCTCGACGACAATGCCGCCGCAACGCTCATTGCCTCGCGCTGGATCGAGAAGGGTATGAACAATACCGACCCCGTGTTCTTCGGCGAGTACAACACGATGGACGCCGCAGGCCAGAACATCACGCCTGCAACGAACATCATCCACTCTCACGGTGGCGACTTCGAGACCATCATCAATGCAGAGCAGGCCGCCGGCTACACATACGAGATGATGTTCTCCGAGAACCTCGAGAAGCAGTGGGATCCCGCCACGCTGACCCGTCAGCTGGAGGCTCCTGCCAATGCTAAGTTTGAGAACGGCATCGTTAGCTGGACACCAGCCAACAATGGTGCCATCGCCTATGCCGTCTTCCTGAACGACGAGATGGTAGGCTTCACTGAGGGATCAAGCTACAGCCTTGAAGACCTCGACTTCATTCCTGGCCAGGAGCGCATCAGTGTCCGCGCAGCCAACAGCATGGGCGGCTTCGGTCCTGAGGCCGTCATCGACGGAGGTACTGCCGCTCCCGCAACGGTCACGCTGTCGGAGGCCGGCTACGCCACCTTCTATGACTCCAAGACCAGCTACGCACTGCCCAACGGTCTGAAGGCCTACATCGTCACCTCGGCTACTACCGATGCCCTGACCTACGAGGAGGCACCCTACGCCATCCCCGCAGGAACAGCCGTCATGCTGAAGTCTGACAACAAGAGGGGCGGCACATACACGCTCGAGCCCACAGGCCTGACCGGCATACACCTCGGCGTCAACCTGCTCTTGGGTAGCGACGAGACGACGACCACCTATGCCGACTCTGACAACTACCTGTTCTACAAGCTCGCCTATGGCCATTCCAACTCAGACAAGTCAAATGTATTCGGCTGGTACTGGGGCGCTGAGGGCGGTGCTGCCTTCCAGATCGAAGGCCATCGCGCATGGCTCGCCATCCCGAAGACAAAGGCATCTTCACGCGGCTACAGCCTGGAGAACGACGGCGCAACCGCCATCAACAAAGTGGCTGCCGACGGTCAGAAGGGTGAGTACTACAACCTGAAGGGCCAGCGCGTCGCCGCTCCCACCAAGGGCCTATACATTATTAATAATAAAAAGGTCGTGATTAAGTAAGAATAAAAACAATATTATAAGTCATGAATAGAATCAAATTTCTGATCGCTGCCGTCTTTGCCACCATGGCACTGACAGCCTGCACGGGAATCGAGGACAATCCCGTTATCCCTCAGAATCCCATCACAGACAATGTGGACGATCCTCAGGAGGAGGTCACCGATCAGCCCGCCGCTGATCGCGGATAACCCTCCATCATCAATCCCTTCCGTCAGCCCGTGCCCACAACGCACGGGCTGATTGTCTTTTTCTGGCGTATCATCGTACCTGTCGTTACAAAGATATCAATTTTATATTTATGCGCCATGAACTTATATTCGCCGCCCGTAAACATATGTTCATGCACCGTGAACTTATGTTCAGCGTCCGTGAACATAACTATTTACGCTGCAATTGCAAAAACAGAATCCCTTTGACAATTATTTTCCCGGTGCCGGGAAAATGACAGGACTTGAGACAGGTACTATAAAGAAAGCACCGCCTATGGGGCAGTGCTTCCTTTATTATTATTAAGGTGTAAACCTCGGATTACTTCTTGGCAGGAACAGCTTCCTCTTCCTTGATGGTGCGGCCCAGTGTCAGGTAAGCCACAGGGGCAGCGATGAAGATGGAAGACAGCGTACCGAAGATGACACCCAGGATCATAGCGAACGAGAACGAACGGATGGAGTCGCCGCCGAGGATGAAGATGGCGAGCAACACGATCAGCGTCGTCACAGAGGTGTTGATGGTACGGGCGAGCGTCTGGTTCAGCGAGTCGTTGAACAGCTGCTGACGGTCGCGCTTGCCATAGAGGCCGATGTTCTCACGGA
>JAEEGG010010681.1_pt1 | contig 20226 bp, 18 predicted proteins | sample 9134161 | NCBI WGS metagenome assembly JAEEGG01 (sample SAMN16246543, study PRJNA631951) | gut metagenome | biome: gut microbiome; feature: rumen; material: CR-attached | host: Bos | place: Iran: Karaj | collected 2018-10 | reverse complement strand
TCGGCTATCCTATTACTCCGCAGAGTGAGGTGATTGAGACGCTGGCTGAGTTGAAGCCTTGGGAGACCACTGGTATGCAGGTGGTTCAGGCTGAGAGCGAGCTGGCCTCTATTTATATGGTATATGGTGCTGCCGGTGCTGGTAAGCGTGCTATGACCTCATCATCATCTCCTGGTATCGCCTTGATGCAAGAGGGTATCACCTATATGGCTGGTGCCGAGGTGCCTGGTGTGTTTGTAAACGTACAGCGTGGCGGTCCCGGTCTGGGAACTATTCAGCCTTCGCAGGGTGACTACAATCAGGCTACCCGTGGTGGTGGTAATGGTGACTACAAAGTAATTGTGTTGGCTCCAAACTCTGTTCAGGAGATGGCAGACTTTGTTGACCTCGCTTTTGAATTGGCATTCAAATATCGTAACCCCGCAATGATCCTTTCTGATGGTGTGATTGGTCAGATGATGGAGAAGGTTGTTCTGCCTCCATTCAAGCCCCGTCGTACTGATGAGGAGGTGATTAAGGAGTGCCCCTGGGCTTCTACAGGTAAGCCAAAGAATCGTGAGCGTGTGGTGATTACTTCACTCGAGCTGAAGCCTGAGGCTATGGAGAAGCGTAACATCGCTCTTCAGGAGAAGTATGCTAAGATTCAGGAGAACGAGGTTCGCTACGAAGAGAAGCAGATGGAAGATGCCGAGTATGCTATCGTAGCTTTCGGTTCTGCAGCCCGTATTGCTGAGAAGAGCGTAGAGATTGCTCGTGAGCAGGGTATTAAGGTGGGCCTGTTCCGTCCTATCACGCTATTCCCATTCCCCACGAAGCAGATTGCTGAGCTCTCTAAGAAGGTGAAGGGTATTCTCGTGGCAGAGATTAATGCTGGTCAGATGGTACAGGATGTTCGCCTGGCTGTTAATGGAGCTGTGCCCGTAGAGCAGTTCGGTCGTCTGGGTGGTATTGTTCCTGATCCTGAGGAAATTGTTAATGCACTGAAAAAGGTAATGTAAGACTATGGATAGAAATCAGATAGTTCAACCAGAGAATATCGTCTGCAAAAAGCCGACGCTGATGAACGACAACAACATGCACTACTGCCCTGGCTGTAGCCACGGTGTAGTACATAAGCTTGTTGCTGAAGTCATTGAAGAAATGGGTATGGCAGACAAGGCCGTAGGTGTATCGCCTGTAGGCTGTGCTGTGTTTGCCTATAATTATATTGATATAGACTGGCAGGAGGCTGCCCACGGACGTGCTCCCGCACTGGCTACGGGTATCAAGCGTTGCTGGCCTGACCGTTTGGTATTTACTTATCAGGGTGATGGTGACTTGGCTTGTATCGGTACTTGTGAGACCATTCATGCCTTGAACCGTGGTGAGAACATTGTTATCATCTTCGTTAACAATGCTATCTATGGTATGACGGGTGGTCAAATGGCTCCTACCACACTGATTGGTCAGAAGACTTCTACCTGTCCTTACGGACGTGATCCTGAGATTCACGGTTATCCTCTGAAGATGGCTGATATCGCAGCTCAGTTGGAGGGTACCTGCTACGTTACTCGTCAGAGCGTAGAAAGTGTTGCCTCTATCCTGAAGGCTAAGAAGGCTCTGCGTAAGGCTTTCGAGGCTTCAATGGCTGGCAAGGGCTCAAGCCTCGTAGAGTTTGTTTCAACTTGTAACAGCGGTTGGAAGCTTACTCCTGCTAAGGCCAATGAATGGATGAAGGAGAACATGTTCCCCTTCTATCCAAAGGGTGACCTGAAGGATACTACAGGCGAGAAGTAAGATATTTGATGTAAGAAGTAAGCAATTATGAAGAAAGAGATAATTATTTCAGGTTTCGGAGGTCAGGGTGTGCTCTCAATGGGTAAGATTCTGGCCTATAGTGGACTGATGGAGGATAAGGAGGTAACATGGATGCCTGCTTACGGTCCTGAGCAGCGTGGCGGTACTGCCAACGTGACTGTGATTGTGAGTGATGAGCGTATCTCTTCACCTATCCTCAGTAAGTACGATATCGCCGTGGTGCTCAACCAGCCCTCACTGGAAAAGTTCGAGCCAAAGATCAAGCCTGGTGGCGTGCTTATCTACGATGGTTTTGGTATTATCAACAAACCCACTCGTAAGGACATCACCATCTACGAGATTAACGCTATGGACAAGGCTGCAGAGATGAAGAACAGCAAGGTGTTCAACATGATTATCCTTGGCGGACTTCTGAAAGTGGCTCCCGTGGTTAGCGACAAGGGCGTAGAGAAGGCTCTCTACAAGACCCTTCCTGAGCGTCACCACGGACTGATTCCCCTGAATATGGAGGCCCTGAAGGAAGGTGCAAAGATTATTGAGGAAGTGAAATAAGGAACTAAAAGTGAATAATAAAAGAAAGGGAACCATTGCGGTTCCCTTTCTTTATTTGTTCTTGCCTAGAAGCGTGAGTATCTTTGTGGCCTCCTCACCGTCGGCCTTAGCCTTGCGTAGATCCTTCAGGATCTCATCGCCATGTTTGATATCGTTGATGGCACGCTTCAGCCATTTCTTGGCTTCTTCCTGATTTGCAGCAACGCCCTTGCCCTTCATATAGCATCTGCCCAGTTGATACATCGCCTTGGCATAGTCCTGCTTGGCTGATTTTAGGTACAGCTCGAAGGCTTTCTGATCATTCTCCTTCACACCATCGCCTTTATCGTAACAGCGTCCAAGGCGGTATTGCGCCTTGTAGTGGCCTTTGTCGGCAGCAGCCTGAAGTTTGGGCACGGCTTCTTTATATTGTTCCAGATCGTAGAGCCTCTTACCTTCTTCGTAGAGTTTGTCGGCACTCTGGGCGCTCATTGTCATGCTGAATAGCATCAAAAGTGATAACAGAAATAGTCTAGTCATAATCTGATAAATCTTTATGGCTTACCAAGAATTAGCGAATTAGAGAATTATTAACTTCTCACTTATTACTTCACCATTTCTATAATCGCTTCGCCAGAGCAGGCGTTAGGCTGCTGGATGTGGAGCATCTGACAGATGGTGGGAGCTATATCGTTGATGTGCACTTCACGACTGGTGGCACCGTGTTCAATATGCCAGCCGTAGAAGAGTAGGGGGATATGTGCGTCGTAGGGATTCCACGAGCCGTGAGTGGTGCCTATGGGTGATGACCATTCGCCATACTCGTAATAGCCAGGCTCGGTGATGAGAAGAATATCGCCAGAACGGCGAGGATGATATCCCATTGTGGCCATATTGATGAGGCGCTCGGGCATGCTTGACGTGCGAACATTCTGGTAGTCAACGGCCCAAATGATATTAGGTGCTGTGCTGAAGAACTCAACAAGACATTGTTTTACCTCGTTAAGCTTCAGATTCTGCTCAGCTATAGACTGATGGTTGAGATAGATGCGGTAAGAAGTGATATCTGTAATGACATTCTTCTGTGCCCCCAGTTTCTTAGCCACGTATGCCTCGGCTTCTTTTTGAAGAGCTTGGTAGAGCCATTTTCCACCGTTTAACTTGTTGTCCTGCATGAATTTCCAGTTGTGTGCACCACCATGATCGGCTGTCAGGAAAAGCAGGTAGTTTTCGTGTCCCACCTGTGCGTCGAGTGCCATGAGCAGGCGTTTGATGTCTTTATCCAGTTCCCTATAAGCCTCGTCGGTATGTTCGCCGCGTGTAGCCCATTTGTGGCCGATGGCGTCTGTCTGTGAATAACTGACACAGAGCATATCTGTAGTGCCATTGCGTCCTAAATTCTCACCCTTCAGGGCTGCAATAGCCATATCGGTGATGAGATGACCGCAGAGAGGCGAGAGCGACACGTCTTCGCCCACCTTCTTTAGTTCCTCATTCTTGGCCATCTGTGCGTTCACCTTTTTGGCATAATCTGGCAATTCCTGCATATAGTATGTGCTGCTGACAAAACAACCTGAGGTGTTGTCGAGCCAGAATGCTGCGTTGGCAGAACGTCCGGCAGGCAGGATGGCGGCACGATCCTTATAGCTGACACCAATAACTTTGGAGCGGAAATCGGTGTGCAAACGGAGTTGGTCGCCAATGGTTGAAGCTAAGAGCAGATGGGGCGACGACTGTCCTTTCTTCGTATTGGAACCTACGGTCTGCACGCTCTTATCGCTGACACAGCCTACGCCTTTTCCGTCGATATAGAACGAGTTGCCACAGATGCCATGAAAGGCTGGCGTCGTGCCTGTATAGATGGAGGTGTGTCCAATAGCTGTGACTGTAGGTACGTAATTAATTAGACAGTTGTTGCACGAGTAGCCATCGTTGATAAGGCGCTTCAATCCGCCTGGTGGCATTTGGTTGAAATAGCGACTCAGGTAGTCCCAGCGCATCTGGTCTACCACGATACCTACTACCAGCTTTGGTCTTTCACCAAACTGTTTCTGTGCATAAACCGCAAAGAATGTAGTCAGCAGTAAGCAGATTGATAATGAAATTCTTTTCATGTCAACTATGTGATTTTATTTTTCTTCCTTAAATTTATCGAGTTTCTTTGTCCAGTACTGTCGCAGGTCGTTCCACTTATAGTAAAACGGCGTTTCTGTGGTAGCAACAGGTAGAGTTACTTCACGCTCATTGAGTAGCGCCTTTACCAGGATGTCGCCCTCGCCCTTCTTGGGCTTGTAGAAGATGAGCTGGATGTTGCAAGCCATAGGGAAAATCTTGTAGTTCTGCCATTTCTTATCCAGTTCGTTGAGGTCTTCGATGCAGGCATTGCTATTGCCCAATTCCATCAGACAAGCCAAAGGCATGACACATACCTCATGGCCAAAGCGCATGGTGGCCTGAGGCTTTCCAAGTGCCACGCATGTATCTGCTGTCTCGATGAAGTTTTTCAACAGGTTATACTGGCTGAAAGGCATCATATTGTCTGTCATGGGTGAGTTGGCATAGCGTACATACCAACTGGCATTGGCGATACACCACTGGTCGTAACGCTCCTCGTCGGTGAAGAGATAGAGCATGTCAGGTCCGTCCTCATGGCTCTGCATGTTGATGACCATCTCATAGAGGTTGCGCATCAGTGACCCCTGTCGTACGCTGTCGGTTGCCCATTTCTCGTCGTTGAAAAGCACCTTCATCAGTCGCTCTGGGTGTGTCTTGCTGTCGCTGTATTCATTGAGTTTACGCCAATCGATATGTCTGTTGGCCTCTCTCACCTTGCCCTCATGCCCCTGGTTCAGGTAGTACTGCAGGCTCTCGCTCACGTCGTTGTGGATGCGGGCGGTGGGGTTGGCAGCCATCAGTTCCTCGCACTCGGCCACCATTGACAGAATACAACGTGTCACCACTGTGCTGCGAGCATCTATGGCCAGATTCTTCGTCAGGAAAATCTCTGGGAAATGCTGGGCAATACGTTTGCCGATACCGTGATGCTGACGCTCACCGACGGTGGTCAGGTCGCCCAAACGCTTGTTAGTGGTCTTATTGAACGTCTCTAACAACTGTAGCGTTTTCTTGCCTTCGGCAGTCAGCTTTCCCTGCTCATTGGCCTTACGCAGTGGGCGCAACACGCGTTCGTAGTCGTCTTTGCCGATAAGCCAGCGAGAACCATGGCGTCCGTAGTGGGTGAAATAGAAAGGTACGTAGCCCTTAGGCGCCTTCGTGTAGTTGAAATCCGGCAACTGGCGGTCGTAATCCAGATAGTTAGAACCTGCCAGCCAAGGGTTGGCTTTGATTTCTTCACGAGCAGTCTGGGCTGTAATGGCCAAGGTGGATCCCAATAAAAGGATGGTTAATATTCTTTTCATACGATTTTGATGTTTTAAGTTTACTGTTGGCAAAGTTACGAAAAGTTGTGCGAAATGCAAAAGGAAAACTCTTTTTTCTTTCCATTTCCAAGAGGAAGTTAGTTCGGTGAAGTCAAAATAACTAAAAAAATGTCAAAGGTAAAAGCTATTACTGTATAATGTTGTATATTTGCACGCCAAAAGGTAAAAGGAAAAAACGATATTGTTATGAAGAAGATTTCAATGACCATCATAGCTCTGATGATGTTGACCTCGGTTAGCGCTCAGACCACCCAGAAGAATGATACTCTGCAGTTTATGACAGCCTATCGCCAGTTTGCGGCTTTCGTGGAGAAACAGCCCTCGTTTACCAAGCCGGTAGCCGATTCGCTCATTGCGCGTCAGGACACACTGATGAAGCAATACCGCCAGATCAAGCCGCTACTCACAGGCAAGCAGGTTGAGGAGTATAACAAACTGAAAGGCCGCTTTACCAAGAAACTCTTGGCTTATCGTGGCGACCGACTGGGCGAAGGACTCGAAGCAACAGGCGACAGCATAGCAAAAGCCACCGGCAGGGTAGGTAGTGCTGTCGGCGGCTTCTTTAAGGGTTTGTTCTCAAAATAATCGATTAGCGTTTTCTGAGCGTCTCTACGATGCGAGCCATTTGATTGGGGATGCGAATCTGTTGTGGACATTTTGACAGGCAGACTTCGCAGTCCTGACAGCGTGATGCCCATTTCTTATCATCTGGCAGGGCTTTTTTATAGCTGTCGATAAAGGCTTGCTGGCGCTCGGCATAGCCGACAGCTTCCTTGTGGGGCAAGGGGAGTAGGTGACTGTTTACTGCCTCGTTATAGGCTGCGAAGTTGCCTGGAATGTCTACACCGTAGGGACAAGGCATGCAGTATTCGCAGGCTGTACAAGGGATGGTTGGGATGCCAGACATTTGATCGGCAATTTCAGCTAAGAGCCTGTTTTCCTGTTCTGTACAAGGATCCAGTGGTGAGAAGGTCTTGATATTATCCTCCAGGTGATCCATGCGGTTCATGCCACTCAATGTGGTTAGGATATTATTGTGACTGCCCACCCAGCGGAAAGCCCAGCGAGCCGTGCTGTCATCAGGATGAACGGCCTTCAATTGGTCTGTCAACTCCTGCGCCATACGGCCGAAGGCGCCACCACGCAGAGGTTCCATCACTACGTTTTGCACTCCCAGTTTCTCACATTTTCCATAAAGATACTCTGCATCAGCGTCAGCCCGGCGTCCGCCACGCATAGAGGCATGACGCCAGTCGAGGAAGTTCATCTGGATCTGCACGAAATCCCAGTGATATTCCTCCTGGCGATCCAACAGCCAGTCGAAGTCGCGCACATCGCCATGATATGAGAAACCCAGGTGCTTGATGCGTCCCGCCTCGCGCTCCTTCAGCAGGAAATCAAGTATGCCATTGTCCAGAAAGCGTCCCTTCAGTGAGTCCATGCCACCGCCAATGGCGTGTAGCAGATAATAGTCGATATGGTCTACCTTCAGGCGCTCCATCGATTTCTCGTACATAGTCTTAGACTCATCAAACGACCAAGTGCGTCGATTCTGGTTTGACATTTTTGTGGCCACGTAGAACTTCTCTCTGGGATGACGAGCTAGTGCGTTGCCTGTGAGCACCTCAGATTGTCCGCCCATATACATCGGCGCTGTATCGAAATAGTTCACGCCGTGCTCTATGGCATAGTCAACTAACTGGTTTACCTCGTCTTGATTATTTGGCAGGCGCATCATACCGAATCCCAGCAGCGAGATTTGTTCGCCTGAGCCGTGCTGCACGCGGTAGGTCATACGATTTTCTGCCGCAGTCTTGTCTTTCTCCTTTGCCAGCACATTAAGAGGCTCCATAGCCATCAAGGCCATCGCTGAACCAGCCCCAAACCCCAGTCGCTTCAGAAACTGCCTGCGATTCATGTCTGTTTGTTCTTTCTTTGTCATAAATAATATTGGTGTTTAGTTTTTAGTTGTACGTAATATCGTTTGCAAAGATACGAAATGTCTGGTGGATTGCAAAAGATTTCTTTCTTTTTTTTATTGGCTGACAGCAACGACGAGGTAGAAACTTAGTTCGATGAGCAGGAAGAAAGCACCACAGCAGTCGCCTGTATAGCCACGTAACCTATGCCACACAAAGCGATAAAGGAAATACATGGTGAGGCAGGGGATGAAGAGCAGCCACTGCCAGGAGATTTGAGAATCAGAAATTGAGAACTGAGAGTTGAGCCATACATAGACACACAGAGGAAACAGGCCTTGAAGAGCCAGAAGAAGTCCAGAGACGACGTTCATGCGTCGATAGACGGTATGAGCCTTTGATGTATCTTCTGTTCGTGCATAGGGCATCATCTGGGTGAGTTGTGCCCCCAACATCTTTGCATAGGGGTCGGCGGCTAGTACGGTAAGGGCAGCCAAGATGGGTGTCATACTGTAAAGGCAAAGATAAAGTATGGCGAGGTAGAGGATGAGGCTCAATACACCATATGTGCCTATGTGAGAATCCTTCATGATGGTGAGGATGCGTTCACGATTGTTGCCACCTCCACCAAAACCATCAAAGAAATCGGCTAATCCGTCTTCATGGAGGGCACCTGTCAGTAGGATACGGGCAATGATGGCAAATACAACTGCAAATTGATAACTGATATTTGAAAATTGGGGAACGAAATAGAGAATGGCTGCCATCACGCCACTGGTGAGCCAACCTGTGAGGGGCCACCATTCCACTACGGAGTTGTAAGACTGACGAGGAGGCTCGTACAGGCGCCATAATGGAATACGGGTGAAGAAAATAAAGGCGGCCCAGGGACGGTCGTACCATTTAGAAATATTTAGTGATGTTTGCATTTTGAAAATTGTTCATTTCGTTAATCATACGTACAGCGGAATCCACAATAGGATAGGCACAGAGTGCACCAGTGCCCTCACCCAAACGAAGGCCAAGGTTGAGCAAAGGTTTGGCTCCAAGGAAGTCAAGCATCTTCTTATGACCGCTCTCGTCGCCGCAATGGGCGAAAATCATGAAATCTTTCACCTCAGGGCGAAGTTGACAGGCTGCAAGGGCGCAGGCGGTCATGATAAATCCATCGACAAGAATAATCATGCGTAGCTCCGCGGCGCGCAGCATGGCACCGATGGCGGCAACCATCTCGAAGCCACCGAAATATGATATGGGGGTAATGGGTGATGAGTGATGGAGGTCGGACTGATAATTGGCTATCGCCTTTGAGAGTATATTTATTTTATGGCGAATACCATCGCTATTGAGTCCAGAACCAGCACCAATGCATTCTTCCAACGGGATGTTGCAGAAAAGATGCATCCAAATGCTGGATGGTGATGTGTTTCCGATGCCCATCTCGCCGATACTCAGGATGTTGCAGCCTTTTTTCTTACAGATATCGACTAAATCTGCGCCTACAGCGATAGCTTGTTGGTATTCGTCCTCACTCATTGCTGGTTCATAGAGGAAATTCTTAGTGCCGTGAGCTATTTTGCGGTGGATGATCAAATCCTCTTTGAAATCATAATCCACACCAACATCCACGATGCTAAGGTCGAAACCGTGTTGACGACAGAACATGTTGACACCACCGCCTCCATGTGTGAAGTTAATCATCTGTTGCCAAGTGACCTCACGAGGCGAAACGCTGACACCTTCATGTTCTATGCCATGATCACCACCTAAGAGTAAGTGGCAAGGATGCGTTAGGCGTGGCTCTAATGTTTGTTGAATCAGACAAATCTGCAACGCCAGTTCTTCGAGACGTCCCAAAGAACCTTTCGGCTTGTTCAGATTGTCTATCTTATGTTGTATCTCGTCTTTAGTTATCATTACTTATTTGATTTTTACCGCTATTCCTGATACCATGAGTATCACCTCGTCGGCTTTTTGGGCAATATATTGGTTCATCCAACCTTGCAGGTCAGTAAACTTGCGCTGCAAGGCATTCTCGCTCACACCGCCAAGTCCTATTTCGTTGGTGACGAAGATGAAGGTGGCATCTTGACTGGTGAAACGGTCAAACTCAGTTTTTGCAGATTCGAGGATTTTATCAACAGAATTGCCGGGCTCATTTTCTTTTGCGAAAAATAGATTGGTGAGCCACAGAGTGACGCAATCAATCAAGACTACGTGACCTGATACATCATGACGACTGAGAAATATTTCTTCCTCAATATTCGTCCATTCGGGACCGCGTCGTTCCTGATGACGGCGCACGCGTTCACGAAACTCGTCGTCCCATATATGAGCCGTAGCCATATAGATGGGATTGGGACTCATTTCGAGCGCCATTTTCTCGGCTTGCATGCTCTTTCCGGAGCGCTGTCCACCGGTGATAAGAATCAGTTTTTTCATCGTTGCAAAGATACGATTTATTTGGAAAACAGACAAATGAAAAGGCTTTAAATTGTTAAAGAAGGGTAAAAATGAAGTAACGAAGCGTTTTTCTTACGAAAAAAGTTGTAACTTTGCAACCTAAAAGCGACTAAAAGCGTGAAAATAAAACAAGTGCTGAGCGCCCTTGAACAGTTCGCGCCCCTGCCGCTGCAGGAAAGTTGGGACAATGCTGGCCTGCAGATTGGATTAACAGAGGCGGAGGTTTCAGGGGCATTATTGTGTCTGGACGTGACTGAAAAAATCGTCGATGAGGCCATCGCCAAAGGATGTAATTTGGTGGTGAGCCATCACCCGTTGCTCTTCCGCGGATTGAAGCAGGTGAGCGATGCGAACGATGTCCAGCGTACGGTACGAAAGGCTATCAGGCACGATGTCTGTGTTATCTCCATGCATACCAATATGGATAATGCAATGGGAGGCGTGAACTTTAAAATCGCTGAGAAACTGGATGCGCGGGTTCATACAGAAACCACGGGGAGCGCAGAAAGCAAGCAACCGATGGTGATAGCAGAACTGCCGGAAGCGATGGAGGCAAGGGCTTTTATCGCGCTGGTGAAGGAGAGATTTGACGTGAAGTGTGCACATTGCAATGAGTTACTGACACGTCCTGTGAAGAAAGTGGCTATCTGTGGTGGCGCAGGCGATTTTATGTTGGATGAGGCTATTGCCAAGGGTGCTGATGCCTTTATCACAGGCGAGATGCATTACCATGTATTCTTTGGTCATGAGCAGGAGATTCAAATCTGCGTCATCGGTCACTATGAGAGCGAGCAGTTTACCTCGGAAATCTTCAAAGAGATTATTCAAAGGGAATGTCCTGGTGTGCGTTGCGAGATAGCAGAGACAATCACAAATCCGATTTTTTATTATTGACGTGATAACGTAATAACGAGATTACGGAACAACGAAATAACGAGATAACAATATAAATTAATAAGAAAATTATGGCAAAGAAAGATCCTACAGATTTGTCAGTAGAAGAGCGTCTGAAAACCCTCTTCCAGTTGCAGCAGGCCCTGTCGGCTATCGACGAGAAAAAGGCTTTGCGTGGTGAACTTCCCCTCGAGGTTGAGGACTTGGAGGCAGAAATCGAAGGTTTGAATACACGTATTGAGCGTATTGAGAGTGAGATTGGAGAGTTCGACCGTGCTATTTCTCAGAAAAAAGGTGAGATTGTTGACGCTCAGAACAGTGTTGAGCGTTACAAGCAACAGCTTAACGAGGTACGTAACAACCGTGAGTACGATACCTTGTCAAAGGAAATTGAGTATCAGAGTTTGGAAATCGAACTTTGTAACAAGAAAATCAATGAGGCTCAGCACCGTATTGCTGAGAAGCAGGAAGAGTTGCAGAGCAACCAGAACATGCTGCAGGAAAAGCAGGGCGACCTGGATCTGAAGAAGAGCGAGCTTGACGAGATTATGGACGAGACGCGCGCAGAGGAGGAGAAACTGAAGGAGAAAGCTCACGAACTGGAGGCAAAGATTGAGCCACGTCTGCTTACCTCTTTCAAGCGTATCCGCAAGAATGCCCGCAATGGTCTGGGTATCGTATACGTGCAGCGTGATGCTTGTGGTGGTTGCTTCAACAAGATTCCACCCCAGCGTCAGTTGGATATCAAGATGCATAAGAAGGTTATCGTTTGCGAATATTGTGGACGTATTCTGATTGATCCGGAGCTGGCTGGCGTTAAGACTGAAAAGCCTGCTACCGAGGAGAAGAAGACTACACGTCGTCGCGCTACAGGCGCAAGTGTTCGTAAGACTTCTAATTCAAAGAAGGCTACCGATGCCAACGATATGATTTAAGCGGAATTTGTTTATAGTTCTGTATAATGGGGAATATCCTGTAAAAAGGTATATTCCCCTTTTTCGTAGTCCATGCGGCAACAGTAATGCTGTCGGCCGTTGGAAACGATGAGGTAATCTACATGGAGCAGGAAATTATAGACCGTAATCTGATTAAAAACACGTTGCGTGATGGCAATCTCAGGGGCTTTGTACTCAATAATCATCCTTGGACGCAGCTCTTTATTATATAATAAGGTGTCGCAACGCAGTTTCTTGTCACCAATCTTTTGTTCTACTTCGTTAGCCAGCAGTCCCTTGGGATATCCTTTCTGTTCTATCAGAAAATGCACGAAATGCTGGCGTACCCATTCCTCGGGCGTCAGAGACACGTAGCGGCGACGCAGGAAGTCGAAAATCTGACGACGTCCGTTCTGCTTACGCAATTTTATTTCGTATGGAGGTAGGTTTATTTCCATTTATTTTGTACCTTTGCACTGCAAAGATACAAAATATCTGGCAATGAACAATGGCAGAAACTAAAAATGTGAGCTATAGTAGCATTATGAAGGAGTTACGGAGCGGACAATATCGCCCTGTTTACTACCTTATGGGCGAAGAATCGTATTCTATCGATAAAATATGCGATTATATTGCTGAGCATGTCCTACAGCCTGAAGAGCGTGATTTTAATCAGACCATCATGTTTGGTTCGGATGTGAATGCGTCGCAGATTGTTGATGCAGCACGTCGCTATCCGATGATGGCCGAGCGACAGGTTGTTATCGTAAAAGAGGCGCAGAATCTGAAGAATACTGATGCGCTTGAAAAATACCTGAAACAGCCTTCAGTAACCACAGTCTTGGTTATCTGTCATAAAAATGGTAAGATAGATGGTCGCAAACGTGAATATGTGAAGGCTATCCAGCAGGCTGGTATCTTGTTTGAGAGTCAGAAAGTGAAGGATCGTGACCTGCCTGCTTTTATCGAAGAATTCGTCAAACAGAAAAATGCCAGCATAGATCCCAAATCTACGCAACTTATCGCTGATGCTATTGGGTCAGATTTAAGTCGCTTGGTGAGTGAACTGGAAAAGGTGCTTCTCGGTTTGCCAGAGGAGAGCAGAAGGATTACTCCCCAGGTTGTGGAAGATAGGATAGGGGTGAGCAAGGATTTTAATGGTTTTGAATTGCGCGATGCTATCGTGAACCGAAATGTGTACAAAGCAAATCAGATAATCAATTATTTTGACAAGAATCCAAAGGCTGGTAGTATCTACTCATTTCTCCCAATGCTCTTTAATTACTTCCAGAATCTAATGATCGCATTTTATTCGCCAAATAAGGGCAGTCAGGAGGAGGTTGCAGCCTGGTTAGAATTGCGATCTTCGTGGGCGGCGAAGGACTATATGACTGGCATGAGAAATTTCACTGCAATGAAAACGATGCAGATAATTTCTAAACTACGCGAGATTGATGCCAAAAGTAAGGGCCTGGATAACCCAAATACCCCTCCAGAAGAACTGATGAAAGAACTTATTTTTTACATTCTGCACTAAAAACGCTATTTTTTAGCCGCTAGAATATCTAGAACAAGCATCCGGGTAGGGTGCTTTTTTTGGCTCTAAATGCCTTAAAATAGGGGATTTACACTGAAATAACTACCCTCATATTTTTAAAATTTTCAGCTTCTTGAACGCTCGTCCAGAATTTTTTAAGCATTTGATTTTTGCGAATTTTCGCCTCTCCCAGATTTATCGTTAACGTTTATTTTGGTTTAAAAATGCGTACTTTACAAGATTAAAATTTTCAAAGTGTAAATATGTAAAGATGATATTTATGTTTTAAAACGTAAACTTGTGGATTTTAAAATACTAAAACTTTAGGTTTTAAAATTTTAATCTCGGTATTCGATATTATAAATGTATATTTATAATGCTTCATACGTTTAGATATAATATAGTGTAAATCAAATAGATATAATTTAATTATTAAAGTTTAGTATGCAAATTTAAGGAAATGGATACAATTCGTGAATTTTTAGTAATCCCTTTGTTCTTAGGCCATATTTATAGGATTTAGACCTTTAAATCTATGAATACAGGACTTCTTGTTATGGCTATATACATGTATAATATTGTAAATACCAATAAATTATAAAGAAATTGTAATATTTTTGTTTATGCTCTTTACATCCTTATACTTTAAGTTTATGAATCTTAATCAAGAAAACTTTCAGTTATTGCTTTGAATTTACAAATATGAAAGTAAATATTTAAACTTTAATATTATAAATTCTCCTTTAAAAAGTTGCATAATCCATTTTTTTGCTTTACCTTTGTAAACTGAAAAGAAAACCGCCTTTTTAGGCTCCAAAATGACTTGATTAGTATATGAAGGATAGAATCAGACAGATCATGGAGGCGCAGCACATGACTCAACAAGTGTTTGCTAGTGCCATCGGAACAACTCCAGCAACCCTAAGTGGTATCTTCAATGATCGTACTCGCCCTACTATTAACATCATTGAGAGTATCAAAAAGAAATTTCCTGACATTAGCCTTGAATGGTTAATGTTTGGTATTGGAGATATGTATCAACAGTCTCCTACCCCCTCAGGAGATCAAGTTGCTTCCACAGATGATGGGGTTTCATCCCCTCAAATTGGTCAAGAGCAAGTCTTGGATTTTGACACAAACAGTTCCGTTATCCCTCAATCTGTCAATTTTAGGCCTCAAATGGGTCATTCCACACCCTCTTATAATAATGGTGTACGAAATACACGGTCAGAAATTGTACGTGAAGAGATAAAAATAGTTGACAAGCCTTTACGCCATGTCACAGAGATACGCGTTTATTATGATGATCAAACGTGGGAGAGTTTTGTACCGGCGAAGAAGTAGAAATATGAAGGAAGCGAATGAGATTATCGTATCATTCGTTTCCTTTTTTCTTTTTTTTGTATTACCTTTGCACCCAGAATTATATAATAAGGTGTAAATGAAAAAGTATATCCTAGACTTGACAGTACGGTCTGTGGAGCGTGTTCACGAGCGCTATGTGTTGATAAAGTTAACTCAGCAGGACGCTTTGCCTCCCATGAACCCTGGTCAGTTTGTTGAGGTGCGTGTAGACGGTTCCGCTTCTACTTTCCTGCGCCGTCCTATTTCCATTAATTTTGTAGATAAAGAGAAAAACGAGTTGTGGCTGCTTGTCGCTACTGTTGGTGAAGGCACAAAAACGCTGGCAAAGATGAAGCCTGGTGACAAGCTGAATTGCGTGCTGCCACTGGGTAATGGGTTTACGATTCCCTGCGACCGAATCGTGGGGCACAGGATGTTATTGGCTGGTGGCGGCGTTGGCGTGGCTCCTCTTCTTTATCTTGGTAAGTTGCTCAAGGAACAGGGTGTTGATATTACGTTCCTGCTTGGAGCCCGCTCTGCAAAGGATTTGCTGATGCTCTCTGAGTTTGAGAAATATGGTCGCGTATTAGTAACGACAGAAGACGGTTCTATGGGTGAGAAGGGTTTTGTTACCAATCATAGCGTGCTACAGAAGGAATCATTTGATATGATTCAGGTATGTGGTCCTACACCTATGATGAAGGCCGTGGCTCGTTATGCACGTGAAAAGGACATTGAGTGCGAGGTATCCCTGGAGAACCTGATGGCCTGCGGATTAGGCGCCTGCCTGTGCTGTGTGGAGAAAGTTAGAGTCGACGGAGATGCGTCGACCACAGTGACAAAGAGCGACGGAGATGCGTCTACCACGGAGGCAACGAATGTGTGTGTATGTAAGGATGGTCCCGTATTTAATATAAAGAGATTGTTATGGCAAGATTAGAAGTAAATATTGGGGCTCTGAAAATGAAGAACCCTGTGATGACTGCCTCTGGTACGTTTGGCTATGGTTTGGAGTTCCAGGATTTTGTAGATCTTAAAGGTATTGGTGGTATCATTGTGAAGGGGACCACCTTGAAGCCTCGTGAGGGCAATGACTATCCTCGTATGGCAGAGACGCCACAGGGTATGTTGAACTGCGTAGGCCTGCAGAATAAGGGCGTGGATTATTTCTGTGAGCATATTTACCCCCAACTGTTGCCTACGGAGGGCAATTATATCGTGAATGTCAGTGGTTCCTCGCCAGAGGATTATGCTGAGTGTGCTGCTCGTGTGGATGCGCTGGAGCATATTCCTGCTATCGAGTTGAATATCTCGTGTCCTAACGTGAAGGATGGTGGTATGGCCTTTGGTGTGACTTGTGCTGGAGCTGCCAGCGTGGTAAAGGCTGTTCGTAAGGCTTACCATAAGACGCTGATTGTCAAACTATCACCCAATGTGACGGATATTACAGAGATTGCCCGTGCAGTAGAGGCAGAGGGAGCCGACAGCGTGAGCCTTATCAATACGCTGATGGGAATGGCTGTCAACATTGAAAAGCGTTGTAAGACGCTGAGTATCGGCACTGGTGGACTGAGTGGTCCATGCGTGAAACCTGTGGCGTTGCGTATGGTCTATCAGGTGGCTAAGGCTGTGAAAATTCCTGTTATAGGTCTTGGTGGTATCAGTACGGCAGAGGATGCCATAGAATTCCTGATGTGTGGTGCTCGTGCTGTTGAGATAGGTACAGCCAATTTCCTTGATCCCGCTGTGACGATAAAAGTACGTGATGGTATCAACGATTGGCTTGATAAACACGGTGTTGCCGATGTGAACGATATTGTAGGAGCTATTCAGTAGCTCCTATTTTTTTAGCCAAAGATTATAGACGTTTTCTCTAATATAAAAGAGGTATATGGAGAAAATATCGTAATTTTGCCGCAAATATTCAACTAAAACTAAAAAATATCAATTAAAAAATGAAACCTAACAAATTATTTGTGAGCCTTGCACTGTCGGCAATGTGTCTGACTGCGAGTGCCCAGCAACTGGCCTTTCCTGGTGCTCAGGGTTGGGGTCGCTTTGCCACGGGCGGACGAACAGGAAGCGTATACCATGTAACCAATCTGAATGATTCAGGTACGGGGTCTCTGCGTGATGCTGTGAGTCAGCCGAATAGAATCATCGTGTTTGATGTGGCCGGTGTCATACGTATTAATTCACGTTTAGTATTTAAAAGCAATATTACTGTAGCTGGTCAGACGGCCCCAGGCGAGGGTATTACTGTCTATGGTGATGGCATGTCGTGCTCCGGGGCTTCGAATGTAATCATTCGCTACATGCGTTTCCGTATGGGTGCTGTTGGCACGAAAGATGCAGACTGTAGCGGACTGGCCAATGGAGGTAACATGATTTTCGACCATTGTTCGTTCTCATGGGGACAGGATGAGAATTTCTCCATCAATTGGGACAATAAGGGTACGGCTCCACATGATATCACCATTCAGAATAGTATTGTGGGACAGGGACTGATGCAACATTCCGCTGGTGGCTTGATCCAGGCAGATAATATCACGATGTATCGTGTGCTTCTCTGTGATAACAAGACACGTAATTTCAAGGTGAAGGGCAAGCACCAGTATGTGAATAATATCGTCTATAACTGGAGTACCTATGCTTATGAGATGGGTGGAGAATCAGCTGGCGAATCGTTTGCCAATACTGTTGGTAATCTTTTTATCAATGGTAATTCTACCAGTGCCACTGCCAATGGCTTCTCTGGTGGTAACTCTGGTTTCCATTTCTATGGTGATGATAACTGGCAGGATCGCAATAAGGATGGCGTGTATAATCCAGAACTGTTTACTGGTGACGGAGGTGGTGACCGCCAGAGTACACCTTATGATTATCCCGAGTTGGAAACCTGGAGTGGTAAAGACCTTGTAGAGAAACTGCTGCCGGAGGTAGGCGCTTCATTACCTTACCGCGACTTGGCTGACTGCTATATGGTTGATGAGGTGCTGAGCTTTGGAACGAAAGGGAAGCTCATCACGAATGAAAATGAATTGCCAATCGGTGTACCTACGACCTGGTCCTGGTTTAAGGGCTCAAAGCCTGCGGATAGCGATGGTGACGGAATGCCAGACGCATGGGAGGAGGCTAACGGAACAGATAAGTCGAAGGCTGATGCCATGGTGATAGCTGAGAATGGCTATACTAATATCGAGAACTATATCAATAGCATTACGAAGGATGACCGACAGTTCTTCTTGCGTGCACCGCTATTGCTGGAACTTGCTTCTGCTACAACAAATAGCCTGACGCTCTCGTGGGCCGACTACTCTGATAATGAGGATGGCTTTATCGTGGAGATAAAGAAGGACGATGTGTTTGTAGAAGTGGGACGTACGAATAGCTCAGAGTTTAAGGTTGAGAGCTCGGAGTTAAAGCCTGGAACCCCTTACGTCGTACGTGTCTGCGCTTACAAGGGTGAGGACAAGTCGGCCTATACTGCAGAGGTGACTGTAAAGACCAAACCTGAGCAGGTGGACATTATTGACGTGGAGACCTTTACGGGCACTGGCGATGGTGAGTGGTTGATCAACCCTGCCAGTGATGAGACCATTACGCTCAATGAGGCTACACCGAAGAGTGCTGTAGTGGTGAAGGGCGATGCCAATGTGACGCTAAATGGCACGGGTTATATCTGTGGCGCTGCTTCGCTGAACAAAGCGGGCAAGGGTACGCTGACCGTGGCTACAGACCAGCAGTATGAAGGTGCTACCGTGCTGCATGATGGCGTCTATTCATTCTCCAGCTTGAAAAATGGTGGCGAGGCCAGCGGATTAGGCATGAGTCAGGAGTTTGCCCAGAACTGGGTGATGGATGGTGGCGTATACCAATATACGGGAACATCTACGGCAACCAATCGATCTGCCAGACTTTACAGCGATACCGAACTGAATATCGCCAATAAATCTGCTGTTGTCACCATGAATGGCTCTATTGAGGGACAGGGGGACTTGGAGATCAATGGTGAGGGAACCGTTGCAGTGAATACGATAAACTTCTTCAAATTCGACGGTAATGCCGTTGTAAAGGGCGGTACGCTGAAGTTGAACAATAAGGATGTTTCAGATAAAGGTATCGGTTCTGCTTCATGGCTTGTGATGGAGGGTGGTAACTTCGTTACTGTAGGAAAGAATGAAGCTTCCGTGACTTATAACTTCCCGATTCTGGTTACGGCCGGCACTACGTCAACTGTTGATTTTGACTTATGGAACAGTAACAGTTGTAAAGTGACGGGTACAGGTACGCTTGTCTGGAATGTTCACTATATCCGCGAATATATCAAAGGAAACTGGGATGACTTCACGGGTCACTTGATAGTCAACGGTACAGGTAAGGCTGGTTCTAGCCAATTTGCTATTCAGAATGGTGTAGGTGTGAAGAATGCCACTATAGAACTGAAAGGTACGGCACAGTTGAATGGTGCCAAAAACGAGTCAACTTTCTATATAGGCGGACTATCTGGCGCTTCAGGTACTTATTTGTCAGGCTTCGATGTAAAACCGAAAAATGGTGGTAAGGGTACATGGATCATTGGTGGTGCTAATACCGACGAGACGTTCCGTGGTGTGATTGACGGACGGGCTCAGAATGGTAAGGAAGGAACGACAAATATCGTGAAGACCGGTTCTGGAGACTGGCGACTGACAGGGGCCAACACCTATAGCGGTACGACGAAGGTGGAGGCAGGTACACTGATTGTCAATGGAACGCATAGCGGTAGTGGTGCCATTACCGTGAATAGTGGTGCTACACTGGCAGGTAAGGGAACACTGACAGGTGCTGTCACTATGAATGGCACGCTGATGGTGGGTGATACCCTGTCTACCGATAAAGGCCTGACCTTCAAGGGCGCTCTGAAATTGGGTAGCAATGCCATCCTGCAGCTGAATGATGCCAAGGCAGAGGCGACCTATACCGAGGGTGATCAGGTAAGAGTCTTCACCGGTACGGCAACAGGCACGTTCAAGGAGATTATCCCTGCTATGCCTGGTGAAGGACTGGAATGGGATACCACCAGCCTTTCTACAGGTATCCTGAAGGTCGTTAAATCCAGTGGTACGACAGGTATTAGCGAGGTGAAGAGCAACAACGCTTCTCCGAGGTATAACCTGAATGGACAGCGCATCAATGGACAGACAAATGGCTTGTTTATTCAGGATGGAAAGATAAGGATAAAGAAATAACAAATAAGGGCTGGCAATCGCCAGCCCTTAACCAACACAAAAACTAAACTAGACTTAACTAAAGCATATTCGGATTTTCACAAACCCTTATAGCGATTGCAAAGATAAACAAAAAAATCCATTCGACAATGGATT
>JAEEGG010010679.1_pt1 | contig 20229 bp, 14 predicted proteins | sample 9134161 | NCBI WGS metagenome assembly JAEEGG01 (sample SAMN16246543, study PRJNA631951) | gut metagenome | biome: gut microbiome; feature: rumen; material: CR-attached | host: Bos | place: Iran: Karaj | collected 2018-10 | reverse complement strand
CGCAGCCCTTTGGCAGATTGTCGATTGGAACGTCATCGAGAACCGCTTTTAAACAAAATGCTATGGCAAGCAATGCGGATTTTGTGCAGTATATCGCCGACCAGTGTGGTGGAGCGGGGGAGATAGTTGCCAAGAAGATGTTTGGGGATTATGGGATTTACTGCAACGGGAAGATCTTCGGACTCATTTGCGATGACTGTTTCTACTTGAAGCCTACGGAGGCAGGAAGGAAACTATTGAAGGTGATTGATATGCGTCCGCCTTACGAAGGGGCGAAGGATTATTTCTATGTGGCTGATGTGGATGATCGCGACTATCTCTCGGAGCTGGTAAGTGTGACTTGCAAGGAACTGCCGGAGCCGAAACCGAAGAAGAAACTTTAGTGCATGAAGGACTACCCAGACAGGATGACGCCAGAACAGGCCAGGCAGTTTCGTGACGACGTGCTGAATATTGTCAGTCAGATTCCTCGAGGCAAGGTGACGACCTATGGCATGATCGCTGCTTTGGCAGGATGGCCGAGTCATTCAAGAATGGTTGGCAGGACGTTGCGTTATACGCCAGGGGCAGAGTTGTTGCCTTGCCATCGTGTCGTTAACCAAGAAGGGCGCACTGCTCCTGGATGGAGCCGGCATCGCTGTTTGTTGGAAGAGGAGGGTGTCAAGTTTAAGACAAATGGTCATGTGGATATGAGCCAATACCTGTGGGAACCTTCTGTTAATATGGAGTGATAGTATCAAAATAATATGATGACAGCCAAAGACGTTATCACCTATATGGAATCGTTGCGCAATGAAGGGCAGCGCAGGATTCTTATGGGTTTCTTTAAGACGGGGCCAGGCGAGTATGGCGAAGGTGATGAGTTCCTGGGGTTGAAGGTGCCACAGACGCGTGAAGTCGTCAAGGCGGCAGGGGCTGATTTCCCTTTGAGCGAGGTGCCGGAGTTGCTGATGAATCGCTGGCATGAGGTCAGGCTCTGTGGTTTCCTAATCCTCGTGGCGAAATTTGAGAAACTGGCCACAAAGCGATTGGAGAACGATGCTGAGGCCATCAGAAGACGCGATGAGATCCTGACGATGTATCTGCAATATGCAGAGCAGGCGAACAATTGGGATCTGGTGGATCTGTCTGTGCATAAGATTCTGGGACATTGGCTGCTTTTGCCCTCAAATCTTGGTGACAGGGATGACAAGATAAAGGTGCTCGACGAACTGGCTCAAAGTCCTTGTTTGTGGAAACAACGCATGAGCATTGTCTGTTCTTGGAAGACCTCGCAGATGGGCGATCCTTCATGGTGTCTGCGCTATGCTGAAATCCATCTGCACCATCCTCACGACCTAATGCACAAGGCCGTAGGTTGGATGCTTCGTGAGATGGGCAAGCGAGTCAGCATGGACCTGTTGAGGGCATTCCTTCGTCAGCATGTTCATGAAATGCCTCGCACCATGCTCCGTTATGCTATCGAGAAGATGTCAGAAAGTGAGCGCAAGGAGTGGATGACTATACGACATTCTTAGGTTTGCCTTCGATGAATGCCAATACATTGTTGATGGCGACATCGATGAGGCGGATGCGGGCCTCGTTGGAAGCCCAAGCGATATGAGGCGTGATATAGGCATTCTCACATTTCAAAAGCGGATTGTTTTTGGGAGGTTCCTCTGTCAGCACATCGGCACAGAAGGCTCTTAAACGATGGCTGTTGAGAGCCTCTGCCACATCGTCATCGTTTATTAACGGGCCGCGACCTGTGTTGATGAGGATGGCCGAAGGTTTCATCAGTCCCAGTGTCTGACGGTTAATCAGGTGCTTGGTCTCTGGTGTCAGCGGGCAGTGCAGACTCAACACATCGCATTCTGCCAATAATTCGTTGAGCGTTCGTTTATTGATATATGGTGGCAGGTTATCAGCTGACTTGCTGGTATAGGCAATGACGTTCATACCGAAGGCGTTGGCGATGGCAGCCACACGCTGACCGATGTTGCCAAGCCCTACGATGCCGAAGGTCTTACCTGCGAGCTCAGTTAATGTAGTGTCCCAATAGCAGAAGTCAGGACTGGCCGTCCATTTCCCAGCGCGGTTCTGGATGGCGTAGTGCTCCGTGTGATTGGTGACGGTGAGCAGATGTGAAAAGACCATCTGTGCGACACTCTCTGTGCTATAGGCAGGCACATTGGTGACGATGATGCCGTGCTCACGGGCTGCTTCTACATCGACCACGTTATAACCCGTTGCCAGCACACCAATGTACTTCAACTTGGGCAGTTGCTCGATTTCGGGACGTTTGATCAGTACTTTGTTTGTCAGAACGATCTCTGCATCCTTTGCCCGCTCGATGGTCTCTTCGGGTTTTGTACGGTCATAAACTGTGAGTGCTCCGATTTGCTCCAATGGCTTCCATGAAAGGTCGCCAGGATTGGCTGAATAGCCATCTAAAATTACAATCTTCATATATTTATCCTTTCTTTTTGTCTGCAAAGATAATAAATAATCTGCTAATAGACAAACTGATATAACAAAAATAGTTAAAAAAGCGGCTATAAGTATCGCCTCTCGATAATTCTGAGTACTTTTGCAGCGATGAAAAAGCTGATTTCCATATTGTTAGTGTTCTTGCCTGTCATGTCAATGGCGCAGGCACAGAAAGATCATAATTTCGAGGTGGCCAAGCATCTCGATATCTTTAATAATGTCTATAAGAACCTCGACTTGCTCTATGTCGATACGTTGAATCCGAAGGATGTGATCGGTACGGGTATCAATGCCATGTTGCGCCGGTTGGATCCTTATACGGAGTATTATGCACAGGACGAGACCAAGAATCTGCGGATGATGCTGACTGGCAAATATGCCGGTATCGGTGCCCTGATCCGCAAGCACCAGAAATTGAACCGTGTGGTTATCGACGAGCCATACGCTGATATGCCTGCCGCTGTGGCTGGTTTGCAGAAAGGAGATATCATTCTGAGCATCGACGATACGCTGATGACGGATAAGGAAGTAAGCTTCGTGAGCAGCCATCTGCGTGGTGAGCCAGGCACCAGTTTCCTGTTAAAGGTGTTCCGTCCGTCAACAGCCAAGGAGATGCAGTTTAAGATTACCCGTAAGAATATCAAGTTGCCAGAGTTGCCTTATTACGGCATGCGCGAGGGTAACATCGGCTATATCAACTTCAACAGCTTTACTCAGGAGAGTGCCAAGGAGGTGCGCAGAGCTTTCGTCGACCTGAAGAAACAGGGTGCCACTTCGCTTATCTTCGACCTTCGCAATAATGGTGGTGGCTCTGAGTCAGAGGCTGTTGACATCGTCAACCTCTGGGTGCCAAAAGGTATTACGGTGGTCGACAATCGTGGCAAGGTGAAACAAGCTAGTCATATTTACAAAACCCGTCTGGAGCCGGCTGATACCATTATGCCTATCGTTGTGCTGGTGAATGGCGAGTCGGCCAGTGCCAGCGAGATTACCAGTGGTGCCTTGCAGGATCTGGACCGTGCTGTAATATTAGGTACGCGTACATACGGAAAAGGCCTTGTGCAGATACCCATCGACCTGCCCTATAATACGAACATGAAGGTGACGACCTCGAAATATTATATCCCCAGCGGACGCTGTATTCAGGCCATCAATTACAAGCAGGGCAGTACGGGTTATCGCGAGCATATCCCTGACTCGCTGACCAAAGTATTTTATACTGCAGGAGGCCGCGAGGTGCGCGATGGCGGTGGTATCAAGCCTGATGTGGAGGTGAAGGCAGACACCATCCCCAATATCGCCTTCTATCTCTCTGCCACAGGCCAGGATTCTACCGAGGTGATGTTCGACTATGTGGTCGACTATATCGCTCAGCATCCCACGATTGCCGAGCCTGCCAAGTTCCATCTGACAGAGACAGATTGGGAAGCCTTCAAGGCCCGTGTCATCAAGAGCGGATTCACCTACGATCCCGTCAGCAAGAAACAGTTTGCGGAGCTGGTGAAGACGGCTAAGTTTGAGGGCTATTACGATGAGGCCAAGACGGCCTTCGACAATCTGGAGCAGAAACTGAACCACGACGTAGCCTTCGACCTTGAGAAGCACAAAACCGTGCTTCTGCAGATCCTTGAAAGCGACATCATTGCCCACTACTATTATCAGGCAGGCGCCATCGAGGCCGGACTTAATTTCGATCGTCAGTTGAAGGAGGCAGAACGCCTGCTGAAGAACCCTGAGGCATACAAGAAACTGCTGGCGCCTCAGAAGCCCAAAGAAACCTCGTCGCTGATCAAAATCGACAGGAAACCGATTGGAAATATCTCGTTGAAACAGAAGAAATTAGAAATATTTAGTGCTTTATCGTAAAAAAGTTGCGAAATATTTGGCGGAATGGGAAAAAATGTGTAATTTTGCACCCGTTCAGTGGAATGAGAGACCCGCAAGGGCCTCTCTTTTTCATTATTATTACAGTTAGATGATGATTAATAAAGAGACGATTAAGACATTAGTGGAAGAGTGGTTGCAGGGCAACGACTACTTCCTGGTAGACATTATGTTTGGTTCAGACGACCGCATTGTGATTGAAATTGACCATGCTGACGGAGTCTGGATTGAGGATTGTGCAGCATTGAGCCGTTTCCTGCAGGAACGCCTGGGCGATGAACTGGGCGATTACGAATTGGAGGTAGGCAGTGCTGGCATTGGCCAACCCTTTAAGGTAGAACAGCAATACATCAACCACATTGGTGATGAGATCGAGGTGCTTGGCGCTGATGGTAAGAAGGTGCAGGGCATCCTCAAGGAAGTCAATGGCCGTGAGTTTGTGCTCACCGTCAAGGAGAAGCAGACGGTTGAGGGCAAAAAGCGTCCCGTAATGGTTGACGTCGACAAAACCTATTCGATGGATACTGTGAAGTATGCCAAGTATCAGCTGACATTCAAATAAATAATCAAATAAATGGCAACAAGAAAAGATGCGAAAGGCCCCTCAATGATTGAGACCTTTCAGGAATTTAAAGAGACAAAGAACATCGACCGTACGACATTGGTGAGTGTGTTGGAGGAAAGTTTCCGCAACGTCATCGCAAAAATCTATGGCTCGGATGAGAACTTTGATGTGATTGTAAACCCTGACAAGGGTGACTTTGAGATTCACCGTAACCGTATTGTAGTAGCAGACGGTGAGGTAGAGGATGAGAACAAGGAAATCGCCCTGAGCGAGGCCCAGAAGATTGAGCCCGACTATGAGGTTGGTGAGGAAGTGTCGGAAGAGGTGAACTTCCAGAAATTCGGCCGTCGTGCCATCCTGAACCTCCGTCAGACACTGGCTTCGAAGATCCTCGAACTGGAGCATGACTCTCTGTATCAGAAGTACAAGGATCGTGTGGGTCAGGTGGTCAGCGGAGAGGTTTACCAGATCTGGAAGCGTGAGGTGCTGCTGATTGACGATGAGGGCAATGAGCTTCATCTGCCGAAGGGTGAGCAGATCCCCAACGACAACTATCACAAGGGTGAGACCGTTCGTGCCATCGTCAAGGAGGTGCAGAACGAGAACAACAACCCCCGTATTATCCTTTCACGTACCTCTCCTGTCTTCCTGGAGCGTCTGCTCGAGGCTGAGGTGCCTGAGATCAACGATGGTCTGATCACCATCCGTCGTGTAGCCCGTATGCCAGGTGACCGTGCAAAGGTGGCTGTCGAGAGCTATGACGAGCGCATCGACCCAGTAGGCGCTTGCGTAGGTGTCAAGGGTAGTCGTGTGCATGGTATCGTCCGTGAGCTCTGCAATGAGAACATCGACGTGATCAATTATTCCAGCAATGTACAGCTGTTTATCACCCGTGCTTTGAGCCCTGCCAAGATTTCCAGCATCACCATTGATCAGGAAAATCACAAGGCTGAGGTTTATCTGCAGCCTGAGGAGGTGTCGCTGGCCATCGGTCGTGGTGGTATGAACATTAAACTCGCCTCGATGCTCACAGAGTATACCATTGATGTCTTCCGCGTAGTAAGCGAGAACGAAGCTGATGAGGATATCTATCTGGATGAGTTTGCTGACGAGATTGATCAGTGGGTGATCGATTCTATCAAGGCGATCGGTCTGGATACTGCCAAGTCTGTGCTCAACGCTCCCCGTGAGATGCTCATTGAAAAGGCTGACCTCGAAGAGGAGACCGTTGACCACGTGATTGAGGTATTGAAGTCCGAGTTTGAGTAAGAAGTGAAATGTGAACTCGATGTGAAACATCAAAAGTGAATAATAGATGGGAGTTAGATTAAATAAAGTATTAACTGAGCTTAATATAGGTCTTCAAACGGCAGTTGATTACCTAAAGAATAAGAAAAGCCTGGGTGAAATCAAGGATGACGCCAATGTGAACACCAAGATCACTGATGAGCAGTATGAAGCACTCGTCAAGGAGTTCAAGGGCGATAAGGACGTGAAGAAACAGGCCAATATGATTTTCCCCAAGAAGGAGAAAAAGGATAAGCAAAAGCCCAAAGAGCAGAAGGTGGAGGCGAAGGAAGATACTCGTCAGACCTTTACGCCCTTAGGTAAGATCGACCTGGATAGCCTCAATGGCAAGAAGCCTGCCGCTAAACCGGCTGCAGAGCCTGTCAAGGAGGAAAAACCTGCACCAAAGACTGCTGCCGTGAGTCCGGTGAAGGAAGAGGTTAAGAAAGAAGAGGTCAAGAAAGAAATAGAAGAAGTGAAGGTTGCAGAGGTTAAACCTGAACCTAAAGTTGAAGTTAAGCCCGAACCAAAACCCGAGCCTGTTGCGGAAGTGAAACCGGAAGTGCCTCAGTCAGAGGAAGAGCCTGATAAAGAGTCAGATAAAGCTCCTGAGGTATATAAGCTGAAGACAGAGCAGAAGGCTGTGCCAAACCTCAATGTCGTTGGCAAGATCGACCTCGACTCACTGAACCAGAGCACACGTCCTAAAAAGAAGAGCAAGGAAGAGCGTCGTAAGGAGCGTGAGGAGAAGCAGGCTCAGATGCATGGTGGCAATGGTGAGAAGAAGAAACGTGAGCGTATCCGTGGTGGAAAAGAGCGCGTAGATATCGAGGCTGCTGCCAATCAGGACAACGGTAATGGTAAGAATGGCAAACAGAAGAAAAACAAGGGTGGTAACCAGAACTTCCAGGACAATGGTAACCAGCAGCAAGGTGGTAAGAAGAATAAGAAAAACCGTCCTGTAAAGCCCTTGGAGGTTGACGATGAGGCCGTAGCCCGTCAGGTAAAGGAGACATTGGCTCGTCTGACATCGAAGAACCAGAATAAGAAGGGTGCCAAATATCGTCGTGAGAAGCGTGATGCCGTCGCTGAGCGCATGCAGGAGGAGATGGAGACGCAGGCAGCTGAAAGCAAGGTGTTGAAGCTGACCGAGTTTGTGACCGTTTCTGAACTCGCAACGATGATGAACGTAGGTGTGAATCAGGTCATTGGTACCTGTATGAGCATTGGTATTATGGTGTCCATCAACCAGCGTCTGGATGCGGAAACCATCAATATCGTGGCTGAGGAATTCGGATTTACTACTGAATATGTGAGTGCTGAGGTGCAGAACGCCATTACGGAAGAGGAGGACGATGAGAACGATCTGATCTCTCGTGCGCCAATCGTAACGGTGATGGGTCATGTTGACCATGGTAAGACCTCGTTGCTCGACCATATCCGCAATACCAATGTGATTGCCGGTGAGGCAGGTGGTATCACTCAGCACATCGGTGCCTATAACGTGACGTTGAAGGATGGTCACAGCATTACCTTCCTTGATACACCTGGTCATGAGGCCTTCACGGCTATGCGTGCCCGTGGTGCTCAGGTAACGGATATCGCCATCATCATTGTGGCAGCCGACGACTCCGTGATGCCTACCACCAAGGAGGCCATCGCTCATGCTCAGGCAGCCAACGTGCCGATGGTGTTCGCTATCAACAAGATTGATAAGCCAGGTGCCAACCCCGATAAGATTCGTGAGGACTTGGCTAACATGAACCTGTTGGTCGAAGAGTGGGGTGGTAAGTACCAGTGTCAGGAGATCAGCGCTAAGAAAGGACAGGGCGTCTATGAACTGCTCGAAAAGGTGCTGCTCGAGGCCGAGATGCTCGACCTGAAAGCTAATCCTAACCGTAAGGCCACAGGTTCTATCATCGAGTCATCGCTCGACAAGGGTCGTGGCTATGTATCTACCGTCCTCGTATCGAATGGTACGCTGAAGGTTGGTGATGTGGTGATTGCTGGTACGGCCTGGGGTCGTGTCAAAGCTATGTTCAACGAGCGTAACCAACGTATCGAGAAGGCTGGTCCTGCAGAGCCCGCTATCATTTTAGGTCTGAACGGTGCACCTACTGCAGGTGACTCCTTCCATGTGATGGAAACTGAACAGGAGGCCCGTGAAATCGCCAATAAGCGTATCCAGTTGCAGCGTGAGCAGAGCCTGCGCACCACAACTAAACTGGGTCTCGACGAATTGTCGCATCGTATCGCTTTGGGTGAGTTCCATGAGTTGAACATCATCGTGAAGGGTGATACCGACGGTTCTATCGAGGCTTTGAGCGATTCGTTCATCAAGTTGTCTACGGAAAAGGTGCAGGTGAATGTCATCTCGAAGGCCGTGGGTCAGATTTCAGAAAACGATGTCATGCTGGCTTCGGCTTCCGAGGCTATCATCATCGGCTTCCAGGTGCGTCCTTCTGCTGATGCCCGTCGTGCTGCTGAGCGAGAAGGCGTAGAAATTAATACCTATTCGATTATCTACGATGCCATCGATGATGTGAAGTCGACGATGCAGGGTATGCTCGACAAGGTGAAGAAGGAAATCGTCTCTGGTGAGATTGAGGTGAAGCAGGTATTCAAGATATCGAAGGTTGGTACCGTAGCCGGTGGTCTGGTGACCGATGGTAAGGTGCACAACAAGGACAAGGCCCGTGTCATTCGTGATGGTATCGTGATTCATACGGCTCCTATCGATGCCCTGAAGCGCTACAAGGATGATGCCAAGGAAGTGGCAACAGGCCTGGAGTGCGGTATCTCGCTGGTTAACTTCAACGACATCCAGGTTGGTGATATCATCGAGACCTTCACTGAGATTGAGGTAGAACAGAAACTATAAGAATGGCCAAGAAGCAGAAGATACGTTCCTTTGCCAAAAGACTGGCGCGATGGATAGGCATCGCCCAGTTAATTGTGATGGCTTTAGTTTCCTGGCTCATCTATGATACCACCAAGGATGCCATAGTGATAGAGGAAACAGACGTTTACAGGAGTTACCTAAGACAGGCAAACGAGCAGGTAAGCGGGATGCTTTCCGAAGTTTCTTGTGGTGCTGTCAATCATGTCTATGAGATTGAGGACCATCTTGACCAGCCAGATAAGATGACGCTCATCATGAACCGCATCGTAGCCCAAAATCCACTAATCCGCAGTTGTGGTGTCAGTTTCGTCGACGGCTACTATCCTAAGAAAGGTCAGTGGTTCTGTCCTTACGCCTATAGGGACGATGATGGTCAGATTAAGGAACGTATCGTCGGCGATGCCAGTCATGACTACTTGAAAGCAGAGTGGTTTACAGAGGCATTAGAGGCCGACAGCTGCTATTGGTCGAAGCCCTTCTTCGAGGGTGGCGACACGCTGAGGCCTCAGGTATCTTATTTGGTGCCCATTCATGACAAGCAGGGTAGGACGGTTGCTGTTCTTGGAGCCGATATGTCGCTCAACTGGTTCAACGGCAAGAAGATACAGGGCATGAATCACAAAGGCCAGCGCTTCAATTTCTATGTTGAAACAGATAACGATACCTCGGATGATGTTGAGTCGGTGCTTTGGGAAGACAGGAAATGGCGCTTGTTCATGCTTAATTTCATCATCGACGGCGATGGCACATATATTGCCCATCCAGACAGCGACCATGTGCTGAGGAAGAACTATTTCGAATTGGCCAAGGCAACTCCCGACACCATCGACGATCACATTGGCCGACTGATGGTGGCAGGAGAGAAAGGTTGTTATGGTGAAGACGACGACATGCTGCCCTCTTCTCTCGATTTCTTCGACATGGAAGGATTCTCTGCCTGTTTGTTCTATGAGCCTGTGCCCAATACCAACTGGTCGATTGGCATGGCTGTTCCGAATTTGGCTGTCAATTTGATGGGTATCGCTTTTGGTGCTGCTTTGCTGCTGTTGATATTCCTGAGTCTGGTGGTGGTATGGTTTGTGGGAAAGTATGTCATCAAACGTGCCGTCAAGCCGTTGAACCAACTGGCCGACTCTGCCAACGAGGTGGCGAAAGGTAATTTCAATGCTCCTTTGCCTCAATTGAAGCATTACGACGAGATTCACCTGTTGCGCGACTCTTTCGAGGAAATGCAGCACTCGCTCACTCATTATATCGACGAGCTCAAGGACACCACTGCTTCTAAGGCAGCTATTGAGAACGAGTTGAAGGTGGCGCACGATATCCAGATGTCGATGTTGCCCAAGACCTTCCCACCCTATCCAGAGCGTGACGATATCGATATCTACGGTTCGCTGACACCTGCCAAGGATGTGGGTGGCGACCTCTTCGATTTTTATATCCGCAACGAAAAGCTGTTCTTTTGTGTGGGCGATGTGTCAGGAAAAGGTGTGCCAGCCTCATTGGTGATGGCCGTCACACGATCCTTGTTCCGTAATATCTCCGCCCATGTGGCTGAGCCGGACGAGATTGTCAGGACGCTCAATAATGCAATGGCCGAGGGCAACGATACGAATATGTTTGTCACCCTTTTCGTGGGTGTACTCGATCTCGCTACAGGCCTTTTGGAATATTGCAATGCCGGCCATAATTATGCGATGCTCATCGGAAATCTGGTAAGTACGCTTCCATGTGATCCGAACCTACCTATTGGCGTGATGCCTGACATGACCTTTACGAAGCAGCAGCTGACCATCGAGCCTGAAACCACCATCTTCCTCTATACAGATGGACTCAATGAGGCTGAAGACCCAAATCATGTCTTGTTTGGCGTACAGCGAATCATCCGAATTGCTGAGTTGATGGTGAAGGAGGGTAAGAATGATCCTACTGCGATTATCAATGAGATGATTGAAGGCGTTCACCGTTTCGTGGACGATGCGGAGCAAAGTGACGATATGACCATTTTGGCTATCAAATATGGGAAAAGACGATAACAAACTCGTACGTCGCATCGCCGAACAGAAATATGAGTTCGGCTTTACGACCGACGTACATACAGAAATCATAGAAAAGGGGCTGAACGAGGATATTGTTCGGCTCATCTCTGCCAAGAAAGGGGAGCCCGAGTGGATGCTTGAGTTCCGCTTGAAGGCATTCCGCTATTGGAAGGAGCAGACAGAACCCAAATGGGGACATGTGCATGTGCCTGAGATTGATTATCAGGCCATCAGTTATTATGCCGATCCGATGGCAAAGAAAAGGAGTCAGGAGTCAGGAGACAAGAGTCAGGAGATTGACCCTGAGTTGGAGAAGACCTTCGATAAGTTGGGCATTCCCCTTGAGGAGCGTTTGGCTCTCTCTGGCAATACGGCTGTCGATGCCATCATGGACTCTGTCAGCGTGAAGACTACCTTCAAGGAGAAATTGCGTGAGAAGGGTGTCATCTTCTGTTCGATAGGTGAGGCCATCAAGGAACATCCGGATCTGGTACGTGAGTATTTAGGCTCTGTGGTGCCTTATAAGGATAATTTCTTTGCAGCCCTCAACTCGGCTGTGTTCAGCGACGGTTCGTTTGTGTATATCCCCAAGGGGGTGCGCTGTCCGATGGAGCTGAGCAGCTATTTCCGTATCAATGCCCGTAACACGGGTCAGTTTGAGCGTACGCTGATTATCGCTGACGATGATGCTTATGTCTCTTATCTCGAAGGCTGTACAGCACCGATGCGCGACGAGAACCAGTTGCATGCGGCCATCGTCGAAATCATCGTCAAGGATAGGGCAGAGGTGAAATACTCCACCGTTCAGAATTGGTATCCTGGCGACGAGAACGGCAAGGGCGGTGTGTTGAACCTCGTGACGAAACGTGGCGATCTGCGTGGTGTCGACTCAAAACTCTCTTGGACACAGGTAGAGACGGGCTCTGCTATCACTTGGAAGTATCCTTCATGTATCCTCAGAGGTGATAATTCGCAGGCCGAGTTCTATTCGGTGGCTGTGACCAACAACTATCAGGAGGCCGATACAGGCACGAAGATGATCCATATTGGCAAGAATACCAAGTCGACGATTATCTCGAAAGGTATTTCAGCAGGGCATTCGCAGAACTCCTATCGTGGTCTGGTGCGTGCAGCGGCCACAGCCGATAACGCTCGCAATTACAGCTCGTGCGACTCGTTGCTCTTAGGCTCAGACTGTGGTGCCCATACCTTCCCCTATATGGATGTGCACAACGACACCGCCATCTTCGAGCACGAAGCCACCACTTCAAAGATTAGTGAAGACCAGCTCTTCTATTGCAACCAGCGTGGTATCCCCACAGAACAGGCTGTAGGACTTATTGTCAATGGCTATGCCAAGGAAGTGCTGCAGAAGTTGCCCATGGAGTTTGCCGTTGAGGCTCAGAAATTGTTATCAGTATCATTAGAAGGAACCGTAGGATAAAGATATGTTAGAAGTTAAGAACTTACACGCTAAGATTGGCGAGAAAGAGATATTAAAAGGCATCGACCTTGTGATCAACGATGGCGAGACGCATGCTATCATGGGACCCAATGGATCGGGCAAGTCGACGCTGAGTGCTGTGCTCGTAGGTAATCCGCTTTACGAAGTGACTGAGGGCGAAGCTTATTTCAATGGCAAGAACCTCCTCGAGATGAAGCCTGAGGACAGGGCGCACGAAGGTTTGTTCCTGTCGTTTCAGTATCCTGTGGAGATTCCTGGCGTCTCGATGACCAATTTCATGAAAGCTGCCATCAACGAGAAACGTAAGTATCAGGGTCTCGAGCCGATGAATGCGGCTGAGTTTCTGAAGTTGCAACGTGAGAAGCGTAAGATTGTGGAACTCGACTCAAAACTGGCTAACCGTTCTGTGAATGAGGGCTTTAGCGGTGGTGAGAAGAAACGCAACGAGATATTCCAGATGGCGATGCTCGAACCCAAACTGAGCATCCTCGACGAAACGGATTCCGGTCTTGATGTCGATGCCATGCGTATTGTGGCAGAGGGTGTCAACAAACTCCAGACGCCAGAGACATCGTGCATTGTCATTACCCACTATGATCGTCTGTTGGAAATGATCAAGCCTCAGTTTGTGCATGTGCTTTATAAAGGCCGTATCGTTAAGACGGGTGGTCCTGACCTCGCCAAGCAGATTCAAGAGCACGGCTACGATTGGATCAAAGAAGAAATCGGAGAAGAATGAATAGCGAACAACAATATATAGACCTCTACGAGCAGGCTCGGGAGATGATATTCTCTCATGCCCCAGAGGCGATGAACGCTGTGCGCGATGAGGCTTTCGAGGACTTCCGTAAGCAGGGTTTCCCCTCGAAAAAGGTGGAACGCTATAAGTATACGGACATTCAGAAGCTTTTTGCTCCTGACTATGGTGTGAATCTCAGTCGCCTTCAGATACCTGTCGACCCCTACGAGACTTTCCGTTGTGATGTGCCCAATCTCTCCACGAGTCTCTATTTCGTGGTAAATGATATGTTTTACAAAGGAGAGAAGGAGTTGAGGAGTAAGGAGATGAGGAGTAATTTCCATCCGTCCTTGCCTGAGGGCGTCATTGTGGACTCGTTGCGGAATCATCCCCTTTTCATCGAGAAATATTATGCTCGTCTGGCCAAGACATCCGATGATGCAGTAACAGCCCTCAATACCATGCTGGCGCAGGATGGCATGCTGGTCTATGTACCCAAGAACGTCAGGGTCGATCGTGCCATTCAGGTCATCAACATCCTGAAAGCGACACCTCAGAATGCACAGCATGTTGTGACCGACCTGATGGTGAACCGTCGTGTGCTCATCATTCTCGAGGAGGGTGCGGAGATCAAAATGCTCTTCTGCGATCATGCTGCTGATGACCGTAACTTCCTCGCTACACAGGTTATCGAGGCTTATGTTGGTGAAAATGCTTCACTCGATCTCTATTGTCTCGAGGAAACACATTATAAGAATGTACGCGTGAGCAATGTCTATATCGACCAGCAGGCCAACAGTCGTGTAAATCACAATGTCATTACCCTCCACAATGGCACAACGCGTAACAAGCTCGACCTCACCTTCTCTGGCGAAGGAGCCGAATGTCAGTGCTATGGTTGTGTGATTGCCGATAAGGAGCAACAAGTCGACAACAATACGTTGATTGTCCATAAGGCTCCCCATTGCACCTCAAACGAGCTTTATAAATACGTGCTCGACGATAAGGCTACTGGTGCCTTTGCAGGTCGGGTGCTGGTGGAACATGGCGCCCAGAAGACCACGTCGCAGATGACCAACCAGAACCTGACAGCTACCAAGGTGGCACGGATGTACACCCAGCCGATGCTCGAGATCTATGCCGACGATGTGAAGTGTGCCCATGGCTCGACCGTAGGTCAGCTCAACGATGCGGCCCTCTTCTATATGCGTCAGCGTGGCATCTCTCTTAAGGAGGCCAAACTCCTGCTCCAGAATGCCTTCATCAATGAGGTCATCGACCACATGCAACTCGAACCTCTTCGCGACCGCCTCCACTACTTGGTGGAAAAGCGTTTCCGTGGTGAACTCAACAAATGCACAGGCTGTAAACTCTGCAAATAACACAAACAGATGTCAATAAATAAACTGAAACGAAATCTCTTCTCAGCGATGTTGCTGCTGCCGGTTCTGGCTGTGGCGGCACCCGATTCCGAGGAGGTCGCTTGTCCTGAGGTAAAGCTTCAATTAGAGCAGTTGCCTGACTTGAACATCCGTCGTGCATCCCATACGACATTCTTCGTCAATGGGGAACTTGTCGTGGCTGGTGGACATACCAGTGGTTTTGTGCCTACACCCACTGCTGAATACTATAAAGACGGCGAGTGGCACGTGATGGACATGGTCTATACGCACGACTTCGGTGGCTCTGTCGTTTTGAAATCAGGAAAGGTATTGCTCTTTGGAGGCTGTGAAAAACCAATTGGCATCGGGCAGACTTTTCTTGCAGAACTTTACGACCCCCTCACCCATACGTTTGATGGCTTTGGCTGTATGGAACGAAAACGTGCTGGGACTACCGGTCTGGAGTTGGATAGCGGACAAGTTGTCATCACCGGTAACTGGTATCATGACGATGGAATCGAGGTTTTTAATGGTCATAAGAGTTTTTCCTACCTCAAAGATGTAACCGTTGAACGAAGCACACCCTATATCCTTCGTACAGCTCATGACAATGCCCTGATCTTCGGAACGCAGGACATAAAGGCTAATCCCATTTCCTATGTGGCCGATTTCCTGAAAGGCGACTCTGTGTCTATTCCCCTTTTCGAGACATGGCATCCATTGGCGATTTCACATCATCGTATGGAAGATAGTTTCATCGGCGACGAGACAAAGGAACTCTATGCCTATCTGATACCGGTGGCAGACAGCACAGGTCAGGTGGCGATTGCCAAGGTGGAGAATGGCATCTTCTCACTCCTGCCTACCGTTTGTCCTATCCCCATGCAGAGTCAAGGGGAGACAATCGCTTATGGTACGCAAATTGTTGTCGATCAGAAGGCAGGGCGTGCTTATTTATTGGGCATCAGTGGTAGTTTCCACTCCACGCCGGATGAGGCCGACCGCTTATACCTCGTTTGCATCGATTATGCGGAGGCTACTGATGACAAGCCTGCTCCACTGACGCTTTATTATACCGATCCTATCATGGATGTACCCGACAATGCACCAGTGTTGGATGCCGATGGTAACTTGCTGTTGGCAGGTGGTCTGCTCCACAACAGCAACTTCACGCCCTCTGGTGCTGTTTGGCGTTTGTGTGTCGGCAAGAAGCCTGTTGCTCAGTCTGAGAACAGTCGTTGGCCTATGGCGTTGCTGATACTGGTAGCATTGTTGGCAGTTTGCGCTTGTGTGTACATAATAATAAAGAAAAGGCGCCAGCGACCTGCTGTCAATACGGATTCTTCTGAGCTGATGTCAGCAGAAGCCTTTGCGCAATTGATGGAGCGCATCAACCAAGCGATGGAATCGAAGAAACTCTATCAGGACAGCAACCTGAAAGTGAATGACCTGGCTGCTACCCTAGGAACCAACCGACGAACCGTTTCTGACTGCATCAACTCCCAAAAGGGTTGCAACTTCACCCAGTTTGTCAATATCTATCGTGTTGAACATGCCAAACGAGTGATGCGTCGGAATCCTGACAAGAAGATAGCTGATATCTATATAGAATCAGGTTTTGCCAATGAAGGATCCTTCTTCCGAACGTTCAAGGCTGTTACTGGCATGACCCCGAAAGAGTGGCTGAGTAAGGCCTGAAACCCCACTTTTTGAAGAAAATCGACTAACAAAACGCGTTTTGTTAGTCGATTTTGTTAAATTGTGAGTCGATGTTTCGAAAAAATTTGTATATTTGCAGCATAAATTAATTAAGCTATTAACATTATGAGAAAACTCTTGCTTACGACATTGTTTGCATTTATTGCAATTATGACTCCTGTTTCTGCACAGGGTACGGACTTGGTTATTATCGAAAACGCTGCCACAGGAACAGCTATGGCCTCTTATAAGGTAGACAAAGATGGGAGAAGAATATCGAATAGCTATTCTGGCGATATCGTGATTCCTGAGAAGTCAACCTCTGGCTACCCCGTTACAGCCATCAACCATCAGACGTTTGAGGGCTGTGTCAGCCTGACATCAGTAAAGATTCCTTCTTCGGTGAAGTTTATTGACTACGATGCCTTCCGCAACAGCAGTCTGACTGAGATCAGCATTCCCGCTTCGGTAGACAGCATTTCTGAAGGTGTGTTTTTTGGAATGAATAAACTGAAGAAAGTGACGTTTGAAGACGGCTCAGAAGTACTCCGCTTTGCCTGCGGTCAGGAATATGGTGGCGAAGGACAGTTCAGCTTCAAGCATCAGCCCATAGAGGAGGCATATATCGGCAGAACGTATACTACCACCTGGGGAAAGGATGGAAGCCTGGACTCTCCTCTCTTTAAAATGAACGAGACGCTCAAGAAGGTCACATTTGGCAACCACGTCAAGAAAATTAACGACCGCGACTTTTTAAGTTGTTCTGCACTTGAAACTGTCGTTTTCGGTAGTGGTATTGAAACGATAGGTAAAGAAGCCTTCTCTAATTGCACAAGTCTTTCTTCCATCAACCTTGCAGACGGTGTGAAGTTGATTGAGAGTAATGCTTTTAAAGGTTGTGCTGCTGCCAAGACGCTCATTCTGTCGAAAACATTGAAGAAAATATCCGGGGGAGCCTTCGAGAACTGCAAAAGCGTAGCCCAGATAGCCATTCCCGCCACTGTTGACACCATTGGACAGAAGGCTTTTTTCGGAATGGAGCAACTAAAGAAAGTGACAATTGAAGATGGCCCATCAGTACTCCGTTTCGGCCCTGGACAAGAATATGGTGGAGAAGGACATTTTAGCTATAAGCATCAGGCCATTGAGGAGGCCTATATTGGTAGAGCATATATTACTGCCTGGGGAAGTGACGGAAGCCTCGATGCCCCTCTTTTCAAAGGGAATGAGACGCTCAAGAAGGTTACATTTAGCAACTATGTCAAGAATATCTACAGACAAGACTTTTTAAGTTGTAAGGCACTTGAGACTGTTGTTTTCGGAAGTGGTATTGAAACGATAGGTAAAGAAGCCTTCTCTGATTGCACAAGTCTTTCTGCAATTAACCTTGCAGACGGCGTGAAGCTGATTGAGAGCAATGCCTTCAAAGGTTGCGCTGCTGCCAAGACGCTCATACTGTCGAATTCATTAGAGAAAATATCCTGGGGAGCTTTCGAGAACTGCAAAAGCGTAGTCGAGATGACCATTCCTGCCAGTGTTGTCACCGTCGAGGAACGGGCCTTCATCGGTATGGATGGCTTGACGAAAGTAACTATTGCTGACGGTACTACAACAATAGACATTAGCTATTCAAAATCGTATGGTGGTGAAAACATGTTCTATCGTCAACCTATCACTGAGGCTTATGTAGGCAGAAACTTTACCTCTCCGTCAGGATTGTTCGATGGCAACAGCACCTTGTTAAAAGTCACATTCGCTGGTGGCTGCACGGAGATTCCCGACAAAAGTATGAGGAATTGCCCTGAGTTGACTACTTTGGTTACGGGTGAGAATGTCACACGTATTGGAAAAAGAGCATTGGAAAATTGCAAAAAACTAGCACATTTTTCTGGTCGTCCTACCCTGAAAACCATCGATGATAAAGCTTTCTATGGCTGTGAATCTTTCAATTCTATTAATTTTAGCAATGATCCAGTTGAAGATATAGGAGAAGACGCCTTTGCATACTGTAAGAATATGACTAAAGCTGTTTTGCCTGCTACGTTAAAGAATATTGGCTCTGGTGGATTCTACAAATGCACTGCTCTGACAAATGTTACCTGTTTGGCTACTGTACCTCCCACCTGTGCCAAAGACAACGTGTTCTATTCTCTAGACACAAAAAATTGTACCTTATATGTTCCTGAGGCCAGCATCAATGCCTACAAGGCAGCCTTTGTATGGAAAGAATTCTTCAACATCGAGACAGGTTTCAATAGTATCGAGAATAAGGCATTTGTTACTACCGACAGCTATTCCATCAATGGTCAGCGCACCAATAGCAACCATCGTGGTCTGACTATCCAGCGTACAAGCAATGGACAGACTCGTAAGGTCATTGTCCGCTGATATATCCAGAAAGTTATTTAATTTTCATTTAATACAAGTTAAGCGTATGAAAAGACCTAAAAGATTAATTAAAGCAATCATTGCAGCCTTTGCAATGACCTTGTTTGCACAGCCTGTGCAGGCACAGAGCAGAGTTGACGAGTTTGGCATCTTCGACCACATGTCGCTGGGCCTGACTCTGGGAACCACGGGTATCGGATTAGATCTGGCAGCCCCTGTGACCGACTATCTGCAGGTACGTGCCGGATACAATTTCTTCTCTGGAATCAAGTATTCTGAGGATGTGGATTACCGTGCCAAGGGCAAACCCACAAGAGGTAAGACTAAGGCCGAGGGAACGAACTACATGGGAACGGGTCATCTGTTGGTCGATGTGTATCCCTTCCCTGACTACACTTTCCATGCTACAGCCGGATTCTATATTGGTACCGATGAGGTTGTGAAACTGGAGAATACCAGCCCTGTGTTGGATTTCGACGAGGGCGAGGGTATCGTGATTGGCGATCACATCGTGGGCTTCGATCGAGACGGATATGCCCATGGCGCCATCAAGGTCAACAAGTTCCGTCCTTATGTCGGCATCGGCTTTGGGCGCAGTGTTCCTCGCAAGCGCTTTGGCGTGAGTGGCGACTTTGGTGTGCAGTTCTGGGGCAAGCCAAAAGTGTATGAGAAGCAGACTGGCATGGACCTCGAAGTGAAGAAAGAAGACCTGGGCGACGACAGCAACAAGTATTACGACGTGATATCTAAATTCTCGGTATGGCCTGTGGTGACACTCCGGCTGACATATAGAATTTTTTAATGGTAAAAGGTAAAAAAGTAAGAATATGATGAAGAAGATATTAATGATGATGGCCCTTGTGGCCACAGCCCTGTTCGTTGTCACTGCTTGCGACAAGAAGGATGACGACGACAATGGCGGCAATGGCGGCAAAGAGGATAGTGGCATTGTAACTCTCACAGCTCCTCCTTATAAGAATGAGGCGAGGGTGCTGAACATCACTCAGAACAACAGCGATGGCATTAAGCAGTTGCGTTTGATGGAGAGTGGTGGTTATATGATCACTCGCCAGGCGAGCTCAGTACGTACCAGAGGTGGTTCAGGTGATGAGGACTATGAATTTGGCAAATTTACGTATAGTGGCGGTAAGTATGTGCTCGACAATGGCATGACCATCTCGGTCGAGCAGTCAGGCCAGAACGTCGAGGTGACTATTACGTGGAAGAACGGAACGTCTATCAAGACTACTGGTTCCATTGATTCTGGCGATGTCGTGACTGCAGGCATTTTCACCGATAACCTGTGCAGCCGCCCATGGAAAGTAGAACGTGTCATCGTCAGTGCCGAATTCGAAGGAAAGAAACTCGGCAAAGAGTTCAAAGGCCCCATTGCTCTGGCAGAAGTCAAGGC
>JAEEGG010010677.1_pt1 | contig 20232 bp, 15 predicted proteins | sample 9134161 | NCBI WGS metagenome assembly JAEEGG01 (sample SAMN16246543, study PRJNA631951) | gut metagenome | biome: gut microbiome; feature: rumen; material: CR-attached | host: Bos | place: Iran: Karaj | collected 2018-10 | reverse complement strand
CTGCGGAAGATTGCGGCAAAGTTGCTTATGATTTGGGCCTAAGAAAAGTCAAGGTCTTTGTGAAAGGACCCGGTCAAGGACGTGAATCTGCAATCCGCGCAATCAACACCTGCGGTATCGAGGTTATGGAAATCACCGACATCACCCCGCTGCCCCACAATGGTTGCCGTCCCCCAAAACGTCGTCGTGTGTAATTATTAATCTTAAAAGAACAAAAGAACAATGGCAAGATACACTGGTCCGAAGACCAAAATCGCAAGAAAGTTCCACGAGCCTATCTACGGCCCGGACAAGAGCTACGAGAAGAAACCCTACGCCCCCGGCATGCACGGCCAGAACCGCCGTCGTGGCAAGACCTCCGAGTACGGCATCCAGCTCAACGAGAAACAGAAAGCCAAATACACCTATGGCATTCTCGAGCGCCAGTTCCGTAAACTCTACGCCGAAGCCTCGCGCCGTGGTGGCATCACCGGTGAAGAGCTCATGAAACTCATCGAGGCTCGCCTCGACAACGTGGTCTACCGTCTCGGCATCGCCCGCAGCCGCGCCCAGGCCCGTCAGCTCGTCTCCCACCGCCACATCGCCGTCAACGGCAATGTCGTCAATGTCCCCTCCTATTCTTTGAAAGAAGGCGACGTCGTCTCCGTCCGCGAGCGCAGCAAATCGCTCGAAGTCATCACCGACGCCCTCGCCTCGCGCGCCAACAACTATCCTTGGCTCGAATGGGACGGCGCCAGCATGAGCGGCAAGTTCGTCAACTTCCCTCAGCGCTCCGACATCCCCGAGACCATCAACGAGCAGCTCATCGTTGACCTCTACTCCAAGTAATAGTTCACAGGACGTCAGTCTGAGTCTTGACTTAGACAACAACACATTCAAAGAAAGAAAGGATAAAAAATGGCAATATTATCATTCCAAAAACCCGATAAGGTGGTCATGCTCGAGGCCAACGACTTCCGCGGCACGTTCGAATTCCGTCCGTTGGAGCCCGGCTACGGCACAACCATCGGCAACGCTTTGCGTCGCGTCCTTCTCTCTTCGCTCGAAGGCTATGCTATCACATCTGTCCAGATTGATGGCGTCGACCATGAATTCTCCTCGCTCCCCGGCGTGGTCGAAGACATGACCGACATTATCCTGCGCTTGAAGCAGATACGCTTCCGCCGTCAGCTGGAGGATTACGACCACGAAAAGCTCACCTTCACGGTCAAAAATCAGACAGTCTTCAAAGCCGGTGACCTCAACAGCAACCTCAACGGATTCCAGGTCCTCAACCCCGACCTCGAAATCTGCCACATGGAAGCTTCCACCGAGCTCCGCATCACCCTCTCCATCGACAAGGGCCGCGGTTACGTCCCCGCCGACGAAAACAAACGTGCCACCGACCCCATCGGTGTCATCGCCATCGACTCCATCCACACCCCTATCAAAAAGGTCATGTATGCCGTCGATGACTACCGCGTCGAGCAACGCACCGACTACGAGAAGCTGACGTTCGATATCGAGACCGACGGCTCCATCCATCCGAAGGAAGCCCTCAAAGAGGCCGCCACCATCCTCATCCAGCACTTCATGCTCTTCTCCGACGAGCGCATCACCCTCGACGTCGAGCCCAAGCCCGTCCAGGAAGAATTCGATGAGTCCACGGCCCACACCCGCCAGCTCCTCAAAACCAAGCTCATCGACCTCGACCTCTCCGTCCGCGCACTCAACTGCCTCAAGGCCGCCGAAGTCGAGACCCTGGGTGACCTGGTGTCCTTCAACAAAGCCGATCTGCTCAAATTCCGCAACTTCGGCAAAAAATCACTTACCGAGCTCGAGAACCTCGTCGCTTCGAAAAACCTCGAGTTTGGCATGAATGTTTCAAAGTATAAACTTGATAAAGAATAAACAAAGAATATGAGACACGGTTGCAAAGTAAATCATCTGTCAAGAACCCACGCCCATCGCGTCGCTATGCTCTCCAACATGGCCACCTCGCTTATCATGCATAAGCGCATCGAGACCACCGTTGCCAAAGCCAAAGCCCTCCGCGTGTATGTCGAGCCGCTCATCAGCCGCTCCAAAGAGGACTCCACCCACAACCGCCGCATCGTCTTCAGCTACCTCCACAGCAAAGAGGCCGTCAACGAACTCTTCCGCGAGGTTTCGCAGAAAGTCGCCAACCGCCCCGGTGGCTACACCCGCATCCTGAAGACCGGCATCCGTCACGGCGACAACTCCGAGATGGCCATCATCGAGCTCGTTGACTACAACGAGAACATGCTCAAGGACACCACCAAGAAGGCAGCCAAGAGCACCCGCCGTTCGCGCGCCAAAAAGGCCGAAGCTGCCCCCGCAGTCGAAGCCCCCGTCGCCGAGGCCGAAGCCCCCAAGGCAGAGTAAGTTCTTCACAGACACAGAGTAAAGAACACAACAATCCAAGCCCCACTGGAAACCCAGCGGGGCTTTTTTTGTCCCAACCCCCTCACACCCCAGCGACCATCCACTACCCGGTAGGGACCGGGAAGGGCGCAACGCCGCCCCAACCCCCTGCCATCTCCCTACCATCTCCTACCATGGTCGGAGATGATACGGAGGTGGTAGGGAGATGGTAAGGAGATGGTAAAGAGTTGGTACCTATAGGATGTTAAGAATCAATTGGTTATAAAAGTAAAAAAATCGCGTGGAACCAAAAAAGGAATTGTTTTCTGCATTTTTATGTGGAGTATTGATTATCAGTAAGTTATTGTGCATTTTGCTATTGTGCAAATTTACACTGTTTTTTCTGAAAAAGAATAAAAAAATGGTAAAATAGTTTTTTTTCATGATTTGCAAGATTTCTTTCGTTGGAAATTTTTTTTTTTGTATATTTGCAGTTTCTTATGAAGAAGAATAATATTAACAAATAATATATAAATATTTATGAGTCAGATTATAGGAATCAAGGGCCGTCAGATTCTCGACAGTCGCGGAAACCCCACAGTTGAAGTCGATGTGTATACCGACCAGGGCGCCATGGGTCGCGCTGCGGTGCCGAGCGGAGCCTCGACGGGCGTGCACGAAGCCTGCGAGCTTCGCGACGGCGACAAGAGCATTTTTCTCGGCAAGAGTGTGATGCAGGCCGTGAACAACGTGAACACCGTATTGAACGACGAGTTGCAGGGCATGTTTGTCAGCGAGCAGAAAGCCCTCGACATGAAGATGATAGAAATCGATGGTACCGAGAACAAGAGCCGTCTGGGTGCCAACGCCATCCTCGGCGTGTCGCTGGCTGCCGCCAAGGCCGCCGCACAGGAGACAGGCCAGGAACTCTACCGCTATCTTGGTGGTGTGGGCGGCTACACCCTTCCCATCCCCATGATGAATATCCTCAATGGTGGTTCGCATGCCGACAACAGCATCGATTTCCAGGAGTTCATGATTATGCCCGTGGGTGCCCCCACCTTCAGCGAGGCGCTGCGCATGGGTGCTGAGGTGTTCCACAACCTGCGCTCGGTGCTGAAGGCCAAGGGTTTGAGTACTAACGTAGGCGATGAGGGCGGTTTTGCCCCCAATCTGGGTAGCAACGAGGAGGCCCTGACGGCCATCCTTCAGGCCATAGAGAAGGCCGGCTACCGTCCTGGCGAGGACGTTTTCATCGGTTTGGACGCTGCAGCCTCGGAGTTTTACAACGCCGACGAGAATATGTATGAACTGAAGTGGAGCACTGGCGAGAAGCTTACTCCCAGCCAGATGAGCGACTTCTGGACCGACTGGGTGAAGCGTTACCCCATTCTCTCGATTGAGGACGGCATGGCTGAGGACGACTGGGACGGCTGGAAGCTGCACACCGACGCCATCGGCGATCGTTGCCAGTTGGTGGGCGACGACTTGTTTGTCACCAATGTCTCGCGCCTGAAGATGGGTCTCGAGAAGAAAGTGGCCAACTCCATCCTCATCAAGCTTAATCAGATTGGTACCCTCACCGAGACCATCGACGCCGTCAACCTGGCCATGCGCAACAACATGACCGCCATCATCAGCCACCGCAGTGGCGAGACTGAGGACACGACCATAGCCGACCTCGTGGTAGCCATGAATGCAGGCTTGATCAAGACCGGTTCGGCTTCCCGTACCGACCGCATCTGCAAGTACAACCAGCTGATGCGCATCGAGGAGAGCCTCGGCGATCAGGCATACTACCTGGGCAAGGATTTCAAATTCCTGAAGAAATAGTATCGAGAATGTTGAGGTAGTTGTTATACCTCTCTTCGCTTACAAGGCCGTCTTCGACGGCCTTTTTTATTGCGCAGCCGGGCTCGTGGCGGTGGGTGCAGTTGGCGAAGCGGCAGTCGTGGAGCCGCTCGCGCATCTCGGGGAAGAAATGGGAGAGTTCTTGGGCGGAGAAGTCGACCATGCCGAATTCCTTGATGCCGGGGGTGTCAATAAGGTAGGTTATGGGAGAAGGGTTTGCTCCACTGTGGTTGCAGGCCGAGCCAGGCTGATGGTTTATGGAGATGGGGTGGATTTCGGCGAAGGTGGTGGTGTGGCGGCCTTTGAGACTCCAATCGGAGATGTCGCCGGTGCGAAGGTCGAGGGAGGGGCAGAGGGCGTTGAGGAGGGCGCTTTTGCCCACGCCACTGTGGCCGGAGAAGAGGACAGTGTGGCCGGCAATCATCTCTTTCAAGGCGTCGAGGCCGTTGCCACGGAGGGCCGATACCTCGAGGACAGGGTAGCCGGCATCAGTGTAGATGGCTTTCAATTCGTTGTGTATTTTCCACAGTTCCTCGTCGTAGAGGTCGCACTTGTTGAAGATGAGCGCTGCGGGGATGTGGTAGGCTTCGGCGGTGACGAGGAGGCGGTCGATGAAGCCCGTGGAGGTGCGTGGGAGGCCGAGAGTGGCCACGATGCACAGGAGGTCGATGTTGGAGGCGATGACGTGGGTTTGTTTCGAGAGCTTGGTGGCGCGGCGGACGATGTAGTTGCGACGGTCGTGGACGTCAGTGATGACGCCGGTGCCGTCGTCCTGAAGCTCATAGTCGACAATGTCGCCCACGGCTACGGGGTTGGTCTGCTTATTGCCACGAAGACGGTAGTTGCCGCGGAGACGACAGTCGACAAAAGATTGGGGGTCGGGCATGACTCGGTACCAACTGCCGGTGGTGCGTATGACAAGGCCTTCATTCATCATCGTGTAATCGATTGCTGTAGGATTTGTATCCGATGCCGATGAGGATGGAGTACTGGTTGAGGTTGGAGGCGTTGGAGTATATTACATTGGAGGTGTTGAAGTGGGCTTTGGTGGCACAGGAGGCAAAGAAGTTGTCTGTGATGTAGTAGATGAGCTCAAGTTGGGTGCTGAGGCCGGTGTTGAAAGAGAGGAAAGAGATGCCGTGGCTGTGGTGGTCGACAGGAGTGTCGGCACCGGTGGTCTTGTCGGTGAACCATGTATCGGTGGATCCGCTGGAGAGGAGTTGGACGTAGAAGCCGGCCGAAAGGTTGAGGCTGAAGTAATAGGAGAGGTCGAATCCAATGGAGACGCGTTCGTCGAGGGTGATGGTCCAGAAGGAGGCCGACTGGTGGATGAAGTGGCCGGAGGAAGAGGTGCCGTCGCTGAGAGTGTGTTGGTGCTGGTCGCCGTCGAGGGTGTAGTCGAAACCAAGGTGGTTGAAGATGCCCTCGCTCTGCCATCCCCAGAAGAAGCGGTTGGCGAAATATTTCTCGCCAGCATAGCGCACGGAAATAGAAAAGGGGAGGGAAGGGGAGTATCCGGAATGGTTAAGGGAGCCGAAAGAGGGGCCCTGAAAGAGGCCAGTGCCGAAGTGGACGCTGAAGAGGGAGTGCCCGAGCCAAGGCCCAGAAGGGGTGGGGGTGTAGTTGTAGCGGTACTGCGGGATGTAGATGGGAGCACGCTGCGAGGGGATATAGACGGGGGTGTAGACAGGCGTACTCTGTGCCGCTACAGGCAGGGTGGCGAGCATCAGCGCAACCATGGGGAGCAATGCCACAATATGGTGAGACAATTGTTTAATCATTTCTGTTTTATATAGTTATTGCTTGGTATACAGATGTAAAAACAGTGCAAAGATACAAAAAATTTTGTGCTGTCAGCAAAAAATAGTATTTTTGCATATTTCATTATTATAGGACAGAATGTTTATAACACTGAAAAATATAGGGATAGCATTGTTGTTGCTACTACCGGCGATGGCCAGTGGCCAGTTGCGTAGCACGGGTCCCATTCCTCCCGATATGAAGATGACGGTGGAGGAACTCTATGCCGCCGACCTGCAGCGGGCTAAGAAATATGCCGGCAGCCGTGGCGCCGACAGGCAACAGGTGATGGAGGCCTCGTACCAGATAAACAAGATGATGGCAGGTGGCCGCATTCTCTATGGCGACGCCGTAAGCCACATGGTGGAGCGCATAGCCGACACTCTTTTGAAGGACTATCCCGAGTTGCGGTCGGAGTTGCGGTTCTACACCGTCAACAGCCCGGAGGTTAACGCTTTCGCCACGGGGCAAGGCATGGTATTTGTCAATTTGGGATTGGTGGCGCAGGTCGAGAACGAGGCTCAGATAGCGTTCATCCTCAGCCACGAGATTATCCATTACTACCGTGCTCACGCCATGGAGGAGATGGTAAAGGACAAAAACCGCAAGAAGAGTCGCAAGCAGGATGTGGAGTATGAATCCAACGACGTGGAGCTCGACAATTTCCTGCGATGGCACAACCGCAGTCGCACCATGGAGAGCGAGGCCGACTCGCTGGGTATAGAGCTGTTCTACCGTCGTAGTCCCTATTATAAAGGAGTGATCGACGGCGTGTTTGACGTGCTGCAATATGGAGCGCTTCCATTTGACGATGTACCGTTCGACACCACTTTTTTCAACACTCCCTACTATCAGTTGACAGGTTGCTGGCTTCGCGAAGTGACAGGTATCACGAGCCGCGACAACTATGACGACTCGCGAAGCACTCACCCCAACATTCTCACACGTCGTCGTCAGTGTTCGGCGTTACTTCATGGCAAGGGTGGTCAGCCGTTTATTACCATCGGCAAGGAGGAATTCGAGGCTCTGCGTGAGATGGCACGGATGGAATGTGTACGGCAGGAGGTGATACACGGACAGTATGCCCGTGCGTTCTACAATGCATGGTTGATGAGGCAGAATCCGGCCAACGATGTTGCGCTGCTTGACCGTTACATGGCCTATTCGCTCTATGGCTATGCGATGCACCGTGTACAAGGTACCCCCATCATCAAGCAGGACTACACGTTGGTGCAAGGAGAAAGTCAGCAGGTGTACTACGCGTTGCAGGAAATGAGTATGGAACAGGTACTCCTCGTGGCACTGCATGCGGCATGGCAGGCCCATAAGGACTATCCCGCCAGCAGCGACTATCGACAAATGGCGGATGACTTGATGGAGCAACTCCGTTTCGCCGCCAAGCGTAGCAGTGACGACTATCTTTCGATGGTTGCAGAGAACACCGACAGTGTTGGATATTCCGGGAAAGCCGATGGTTCGGAACCTCTTTCCAAATATGACCGTATCCGCCAGAAACGTAAAGAACAGACCGAAAATACTCCAACCTCTTATGCCTTGACAGACTTGATGATGGCCGACAGCTCCTTTGCCGAATTGCTGACCGCCCATCTCGAGGGTTCTGCCGACACCTCGCATGTTGCCGACACGGTGGGGCACAACGGCCTCATGGTGTTTAATCCTGTAAGCCTGGTGTTCAGCGACCTCTCCGACGACATGAAGGTTGGGAAGAGCGCTTCTGCCGAGCGTCGCCTCACCCGACATATCATGGGCATTGCAAAACGTATGGGACGCCATGGCATAGACTTCTCCGACGACGGATTGCACCAGATGGTTTCCGACACGCAGTATAACGACTTTATGACCCTCTGCGAGTGGATGAATGAGTTCTGGCTTGTCAAGGACAAGTTCCGCATGCAACGCATGACGCAACCCCTGATGGACGAGCTGACGGCGCGCCACGATGCCCGCGAAGTGAACCTCACGGCCATGCTCAATATCGAGAACCGTCGTGGCGAGGCCTCTCTCTCCTCGGTCCTCTTTATCCCCACCATCCCTTTGACGCTCATAGGCATGTTCACCGGAATCGAGAAGACCGCCTTGGCCACCATGACCGTAGATGCCCGCGAGGGAACGATTCTCTCGAGCCAGACATACAATTATAATGTGGCCGACCACGATGACCTCCTCGTCGCTATGCTCTACGACAGTTACCGCCGTACTGCCACGGGCAAGTCGACCAAGGGCTTCCTGGGGCGACGGTTGGCAATCACAGGAGGTGTGAATATGGGCCTCTCTGGCGTGCGGCCTGTCCGCAAGGGCCATATCTTGGCTTTTACTCCTTGGGCGGCGATAGAATATGCCATACAACGCAACCGGTCGATTGCCGTCTCGGTGCGCTACCATAAGGCTTACGACGATGTGGTGGAGTCTGACTGGCGCGGACTTCTCTTCGGACTCATCGATGATGACTGGAATAATCCATCCACCGACACCAAGCCTGTGTCGCGCAGCATGTGGACCGTCAACCTCGACCTCCGCCGTTATACGCGCAGCGACTTTGCTCCATTGGGCTTATATTTTTCCTATGGCTTGCATTGGATTCACATGTCGGAACTCGACGGCGACGGTGGTGTCAACACCTTTGGCATCCATGGCGGCGTGGGTCGCAATTATGTTTTTTTTGAACGTCTGTTGCTCAATTACGAAGTCAGTTACGCCTATACTTACGGCTTCCTCAAGGTGATGGGCTTCACCAAGGATACCCGACCCAACGCCCACTACGGCGACGCCATCTATTCCAATATCATATCCATCCGTCTCGGACTCGGTTTCCTCCCATTTTAAAATAGCGAAATTATGAGATTTTCCATCATCATACCCACTTGGAACAACCTCCCGTTTTTGAAGCTCTGCATCGAGAGTATCCGTCGTCATTCGGCCGAGGAACACCAAATTATCGTTCATGTCAACGACGGTGCAGACGGTACCCTCGATTGGGTGCGTGAGCAAGGGCTGGACTATACCCACTCGGAGTGTAATATCGGAGTCTGTTTGGCGTGCAACATGATGCGTACCAAGGTGCAGACCGACTATATCCTCTACATGAACGACGACATGTATGTCCTCCCAGGCTGGGATTCTTCTTTGTCAACCGAGGTCGCCTCGTTGCCCGACAACCGCTTCTTTCTGTCGAGCACCATGATTCATCCTCGCAAGCCTGAGAATATCGGCATTGTGGCCGACTATGGCGATAGTCTTGAGACCTTCGAGGAGGAACGTCTGCTGAAGGAATATGCGTCGCTGCCGTGTTCTGATTGGCGCGGTGCCACTTGGCCTCCCAACCTGTTGCACCGAGACATGTGGGACCTCGTAGGTGGCTACAGTATTGAGTTCTCCCCTGGTATGGGTAGCGACCCCGACCTCACTGCCAAGCTCTGGATGGCTGGCGTGCGTCATTTCAAGGGCCTCTCTGCCAGCCGTGTCTATCATTTCGAAACCAAGAGTACCGAACGCATTGTCCAGAACGATGCCCGCATGCAGTTCATGCTCAAATGGGGCGTGGCCAACTCGGTGTTGCGCGAGCAGATGACCCATCTTGGCGAACCATGGGACAAACCTGTCATCCCATCGACCGTTTCATCGGGGAAACGTCTCCGTTACCGTCTCAAAGTCATCCTCTCGCTTATGAGAGGGAAACAGATGGGACCTATCGAACCCCTGCAGTAATTTCCCGCATGAAACGTCTTCCGCTGATACTACTGCTTCTGTTGACGCTCCCTGTCGGTGCCCAGTATTGGAACAACCTTGAGGTTTATCGCCTCAACAAGGTTCAACCACACGACCGCATTATCCCCGACAGCCGTGCGGGCTATGTAGGACATCAGTGGCGTATGAGTCTCAACGGCACTTGGAACTTCCGCTACTTCGAAACACCTGCGCAGGCGACTCTCGTTCCCTCGCATTGGGATACCATCCGTGTGCCGGGTAACGTGGAGTTGCAGGGTTATGGGGTGCCCGTGTATGTCAATATGAGGAATGAATTTCCCTCGAATCCACCCTATGCCCCTACCGACTACAACCCCACCTATGTCTATGCGCGCTCGTTCGTTCTCCCTGAGCATTGGAGAGGTCGTCGCACGATAATCAAGTTCGGCGCCGTCAAGTCGGCCATGTACCTCTACGTCAATGGCCGCGAGGCTGGTTACAGCGAGGACTCGAAGACACCTGCAGAGTGGGATATCACCAAGTATCTTCGTGAAGGGAAAAACGATATCAAGGTGAAAGTGCTGCGGTGGTGCGACGGAAGTTATCTCGAATGTCAAGACATGTGGCGCATGAGTGGCATTACGCGCGACGTGGAGCTTTACAGCGTCCCGAAGACTTACATCACAGATATCCGTGTCATTGCCGACCTCGACACTAACGATTGGACTACCGGTATGCTCGACATAATGGTGGATTTCAATCATGAGGTCAGTGGAGGGTACGTGAATATAGGTTTATCCATTGACAATGTCGGTCATTCGATTCGCCTCTCCAGAGGCGATTGGTTTTCCTCCTTTCAAGAACGCTTTGAGAACATAGAACCTTGGAGTGACAGTACACCACGTCTCTACGAATTAACCATAGGCCTTTGCGATGCCTCTGGTCGCGAGCTTGAAAAAATCACCAAGAAAATTGGTTTTCGCCATCTCGACATCCGCAATGGTCAGTTACGTCTCAATGGAAAACCTATGGAAATACGCGGTGTCAACAGGCACGAGCATAGTATGTATGGCGGCCACTACATCACTCCCGACGAGATGCGGCAGGACATTGCTCTCATGAAAGAGATGGGCGTCAACGCCGTGCGCACCTGTCACTACCCTAACGATGAACTTTGGTACGATCTTTGCGACTCCGCTGGCATCTATGTCTGGGACGAGGCCAATGTCGAGAGTCATGCACAGGGCTATGGCGAAGGTTCCCTGGCCAAGAAGAAGGAATGGCTCAATCCCATCCTCGACCGCATTTATAACATGTATCGCCGTGACCGCAACCATCCCTGTGTCATCGCCTGGAGCCTTGGCAACGAGTGTGGTAACGGCTACTGTTTCGAGGAAGCATACCGTTTCCTCAAAGGCAAGGACAATACGCGCCCTGTGGTCTATGAGCGTGCCGAGCTCGACCGCAACACCGACATTGTCTCCATAATGTATCCTTCGGTCGGATTCCTTTCACAATATGCCAACAACCCTAAGAACAAACGTCCATATATTATTGCCGAATACTGCCATGCCATGGGCAACTCGATGGGCGGTCTCAAGGACTATTGGGACACTATCGACAAGTACCCCCAGTTGCAGGGTGGCTTCATTTGGGATTGGGTGGATCAGAGCTTCTTGAAAGACGGCTGTTGGGCCGCAGGGGGCGACTTGGGCGAGTTGCCCGGTATTAAGGACGACGATGCTTTCTGCGCCAATGGCATCCTCGCTGCCGACCGCACGCCGCATCCCCATGCCGCCGAGGTCGGGGCCGTCTATACCCGCGGCCGCAACAATGCTACCATCGGTATGGTTATGACAGACTATGACTATCCACAACTGGAGTATGATATACGCACCTCCAAGGCCAAAGATCATATCATTTTTTCAAATAGCAAGTTTAGCGTAACTATCGGTACCGCCGACGGCTTCATCGAATCTTATCGTGTTGGAGACCGTGAGCTTCTCTCTCGTCCGCTTCGGTGGAACTTCTGGCGTCCGCCCACCGAGAACGACCTCGTCGACCCTCTCGGTGCCCGCGCTTGGCAGGGACTTGACCAACTGCAGGCCGAGGTGCTATCCGTCACCACCGCCGAGCGCAAGGAAGATGCCGTCGCCGAGCTCCAGATGCTGATGCGCCTCCGTACCCCCGATGGCGCTACCCTCCGCATGAAGCAAATTCTCGAGGTCAACCCCCTTGGACAGATGCAATTGAGCTATCAGGTGGTGCCTGGAAACAACTTCCGCTCCCTCCCCAAGCTTGGCCTCCAGTTTGGCCTCGACACGTCGTTTTGTTCCTGCACTTTCCAGGGCAATATCCATGAGACTTACCCCGACCGTTCCACCGCTAAACGCTGGGGACCATGGTATAAGTCGATGGACGACCTTGCCGCCCCGCAGTATGTCGTACCGCAGGAGCAGGGCAACCGCGAAGCTCGCTATGTCATCTTCCGATCCGACAGCGCTTTCCTTGAGGTAGTCAGCCCCTATTTCCTCCAGAAAGACTTCAATTTCAGCGTCCGCCGCTGGAGCGACAGCACTCTCTCCCGTGCCCGCCGCTGGTGCGATGTGGGCAATCCCGACCCCTTCTACACCATCTCCATTGACCACCTCGTGGCGCCCCTTGGCACCGCCACCTGTGGCCCCGGCGTCGACAGTCGCTACATTATTTCGGGCGACAGCAACTACACCTATGCTTTCATTTTCGACCCCGTAGACAACAATCGTCTCGGACGCACTCCCTACGAACCCTTCCGCCCCCATCCCGACATTCTGTCGTCGGTGGTTTCTCTGCCCATCGATGAAGATGATGAAACATTGTCCATCAGCAATATAGAATCTTCCGTCGAACCGGCCAAGCGCTATGCCGAGGGATTTCCAGAGATTCTGTCCGACGGGCGGCGCGGTGTCTCCGGCGACTATGCACGCGGTTGGGCTGGTTTCCTCTCGCCCGACACTGTCGAGATTGTACTCACTCTTGAACAGTTCGATAACCTCGGCGAGATTGCCGTCGGCGTCTGCCACAGTCCATCCGACTGGGTCGTCAAACCTCTTGATGTCCAGGCTTCTTGGAGCATCGATGGTTTGAAGTGGACACCCTGGCAGGGCCTTGATCTTCAGAACCCGCCAGTCGATCTCTACCGCGACAGCCGCCGACTGAACTATGTCCTCCATCCCCGCCACGCCAAGGCGGTCTCCTATGTCATGTTGCGCTTCATCTGCCGCCCCTCGCTCCCTGTCTGGCATCCTTATGCCGACCAGCCAGCCTGGCTCATGATTGACGAAATCTCCCTCCGTCGAAAAAACTAATCTTCATTCGGGGAACCGGACAAGTCAAAATAAATTTTGCCATATCGTTCAACTTTTGTAACTTTGCAAAAGATTTTAGAAAGAAGAAATGACGTTACTCATTGTGTTTCTGCTCGGTGCGATGTCAATATCGTTCCTCTGCTCGATACTGGAATCGGTTTTGATGTCCACCCCGCTCAGCTATATCACCATGCGCGAGGATGAAGGCTACAAAGCGGCCCCGCTCTTCAAGAAGTACAAGCAGGACAACGCTCGCCCCATCGCCGCCATTTTGAGTCTCAACACGATAGCCAATACCATTGGTGCTGCCGGCGTAGGCTACCAAACCACCGAAGCCTTCGGCAACGAATGGTTCGGAGTGGTCTCGGCTGTCACCACTGTGCTTATCCTCATTTTCAGTGAGATTATCCCTAAAACCATAGGCACCAGCCAATGGCGCCATCTCATGGGTTTTACGGCCTACACCATCCGCGTCCTCATTTTTATCCTTTACCCGGTTGTGGTGGTGGTGCAGTGGCTCACCAAACTCATCGCCAAGAAGGATGAGGAGGAGACCGCCGTCTCCCGCGAGGAGGTGGCCGCCATGGCCGATATGGGTGAGGACGAGGGCGTCATCGACGAGGACGAAAACAAGATTATCCAGAACGTCATCAAACTCAACGATATCAAGGCCTACGATGTGATGACTCCCCGTGTGGTGGCCGCCACGGCACCCGAGAAGATGACCCTCAAGGACTTTTATCGTGAGGACGAATATTCCCACTTCTCTCGTATCCCCGTCTATGCCGACGAAGAGGATTTCATCACAGGATATGTCCTTCGCAGCGAGGCCCTCGAGGAGTTGGCCGAGGACCATTTCAAGAAGACCCTTGGCGAAATCAAGCGCGAGATTCCTCTCTACAACGAGGAGATGTCCGTGGCCGATATCTGGGACAGTTTGCTGAAACACAAAGAGCAGATAGCAGGCATCATCGACGAGTTCGGCTCCTTCCAGGGCATCATCACCCTCGAGGACATCATCGAGACCATTTTCGGCCTCGAGATCATCGACGAGAGCGACGAGGTGGCCGACATGCAGCAGTATGCCCGTGAGCGCTGGCAGAAACGCCAGAGCCGCTTCAAGGAAATCAAGCTTCCGGAGTAATTATTTGAGTCACCTTCTCTTCGAGAGGCAGCGTGCCGTCTATCCAATGAATGACGACGCCGTTGCGTTCCATGCGTCGGAACCAGGTCATCTGCCGTTTGGCGAAGCGACGGATGTCGGTGAAAAGGTCGCGGAACAGTTCCTCTTTCGTACAATCACCTGTCAAGAAGCGCGTCACATGGCGGTATTCGAGTCCGTAACGCATCAGTCGTTCGGGCTTGACCCCTTCGTCGAGCAGCCGCTGCACCTCGTCGGTCATGCCCTCTTCCATGCGGCGTCGCAGGCGGGCCTCGATGCGGTCGATGACCACCTGGCGCGGCAACAGGAGACCATAGATGCGATGCTGCATCTCAGGCGCTTGGGTGCAGGCCTCGGGGTGGGCGAGGGCGAATTCCTGGATTTCGAGGGCTCGGACCAGTCGTGCGCGTGTCTCGGTGTCAGTGTGGTTGTGGAGGTGGACGAGGGCTGCGAGGCGTGCGGTGAGCTCCTCGTCGCTGAAGGGTTCAAGCGAGCGTCGGTAGTCGGGGTCTATGGGTGCATCGGCCAACCGGTAGCCACTCACCACGGCATCGATGTAAAGGCCGGTGCCGCCGCAGAGGATGGGTTGCCTTCCACGTGAAACGATGTCTTGGTAGGCCGTGCAGAAATCGCGCAGAAAACGGTAGGCGCTGTATTCCTCGCCGGGGTCACAGATATCTATAATATGATAGGGGATATGGGTGCCGTGCAACGAATAGTCGGCCAGGTCCTTGCCGGTGCCGATGTCCATGCCGCGGAACACCTGACGCGAGTCGGCGCTGATAATCTCGCCACCCAGACGATAGGCCACCTCGGCAGCCAGGGCGGTCTTGCCCGTGGCCGTGGGGCCGAGTATGGTGATGAGGCTACTCATCAAGGAATATCAGCTTCGAGCGCTGTTTGTCGAACTCATAGTTGCCAAACTGCTGCAGCCCGAGGCGGTTGATGATGAACTTGTAGTCGATGCCTTTGACAACCACCACCTCGACATTCTCGCGGCGCTGTTCGCCTATTTGCATGGTCTTGAAGAGGATGGTGGTGCGGTCGAGGATGTTGCCTTCAGGGTCGAACGACTTGTCGCGCAGCGGGAAGTCCTCCTTTGTGAGACGTTGTTGATAGATGAGGTTCATGGCCTCCTCCCATGAGATGGCTATGGGCTCGGTGTAGCGCTCGTCAATGAGCATGGTGATCTGCATGCCGTTGGCGATGCAGGGAATCTCGCCACGGGTGGAGTTGATCATGGTGACATAGAGCGTACTCTCGTCGTGGACGATGGTGGGCTGAATCTCAGGTTCGTCGTCGCCATTGTTGTGCTCAACGAGGTCCACCACCTTGCCCTTCTCGTCTCTCGACTTGCTTTCGGAGGTGAGATTCTCCACGAGGTTGCGCGGCACATAGTCTTCGCGCAGCACGAGGAACTCGATGCGGCGGTTGAGCGAGTGGGCTGCCTGCTGGCGGTCGCCCTTGAGGGTGGCGATGTAGTCGCACTCCAGCACGGTACCGGCGGAAAACTCATATTTCTGACCATTATAGTTGACGGTGACATCCTCGTCGAGGGTGCGGGGCACGCGCTCGGCATAGCCCTTGGCCACCAGACGTTCGCGCTCGATGCCACGGTTCACCAGGTAGTCCACCACGCTCTGGGCGCGACGCTGCGAGAGGGTGTCGTTGGTGAGGCCTACATAGGGCTGGCAGTCGGTATGGGCGCGTATCTCGACCACAAGGTTGGGGTTGTTCTCCATCACGAGGTAAAGATCCATGAGCGAATCCATGAACTGCGACTGGATGTCGGTCTTGGCCAACTCAAAGTTGATTTTGGGCAGGATGATGGGCCGACGCGGCACGGGCTCCATGCGGAAGTCGTGGACGATGGTCTTGTTGGTATTGTAGCCTCGCGTGCTCTCCGAGCCCTCGACGCTGTAGTAGCTCTGTTTCGAGAGGTACATCTTGTAGACCACGTCGCGGCGGACAATGGTGCTGTCGAACTTGTAGAAGCCTTTCTTGTCGGTGCGGGTCTCCGAGGAAGTGCCGTCGGAACCAACGAGCTTGATGCGCACATCCTTCATGAGCTGCATCGACTTTTCGTCGCGCACCACGCCTTGGATGGCATAGTTCAGGCCCGGGAGTTCGAAATAGAATATGTCGTCGTTGATGGGGGGCGTCTGGGCGCTGCGGTTCTCGTTCTGCACGTTGCGGTTGTGGGGATCGTCGTAGGGACGGTTCGAGGAGAAGTAGCCGCGCTCGATGATGTTGTTTTTCGAGTCGTTGGGATAGAAGACGATGGACATCTCGTCATACGACGAGTTGATGGGGATGCCGAGGTTCTCGGGCACCGACCATTTGCCGTTGGGGTTGAGCTTGGTGGAGAAGAGGTCCTGGCCGCCGACGCCGGCGTGGCCGTTGGAGGAGAAGTACATCAGCGAGTCGTTCTTCAGCACCGGCATGATTTCCTTGCCGGGGGTGTTGATGATGGAGGTGAGGTTGACCGGACGGCCGAAATCGTCGGCTGTCGATTTGCGGGTGGCGCGCCACAGGTCGTACTCGCCGAAACCGCCAGGCATGTTCGACGAGAAGTAGAGCGTCAGCCCATCGCTGCTGATGGCGGGATAGAGGAAGGTGTAGTTTGTGTCGCCCAGGTGGACGTAGGTGGCGTCGCTCCACTCGCCTGGCTTGGGCTCCTCGGCGGGAGTGGCTTCGGCACCCTCGTTCTCGGCCGCCTCCTCAGAGGCTCCTTTCTTTTTCTTGGTGGTCTTCTTCTTGGTGGTCTTTTTCTTTACGGTCTTTTTCTTCTTTTTGTCGTCGAGGGTCTGTGGGGTGCGCACCGAGGTGTAGATGCGGCAGCGCACGGTCTCGTTCTCTCGGATGTCGCAGCGTGAGAAGAAGACAGTGTTGCCGTCGGGGGTGAAGGAGGGCTCGCCCTCGTTGACACCCGAGTTAATCTTGCCGGTTTTGTCCCACGGCTCGGGGGTGGAGTTCCATTGGCCGTTGCGGTCCATATAGACGAGGTAGATGTCGGAATAGGCCTGGTCGGTCCAGGGGTCCTTGCCCAGTTCTTCGCCTTCCGGGAAACGGGCCGAGGTGAAGACAATCTTCGTGGTGTCGTTGCCCACAAAGCGCGGCGCAAAGTCGTTATAGTCGGTACACCACTCGCTCTTTTTCTCCACGGTGTGGCGTGTGCGGTTGTTGGCCAGTTGGTTCACATACACAAGCGACTGCTTGCGCTTGGCGGCATAGGTGTCGTTGGGCTCCTGCTCGAGATACTTGGCGTAGTACTCCTCGGCTTCGTCGAATTTCTCCTGGAAGCGGCACATCTCGGCAAGGTTGAAGTAGAGCTTGCGCTCGCTCTTGTAGTACTCCTCGTCGGCCAGGCGTTTGTAGATACGCTCGGCCCGGGGATAGTTGTAGGTCAAGCGGTAGCACTCTGCCACCTGGAAATAGATGCGGTTTTTCTCGGCCTTGTTGTCCTTGATTTTCTCGTAGGCTGCCTCATATTCCCTCACTGCCTCGATGAAGCGGTTCTGGTCGAAGAGCTCGTCGGCCTTGGCGGCGAGGCTTTTCTGGGCATAGGCGCCCGAGGCCATCAGCATGGCCGCAAAGAGCAGGAAGAGTCCTTTTTTGAGTGTTTTCATATATATACCCAAGTTTTCTTTTTATTCGTACTAATATCAATATCAACTCATTAAACGTCCCTCGTGGGGGATTTAATGCGTTAATTCAAAATGCTAAAATACGACTTTTTTCTCACATGGCAAAAAAAATCTTCAATGGCTCTTCCCTTGAACGTAAAAGCCCCATGCCGGATGAGGACATGGGGCTTTCTTTTGTTTGTGGCCTTGGCTCACTCCACCAGCAGCTTCTTCGTCACCGTGCCCATGGGGGTGGTGATGCGGAGGAGGTAGGTGCCGCGGGGCCAGCCCTTGACGTCGAGGGTGGCCTCGAGGCCCTCGGCCTTGCCCTCGTAGACCTTCTGCCCGCCGGCGTTGTAGGCCTCGATGCGCTCCAGCCCGAGGCTCGACAGCACCCGCGCCTCGTCCACCGCCGGGTTCGGCTGCACCGACACATAGCGGGCTGCTGCGTCCGAAGCCGTGATTGTCAATGTCGTGTCGCTGCCACTGCCGCCGCCGGTGCCGTCATCAGGCTCTGTGATGGCATACAGGAAAACTATTGTCTGAGGAGCAATACGCGTCATGATTTTCCAGGTGCCCTGGTCATAATTTGGGCTCTCTTCTGTCCTTCGTTGCGCTCTGGTGACGGTGTCTTTTCTCCCGCTTTGGAGGAATCCGTTGATCGTCATTGTATATTTATAGTTGAATACCCGTCCAAGGGTGGGGTCAAGATACTTACAGTTGGTCTCATAGTTGAACCCGATATAGAACGTGTCCTTTACGGCAACCGGGCTGTCGAAGAAGAGTTCGTAGACAGGAAATGGCTTCAATGTCGAGTCCGGCATAAACAGGTCTCTCTTATTCATAGCCATGTAATAGGCCACCTCCGCGTCTTTTATATACAATTGGCGCTCGGCCAGCATTCGCAGCGAGTCGCCTTCGGGAACATAGAGACGCACCGTGCGGTAGACTTTGTCCAACGTGGTGTCGAGCCAGGTGTTGCCATAAATATTAGTATCCAAGCTCGAGCTGATAGCCACGCCGTAGACTTTCATGGTGTCGTCGGTGTGGTAGGCGTAGGCATCCTCGCACATATGACCGCTCACAGGTCCATTTTGTGACACCAGGAGGGTATCCTGGTCGAACCACCGGTTGTGGAAATAGGAACCCTTGAGGGTGTCCGTCGCAATGGTGTCCTGTGCCATAACAGTGACACCGAAGGCCGCCACAAAGGCCATTGCTAATGCTATCTTTTTCATAATGTTTTATTTTTTATTTGTTAGACTTCAGATTGTCTATCTGCTTCTGCAGGTCGATGACATAGAGGGTGAGCTCGTCGGCCTCCAGCGTGGCTTTTCTACTCTTTGGCTCACTCCACCAGCAGCTTCTTTGTCTCCGTGCCCAGGGGATTTTCCCCTGGGTAGTAGTAGGCTTCATGTTCGTCATCGTAATAAACAAGGGCCGGAATATCTGCTTCGTACCTGAAAAACATGGTATCGCTAATCGAAAACTGGGGTACGTTATACAAGATATAACCTTCCTTCCCATCGAAGAAATAGGTCGTATATATCACGTGGTCGGTGTCAATATAATTATATATCTCATGGTCCCACTCGATAACAACATGCATCAGTGTCATAGTTGTATCGCTATCGAATATCCAATACAAATCGCACACATCTTGATGGTAAGGAGTGTCAGTTTCATCACGATAAACCCATGTCGTCCCCGCGAGAGAGAATACCTCGGGCGGTGGGGTGACGGTGTCGGGCGGCACTATCGTGTCGACGGGCGTCAGCGTGTCGACCAGCCCCGCCGGAAAGCCGGTGCTCTCTTTCTCTTTCTCCTTCTCGCAGGAGACCGCTGCCAGCACCGCAACGGCAGCAAGGACAATAATTACGTACTTCTTCATAAGGCTTTGATTTTTATAGGTTAAATTTATTCATTATTCAATCATTCTATATTTTATTTTCTAATTTAGTTAAATTGATTTGTTTAAATTGTAGTGCAACAAGGCATGTTGCTGTTCTTTCGACCGAACATGGAATATTCCGATATTCTTTCGTGTATAGTTTCCTGCAATGACATCCATCTCTTCAATCCCGATTTTTTTGAATTGTTCTTTGTAATCCGATGCTGCAATGTATGTCATTATAAAATCATTTTTGCCCTCAATCATTTTCATGAATTCTGCTGGCAATGTTCGAAGACCGAACTCTATTTTTAGTTTTTCCCAACTTGTGGAATCATTGGCTTGGAGTATTGTCACGTCGACAGTGGTGGTGTCGTTGATGCGGAAGTTGTGGAGGAAGGTGGCGTCGATGCCCGGCATGTCGGCATAGGTGCGGTAGAGGTCGCTGACCTCCACCCGCGGCCACAGCTTGACGGCAGTGGCCGC
>JAEEGG010010676.1_pt1 | contig 20233 bp, 17 predicted proteins | sample 9134161 | NCBI WGS metagenome assembly JAEEGG01 (sample SAMN16246543, study PRJNA631951) | gut metagenome | biome: gut microbiome; feature: rumen; material: CR-attached | host: Bos | place: Iran: Karaj | collected 2018-10 | reverse complement strand
TTCTCATGGAAATCATAGGATAATATCTGTTGTTATTGATATTGGTCTTTTCAATCCTCTAATTTTATCAATAAAATCATAACATTGCTGAGCTGAATATCCACGAAACATCTTCTTCAATACAGCATCAGATCATGATTGAAAAGGGATATGAATATGAGGACAAAGTTTCTCTTCATTTTCATGAAGCTTTAGTAATTCATCAGAATAATATGTTGGATAAGGAGAGGTATATCTTAACCATTCTAAGCCATCCAACTTTAATAATTCTTTAATAATAGTAACAAAATCAGGATGTTTATTAACAATTTGTCCTAATAAAGATATCTCTTTAACTCCATTTGCCAAATGAATTTTTGCTTCTCTAACTATTTGATCTACAGAAAACCATTTTTCTAATCAACGAGCAAAAGGAACAATACAATAGGCACAGAACTGGTTACATCAACTAGAAATTGGGATATATGCAGTTTTGTTATGAGAATTCATACTTGAATTGATTCATTCTGGGATTATTGTTGAATACTCATTTGTTAACTCTTTATCATAAGAAACTTCATATCATAGTCTTTTAAGCATTAATGGCAAAAAACCTGTATCATCAATACGGAAAAATAGTTCAATATTTGGCCATTTTTGAGATAGAGAATGGAATAATGGATTAAACGCATGATTTATTCCAACAATATCTGATTCTCCTTTTCTTAACTCATTAATTTCATCAGATGTTATTCAAAGGATTTTTGGTTCTTTTGTAGTTACACTTCATGAGAAATTTCATACTTTCAATTGTTCTGGAATATCTTTTTTTTCTGATATTTTAGCATTTCTCATAGTATGTTGAATCATACATCAAGTAATCCAAACTTTTTTAGTTAATGGGATTTCCTTTAATTTTCAAGTTACTTTATCTTCAGACTTTTGACGAACTGAACAGGTATCAAAAATAATAATATCTGCATCATCAATTGTTTCAACTGGAGAAAATCAGCAATTCTTCAAAACTGAAGTAATTCTTGCTGAATCAGAGTAATTCATCTGACAACCTAATGTTATTATATGGAATTTCATCAATAGATTTCAAAATAATAAACCGATGAAATCATAGTTATTTCCCTTATGATTTCAATTTTTGTTCATAAGAAATTGCTTTTATATTCTCCTTGACTTTAATTCTCAAATTATCATATTGAAGTTACAAGTAAAAACGAATTATTTCATAGAGAATCTTAAAGTTTTCATTACATATACTATTAAATATCTCCATATGGCTACTCTTCTTTATATTCTCGATTACTACCTTCCTCATAAATGAGGTGTTGAAACGGTTTTTGAACAAATTATCAACCGTTCATTGAAAGAATGATACAAAGTTATCGTTCTCACTTCTTGGTATGATAAAAATCTTAAAAAAGAAGAAACTATATGAGACTTGCAAATAATCAGGGCTTGAAATTCTAGGAAATCTTTTGTGTGGCAATGATTTATAGAAGGAAGAAAGATTCTAAAAAACAATCCTGATATTATTTGAATTCATACTAGCACTTATGGATGAGCAATACCTGCTAGTTTTCTATGAAAGTTCTACAATAAGAAAGTATTATTAACTGTCCATGAAATCTTCTGAAAATTATGGAACCGCTATAAGCCACGATATTCTGCATGGATTTATCGTTTATTCGAACGATTTATTTTTCAACTACATTTTGATTTATATCACTGCGTTTCATCATATACCTTAAATTCTCTTAGAGTTTATTACTGAATATCTGACAAGAAGCTTTTCCTTGCTCATAATGGCGTTGATTATGATTTTTGGGATAAGAAAAAAGTCACTGATGAAGAATCAAAAAATATAAGAGGAAGATTTTGATTAGATAATAAGCGGAATTTACTTTACTTTTGACATACTTGAATATCTAAAGGTATTGATTTGCTTATTGATAGCACTACTGAGCTTCTAAAGCAAGAACAAGACCTTCAACTTATTTATAATTTTATCCCTGCAAAAAGAGATTCTTATATTAAAGAAAAGCTAAAATCAAACCTTATGAATCTTCCAAGCAAAGATAGATGAAGAGTTAAAATTTGGAATGGGTTAAGTAAAGAAGAATTAAGAGCATTAGTTGCAAATGTTGATTGAGTTATAGCGCCATCACTTTCTGAAGGCTTTTGATCTGTACACACAGAGACATTAGCTTTATGAGTTCCTCTTATCACCACTTATGTTGCCTCACTTCCTGAAGTTGTATGATGAGATGTTATATTCTTTGCTCCTGATAATAAAGAAGATTTATGTAAGGCTGTTCATAAACTAAAAGTTTGAGATTATAAAAAACTTGAAGAAAAACATTTCAGTTGGGATGATCAGTATAAAAAACTATTAGATTGGTATAAATCATTATAACCTAGTCATATAATTTAATTCATTATTGTGATATATTGTGTTTAAAGCGAAAGAAAGACTACAATGAAAGGATGTAAGATTCCTTACAAAAAAAAGACAAGTTTTCTCTAATTGACTGTTAACAATTTTTTTTGTTGAGCAATATCCTAATCGTAAATTTCATCAATTTTCTTACCATATACCTCTCCTTATTTCTAAAAAAGCAGTTATAAGACATAAAGTTAAAAGAATTCTTATTGATTCTTTAGAAAAACAACTCCCCTCTTTAGATTTTTGATGAAAATACTATAAATGTTATATTAGTCTTCACAAGATGAAGCTCCAACAACTTCTTGAAATTCTTGCTGAAAAAAATAGTAATCAATTAGTTAGTTATTTAGAAAACGAAAATAAAAAAGCCTTTACCTCCTTTTGTAACTTTCTATGAAAAAAGCATTAGTAGAAGCCAAAGAAAAAATAACAAAAAAGATAGAAGAAATTTCTGAAAAAAAATCTGAACCTAAGCAGACACTTGTTAGTTTAACAACAAAGACTACCCTAAAATTTTGGCTTATATGACTTGTTTCAGTATTCCTTTGATATCTTTTTTTCGAATCACTTGATGTTTTATATATGATTCTCACCTCTCTAATCATAGCAGTTTCAATGGAGGGATTAATTCTAACACTTCAAAAATGAGTTAAAAAAAGAGGCGTTGCAATCATATTGTCCTACATTCTTCTTATTATTTTTGTAATTTCTTGAGTTGTTTTAATCGTTCCTTTTTTAATTTCTCAAGTTGCTTATCTCATTGATTGGATTTCAAATATTATCTGAAATATTAAAGTTTTTGTAACCAACAATACACGACCTGATGCTATCAGCCAAGTTACATGGCTTCCAGCCTTTTTTCAAGATTATCTTTTAGAACATTGGTGAGAACTTAATGTCAATTGAACTGAAATACAATCTGCAATACTTTCAAGTTTAAATACCCTTTTAGATAGTTCTGTTAATTATCTAAAGCAGTTTTCTTCTTGAGTATTTACCTTTATTGGTAGTTTTTTCTCTGTGATAGGAGAATTGGTTATTATCTTTACACTATCAGTCTTTTTCTCTATTGAAAAGGATTATCTAGTACAATTAATAACTAGATGCTTCTCAAAAGCTAAAAGATCTCTTGCTAACAAAAAAATTGAACGCATCTATTCTCAACTATCTGCATGGTTAAAAGCGAGACTTTTACTTTCATTAATCCTTGCTACTATTTTTTGAGTATGTTTATGGATTCTCAATCTATTCTGAATAAAGATACCTAGCGTACTTACCTTATCTGTAATTACATGACTCTTAGATATAATTCCTTATATTTGACCATTTATTGCGGCTATTCCTATTATTTTACTCGCATTTATCCATAATGGATTCTGGGCTATGATCATTGTAGGATGTGTTTTCTTAATTATTCAATGGATTGAAAACTATGTTATAGTTCCTGTTCTTATGTGAAAACAACTTTGAGTTAATTCTATTCTTATACTTATCTGCGCATTGTTATGAGCTGTAATTTTATGATTCTGGTGAATTGTTTTATCTGTTCCATTAGCAGTTATACTTTGACTCTTTATTGATGATAAAAATAATGAGTAATATTGAACAAAGTATTAGAGAGAAGTTATTATCTTTAAAAGATGACAAGAATCAGATTTTTGTATCAAAATTAATTCCTAATATATCATCCGATAAAATTCTTTGAATAAAGACTCCTGTATTAAGAAATATAGCTAAAGAATTATCCAAAAATAAAGATAATTTTGATTTTCTTAATAGTCTTCCCCATTACTATCTTGAAGAAAACACTCTCCATTGATTTTTAATTGAAAACATTAAAGACTTTCATACCACACTTACTTTAACGGAGAAATTTCTTCCCTTCATTGATAATCGAGCTACCTGTGATTCATTTTCTCCAAAAATTTTTAAAAAACATCCTAATGAGATTTATGAGAAAATAAAGTTATGGATTAAATCTAATGATACCTATACCATTAGATTTGCTATTTGACTACTCCTCTCAAATTATCTCGATAAAGAATTTAAAGAAGAAATGTTAATTTTAGTATCTGATGTTCACAGCGATGAATACTATATTCAGATGATGCAAGCGTGGTATTTTGCCACAGCATTAGCTAAGCAAGAGAAAGTTACATTGAGACTTATAAAAAAGAAAGAATTACCTGCATTTGTTCAGAATAAGAGTATTCAAAAAGCCAGAGAATCAAGAAGAATTTCCATAATATTAAAAGAAGAATTGAATGCTTATAAAATTTAATCACTTTTTCTTTTGACATAAGAATTAAAATCCTTATTAACTAAGTATATAATATCAACAACTAATATAAACAATGGCAGACTTAAAGACTTTTTTAAAAACAACACCTCTTTACTTAAAACTTTTAGGAAATAATTGAATTAATACGGTTAAGGATTTTTTCAATTATTTTCCAAGAGCCTATGAAAATAGAGCAAGCATAAAACCTCTTAATCAATTAGTCTTTGATGAAAAATGAATCACTTCAACTAAAGGAAAGATTCTTTCTAAGAAATTTTTTGTTCACAATTGAAAAAAGATTTATGATATTAGCTTTGAAGATGAACTATGAAATCTATGAAGTATTTCTATCTTTAATTCATGATACTTAGCCAGTAAACTTCTAGAAGGATGTTGGTATATTATTGTTTGAAAACCAACTTATAAATATAATAAAATTACTTTTTCTCATCCTGATGTTGTACCAAGCTGAGATAGTTGAGAAATAGAAGAATTCTACAATACTTGAAGGATTTTCCCAATTTATTCAGAGATGAATTGAATAAAGCCTTGATGGTTTGCTAAAAAAACATGGGAACACCTTAATGATATTCCAGAATATTTTTCGGAATACTTACCTGATGAATTTCTTAAAGAATTTAAACTCTTAAATGTTCAACAAACTATTCGTAACATACACTATCCTGATAATGAAAATTTAAAACAACAAGCTATACACAGAGTCTTTTTTGATAGATTATTAAGAATTCAGATTTTTTCACTTATTAATAAATTAAGTTATCAAGCTAATAATAAGGTTATTTCTGAAGAACAACAATGGAATGTTTTAAAAGAAATGCTACAACATATCCCTTTTGAACTAACTCATGCTCAGAAAAAAGTAGTAAAACAGATTATTGATGATTTTCATAGTTGAAAACCAATGATTAGACTTTTACAAGGAGATGTAGGAAGCTGAAAAACAATTGTAGCAACATTAGCTGCATATTATTTAAAAAATGTTCTATGAGGGCAAACAGTATTTTTAGCACCATTGGAAGTTTTAGCTCAGCAGCATTATCAAAGTATTGCTAAATTATTGCTACCATTATGAATGAGAGTCGAACTTTTAACGTGATCTCTTACTAAATGACAAAAAGATAAGGTTAAGTCTGATTTAAAACAATGAAAGATTGACGTAATTGTTTGAACTCATGCGTTGCTACAAGAAGGAATAGATTTTCAAAATCTTCAATATGTGATTATTGATGAGCAACACAAATTCTGAGTAAAACAAAGAGCTTTTTTTAAAAAATTTGGCTCACCACATATTTTACAAATGAGTGCTACTCCAATACCAAGATCTATGGCAATAGCTTTTTTCTGAGAATTTGATGTTAGTATTATAGATGAATTACCAAAAGGAAGATTACCAATAAAAACAAAGATTATCTCTACTAGCGAAACAACAAAATTAAAACCATGGATTCTAGATAAAATTAATAAAGGACAAAGAGTATTTATTGTTACACCACTCATTGAAGACAGTGATACTCTTGATGAAGTTCAATCTGTTACTGCCGAATATGAAAATATGATAGCATTATATCCTGAATTACAATGAAAAATTGGACTTCTTCACTGAAAGATGAAACCAAAAGAAAAAGATGAAGTCATGCAGAATTTTAAGAAAGGGAAATATGTTATGTTAGTCTCAACAACTGTAATTGAGGTATGAGTGGATGTCCCAGAAGCCACTGTTATGATTATCAGAAACTCTGAAAGGTTTTGATTAGCTCAGCTACACCAATTAAGATGAAGAATATGAAGGTCAGATATTCAGTCTTATTGTTTTCTTGAAACACCTAAAAAAAGTTGAGATAGCTACGAAAGACTAAAAGCCATGGAAGAGACTACTGATGGATTTAAACTAGCAGAACTTGATCTTCAAAATCGTTGATCATGAGAAATCCTTGGTACTATGCAATCCTGAATGAGTGATATTCCTATTGATATTCTTTCTGATATGAAATTTCTTGAAACTGTACAGCAATGAGCCTTATGGTTATTGAAGAAATATCCTAATTTAGATGGATTACCTTGATTACAAAAATTTTTAAATGAAAAGATTGGAGATATATTAGCTTAAATATTATAAAGAAGGGGCAACTTAGGAAAAACCTAGCTGCCCCGAAATGTTTTGTGATAGAATTGTACAATTATACTGCAACTTTGTGCGTTATCGATTCTGGGTAGAGCCCTACAATCTCAGCAAACTTATGCTGATACTCTGCAGGCAACTTACCCGTCTCTAACAACTCGTTGAGTATAGGACGGTCTTCTGAGGGGACATAACCCTCCAGTTCGATTCTCTCAAGCAGAATGCGAAGGCAGTGTTCAACAAAACCTGCATAGCCACCATAGTCCGCGTAAATCACGTCCAATTCTTCACTCTTGTTCTCTACTTTCTTCTCTCCAGGAGAACTTTGGAGCTTGCCCAGAATACTCTTCCAGAATGTTCTGTGCTCTTTCAAAATCTTACACATATATTTAAGTATTTGTTTTACCTCTAGTATATAGAGGCTTCATTCGCTACTTATATAAAAATATTTCATTATGTCAAATAAAAAATCATTTTTTTTATTTTTTTTGTTATTAAACAACATCCGTTGATTTATTTTTCTTTCGATTTTTTGACTTTTTAAAAATTTTGCTTATATTTTAATGGATGAGAAATTTTTATCTCTTAGAAAAAAACAAAAATGCCTACTGATGAACAAAATCAAACACCTGTTCAAGCCAATCCACAAGCTGGAATAGCTTGATGAACAACTGTGCCTCAAACTGAACAAGTATTTGCACAGCCACAAGTTGCAGCACAACCTGCACAACCTGCACAACCTGCACCACAAACAGTTCCTATGCAAAATGTTGGACCTCAAGCTGCTCCAATTCCTGAACCTGCACCAATTCCTCAACAACCAGCTGCTCAACCAGCTGAACAACCTGCGCAAAGCCAAGGTTGATTCTTCTGAGGACTTAAAAATGCATTCAGCTTTTGAAAAAAAGATGATGCTGCAGCACAACCTGCACAACCTGCACAACCAGCAGCTATGCAACAAGCAACATCAACTGTTTCAAGTACTGTTGAAAAAGGAGGAAACTTCTTTCAAAAATTAGTTAGTTCCACTCAAAATCTCTTAAATAAAACAGAGAATTTTGCTACAACTACAGCACAAAAGACTTTAAGTGTAACTCAAACTATTAAAGACGTTCCTGGGAAAGTTGTTGAAACTACTACAGGATTCGTTGATAAAGGTATCAATATTGCGAACCAAGTTAAAGATACAGCACAAGCAACTGTCCAAACTTGAGTTAACTTTTGATCAAATGTTGCTAATTCTGTAACTCAAGGAGTTCAATGAGGAGCATCTAATCCAATTTGAGCAGTTACTAACATTGGATCAAACCTTGTTAATAATACTGTTCAATTAGGTCAAAATTTATGACAACAAGCTACAAATCTTTGAACATGAGTTGTTAATGATGTTAAAGATACAGCTACTGGAGTTGTTAGTGATGTTAAAGATACTACAACAGGAGTTGTTAGCGGAGTACAAAATGTTGGTACTGATATCGTATGAGGTGCTGTTGCTGCCGGTACAGATATGGTTAATGATGTTAAAGAATCATGACAAGGAATGGTTAATGATGTAAAAGATATGGGTACTGGAGTTGTTGGTGGTGTAACAGCTACAGGATCAAATCTTGTAAGTGACATTAAAGATTGAGGATGAAATATTATTAGCTGAGCAACTCAAATGTGAGAAAATGTTGTAAATGGAGCTGTTTCTGCTGGACAAGGAATTGTTAATTGAGCACAAACAATGTGAGAAAATGCAGTTAATGATTTCAAAAATGCAGGACAACAAGTTTCAATTGATGACCCAAATAACTTAAATGCAGTTCCTACAAATGCATTTGGAGAAATTAAACAAGCTGGAGCTAATATTATCGATAAGACAAAAGAAATTGGATGAAATATCGTTGATAAAACAAAAGAAATTGTTCAAAATCCAGTTGAATACATTGATAATGTTGCATGAAGTGGTGTTCAACAACCACAACAACCTGTTCCTGAAACAGAAAACACAACTAATTTGGATAATCTCCAAAATGCAGCATAATCTATTGTTCTAAGAGTTCAAACCACCTTGCTTCTTTACGCTGAATTTCTTTTGTAATTTCACCAAGATGTTCAGAAAGTAAGGTAATATCATCATAGGCTAAATCCTTATTATCGAAAAGCTGAGTTATCTCAGCTTTTTCTTTTTCCAAAGCTTCTAAATCTTTAATTAACTGATCTAATTCTACTTGTTGCTCATATGAAATTTTTGATATAGGAGCATCTTCTTGCTCTTCAACATTATTCTTTTTAAGAGAATGTTGTTCATTTTTCTGTTTTTTCTCGTCTTGTTCATTACGCCACTCAGTGTATGTTCACCAATAATCTGTTATTTTTCACTCTCATTCAAAGACAAAGATATGATCAACTAATCTATCCATAAAAGATCTATCATGTGAAACTATTATTAAGCATCATTGATATTGAGACAAAAAGTCTTCTAATATACTTATGGTAATAAGATCCAAGTCGTTTGTTGGTTCATCTAATATTAAAAAATTTGGATTTTTCATTAAAACGCATACTAATGCTAATCTTCTTTTTTCTCCACCACTTAAACGAGCAGCTGGCTGATATCGTTGATGAACGGGGAAAAGGAACATTTCTAATAATTTTTCTGCTGATAATCTTTCTCAATTCGCCAAAGTAATATATCATGCAATATCTTTTACCACATCTACTACTCTTTTTTCAGCCTGATAGGTAATTTCTGACTGTTGATATTCTCAAAAAACTACAGTTTTACCAACCTCTATCGTTCAGCTATCTTGCTGTATATTTCAAGTTAACATTGATATAAACGTACTTTTCCCTACTCAGTTATTTCCAACTAATCAAATGCGTTCACAATATTTAAAATCATGAGAAAAATCTTTAACAATTATTTTATTTCAAAAAGACTTCTTCAAATGTCTTACCTGTAGAATTTTAGTTCCTAACCTTCTCTTTTGTAAAGGAATTTCTAATTCAGGTTTTTCTGATTCATAAAGTGCCTTGTTTGAATCATATTTTTCTTCTATTTTATAGAATTCTTTTTCCCTAAAATGCTGTTTTGTAGCTCTTGCTCTTGGAGATTTACGAATCCACTCTAATTCTCTTTTTAATAGCTGACGTAATTTTTCTTGTTCGACTTGCTCATTATAATGACGTTCTGATTGTTTTTCTAAAAACAATTCATAATTAGCAGGATACTTATAGAGTTTTCACCTTTCAATCTCATATATTTCATCACAAACACTCTCTAAGAAATATCTATCATGTGTAACCATAAAAAGAGTGACATTTTCTGTCTTCAAATAGTTCTCTAACCATTCAATCATTTGAACATCAAGATGATTTGTTGGTTCATCTAAAATCAGCATTTCTGGTTCATCTATAAGAGTCTTTGCCAATGCTACTCTCTTTTTTTCTCATCATGAAAGTGTTTTTATTTGTTGATGTAATAATTCCTGTAATTGGAGTCTTGAAAGGATTGTATCAACTTTAGCTTGATATGACCATATATCATTTTCATCTAATAATGGGATTAGTTCAGTTAGTTTATCAGAATCTGTACTATACATCAATTCTTCATACTGTTTAATAAGTCATGCAGCCCTATGATCTGTTTCGAAGACCTCTTCTGCAACAGTTTTCTCTGAATTTAAATTAAAGTTTTGTGATAAATATCCTTTTTTTATTCATTTTCTTCGCTCTATATCCCCTTCTGTCATATCCAAGTCTCACATCATGAGCTTTATCAATGTTGTTTTTCATCCTCAATTTTTTGCAACTAGAGCAATCTTTTTTCATTTTTCAATACTAAAAGTAACATGATCAACAATAGGAGTTGAGACATATGTTTTAGTTAGATTCTCTGCTCTAAAATATCGCATACAATTTCTTTGGGTAAAATTATTAATTACTATAGTGATTCCCCAAATGAATACCAAAGAAATTTTTAACAATGTCATAAATATTGAAAAAACTGGTTAAATAACTATATTCATTCATAGTTTTAACATCTGAATATTATTATGAAATTATCCGTAGCTCCAGCACAAAGATTTGCTAAAATGAGAGCACATACCGCTACTCATCTCTTACATGCAGAACTTGCTAGAATATTTCCTGATACCAAACAAGCATGATCTTTGGTTGATTCAGACCTTTTAAGATTTGACTTTTATGCAGATAGATTACTCACTCAGGAAGAACTAGCAAAAATAGAAAAAAGAGTTAATCAGATCATCTATATGGCATGTGAAGTTAAAATTGAAGAAATGAGAATTGAAGATGCTTGAAAATTAGGAGCTAAAATGTTTTTTGAAGAAAAATATTGAGATGTTGTACGTGTTGTTCAAGTTTTCAATAAAGAACTACCAGAAGAGATGAAGCAAGACGACAACGAAGAATACTTTGCTTCACGTTGAGAAAAGTTATCAATTGAACTTTGTTGAGGAACACATGTTAGTAATACAAAAGATATTTGAGCATTTAGTATTATTTCACAAGAAGCTGTAGCTTCAGGAATAAAGAGATTAACTGCTCTTACTTGACCAAGAGTTATTGAGAAAATAAATGATTATTCATGATTACTTTCTAATCTAATGAATCTTCTTGAAGTTAAATCATTTTCTCAACTACCTGAAAAAGCACAAAAATTACTTAAAGATTATTGAGAATTAAAATCACAAGTAGAATCTCTAGAAACTAAAGCTATTAATTCATTCTTAGAATCTTGAGAAAAGAAATCTAATGATAATTTTGATATCATAATGAAGGTACCAGTAGATATGAATTTTAAAACATTATGAAATCAAGCAAAATCAATGTTCTCTGATAAAAATGTTCTTCTTGCTACTGATAACTGAAACTTCATGCTTTTCACTAAAAATGGTAATTCTGCAAAAGAATTAGCACAAAAATTAGGATTAAAATGATGAGGTAATGAACAACAAATCCAAGGAAGAGATCAAAATGTTATCAATTTACTATAACTTAGTATAAGCTATGAGTGAAGTTGTTACAAGATTAAGTGATATGAATCCTGATAAAAGACTACAACTCATAAAGGATGAGAATAGTTTAAAGCTTAAGATTGAAGGATGAGAGGATGAATGACCTCGAGATAGGAATCATATTCAATTTTGCACTCATGCTTGATGAGGACATTCTGTTAATATGGTTCATTCTTGTTGGAAACTTTTTAATCTTCTAGAAGATGCTGATAGACTAGATGCTAAAAAATTAGAAATAAATAACCAACTTTTAGAAGTTTTAAGAACTTTTGACTCCGATATTATTTTGGACTTTCCTCTAGCTTGAATGGATTGAGAAAGAGAGATAACAATTCCTTATGATAAAATTGATGAAAAGAAAAAAGAAGCACTAAATAATTTATTTAATGCTGCAAAAAAAGATCAAAAAGAATACCCAGATAACTATTAATCTGGGTTTTTTATAGCTTCTAAATCAAGCTCTTTATAATAGATACATCTTTCTTCTCATTTAATATTTCCCTTCGCTGAATCTTTTGTTCCTATTTCAGATAGATTAAATTTTCAAATACTTATCCTTTCCAATTGCACTAAAGCTCATCAAAGTCATAATTCCTTTCATAACCAATATCCTATACTTCTTATATATGTTCAAGAACCTACAGAAAATCTAACTTTTAAATAAGGAAAATCATAAGATAATATCTCGTATTTGTATATTTTCATTTGTTTTTCCTGAATTTCAGCTTTTCACTTTCTTGCATCCTTATATAGCCTTCTTCAGTTCTGTTTTTTTGCACTAAAAGTTGGGAGAGGTAATAATGTTTCTTTATTTTCTTGATATATAATTGAATCTAATTTAGCTTTTATCTCACCAATATTTGGACTTTTTATTAATGCTCCATCTTTTATTAATCAATCCCCTTTTATCTCGAATCTTTCTTCTTTCTCCCAAAAACTTGCATCTCGCGTATCTGTTAATAACGAAAAATCAATAGTTGTTTCATATGCTTTATCCAATCAGATTAATTCTGTTAATTGCTTTGTCCCCTTTCAAACTCAGAGAATCATTAATCAGCTTGCCATAGGATCTAATGTTCAACTATGTCCTACCTTATCTTGAAAATGAGTTCTTATAATCTTAACTACATCAAAACTGGAAATTCAACTTGGTTTATTACAGGCAACAAGCATAACCGTATAGATTACTAATAAAACTTTAGGTATGATAGAGAATAGCTAATTCTTTTCAAGAAAAAAGGACTTGAGTTCAAGTCCTTCTATCCAAAATAGTGTTCATTTTTCAATTGGTTCATGCATTTTATTAAACGCCATTACCATAGCGAACAGAAAGCGCATACCGACAAGGAATAATACAGCCAACATACTGTATTCCAATATTGGATTAGAGGTTAACGTTCCTCTAACATTACTGAAATATAATACGATAGCTGCAAAAATAACCGCGGTCATCATTGGAAGGAAATAACTTTTCTGCTTAGCAAACCAATAAATTGCATAAACACAAGCAATCAACGCAATAGCCCCCATTATTATTGGTAATATCACACGTTCTGGGATATAATACCAGTAATAGAAAGCAATAGCCAAGAAAAGCATTGTAAAAAGCCAATAAGACATTCCAATAATTTTATCACCCGTTGAATACGGGCTCTCTTTTGAACATACGGCCATGGATTTACATGCATTGAAACACATTGGTAAACCAATCATCAAACTTACAACAACAAGAGGTATTTTATTCCCTAAATAGAAACAAACACCAGTAATAATGACTGCTACCAACAAGGCAACTCCTAAACCTGTGCTCACATTGTCAGAATCTGAGATTCCCATTTCAATGAGAAGCCAAGAGATCAAAACCGCCAATAAGGCAAAAACTACGACTAAATAAATCATAACGCATCCTTTCTTTTATTTTGTTTTTTATTTATTTTATAATAAGATTTTTATTAGTCAATTTCAAGTACCTTTCTGAAAATTGTAAGACTATTATTCATTGCGAAATCAAGATTATCTTCATGATCATCTAAGGCATCAGAATCTGCACCATCTGACACTGTTTTGATAATATAGGTATTTTCTAATACTCAAAATTCACGAGCCACTGCTGCTACAGAAAAAGCCTCCATTTCAGCGACATCTGCTGAATGTTTCTTTTGTAACTCTATACTTTTATCCTTATCATCAATAAATTGATCTCAAGTTACACATACTCAATTTTCATAATATCAGAAATTCAATGATTCTGTAGAGATATTACAATGGGTTGGAATATTAATTGCGTCTTTTAAATAGTACAAATGAGTACCATTAAATGGCATATAAACATCATGCTGAATTACTTTATTCACTAAAAAAACATCTCAGATTTTTATTTCTTGCCCCTTTAAATTTCCAGCGATTCAAATATTTATCAACTTTTTTGCTCAGAATTCACTAAGCATTACTGTTGTTCATACTGCTGCTTGAATTTTTCCTATTCATGCCTGAGCTAATACAATATCATCATTTCAATAGAATAGAACATTTGGCATCTTTTTCAATAATTTCAAGTCTAACAAATTAATTATATGTTTAGCCTCTTCATCATATGCTGTTATAATTCACGTTTTTATCATTTTTTTAACTAACTTATAAATATAATAACAGAATAAAAAAATCAAGTATTCTTTCAATATAAAAATTTATAAATTATCATAGCTACTTTACTTGAAAACTCTGATAAAAAACTTAATAAAAAGATAGATATCTCTATTTTGTATTATGATTCTATGATTATTAGCTTTTCCCCAAGACAACTTGCATATATAAGTATTTCACTTGCTGTTATCGTACTTATTGCAACAATCTGTATGCTAATTTTCCCTGAATGAATAAATAAATCAGATAGATATTTTGCATTTAATTGAGAATATAAAAATCGGTTATTAAAACTCGCATTTTTTCTTAATTATGCTATCACTCCCCTAACTGTTAGTTTATTCTATTTTATAATGACAATTGTTCTTGCGTTAAATGAAGAATATAGAATCTTATGAATTTGAGTTTCTAGTATTATTATTGTTTCAATTATTTTCCGGTGTTTAAAAAGAATTACTCAAAGACCTAGACCTAAAGAAGCACTTATTCATTTTAAGGATTATAGTTTCCCTAGCTGACATACTAGTGCTGGATTTGTATTTTTCTTATCATTCGCGTTAGCTTTAACATGGACTTTAAATATTCAATATTATGAGTTTGTTTTTCTTCTTGCTTTATTGTGATGATGCCTTATAGCTCGAAGTAGATGGTATATTAAAGTTCATTGGTTAAGTGATGTTGTTATCTGATCATTACTTTGAATTTGATGTTTTATATTTTCTTATCTATTGTTTTTCTATTTCTGAGATGCAATATTCCATACTATCGAACTTGTGTTTTATAGCTTAAAGTAAATATGATGTATGATGTTATTATTTTATGAGCTTGAGCTAGTGGACTTTTTGTATGAACACAACTTTCTGAAAAGTTAAATGTACTTATATTAGAAAAAAATGAAACCGCTTGAAATAAGCTTCTTCTTACCTGAAAATGAAGATGTAATTTTACCAATCTCAATGTTGATAAATCTCATTATAATTGAGATTCTTTAGATAGGCTTGATAAGTATTTTTGAGAATTTTGAGCTCAAGATATGATTAATTATTTACATTCAAATGATATTGAGACAAAAGAAGAAGATCATTGAAGAATGTTTTTAAAAACTAATAAAGCAAAGCAACTCCTTGATTTTTTCATTCAAAGGAATTGAGAACTTAATCATCAAATAAAACTATGAGAAACTGTTACATCAATAAAAAGTAATGATGATTGATATCTTTTATCAACAACCAAAGATACTTATTCTTGCAAAAAGATTATCATCGCTTGCTGATGAAAAAGTTTCCCTCAAGTTGGTTGAACTGATTATATTTTTCAGTTTTCTAAAGAGTTTTGAATCTCTTATTCTAGTCCGATTCCTGCTCTTTCATGAATTGAGACAAAAGAAAATCTTTCCTCTTTAAGTTGAAGCTCTGTAGAAGCAAATATTACCATCAAAGATAAAGCTTGAAATATACTTTATACTAAAAATGGGATAATATTGTTTACACATCGATGAATTTCAGGACCTGTAGTTTTTAATGCTACATTATTTTTAACTAAATACTATCAACAGTTAAAAAAGCTTTGCATAAAGCTCAACATCAAAAGAGAAGATATGACAAAAAGATTGTATTGATATCTTAAGGCGCCTAAGAATTTGAAAAATTATACAATGACACTTACTCCAAATGATTTCAAATGATGGGATACCGCAAAAGTAATGGCATGATGAATATTGATGGAAGAAATTAATGATAATTTTGAATTAAAAAAAGCTTCTAATATCTACGTAATCTGAGAAGCTTTAAATATTACTTGAGAAACCTGATGATTTAATCTCCAACGATGTTGGACTTCTGCTTATCATTGCGCAAAAGCTATAAACTAATCAAGTACATCATGTACATTTTTCAAGAAATGATCATCAACATGAGTATAGATTTGAGTTGTTGTAATAGAAGAATGTCATAACAATGTCTGAACAGATCTTATATCTGCTCATCTTTTTAATAATTCCGTTGCAAATGAATGCCTTAGAACATGAGGTGTTACTCTCTTATCTAATCCTATCATAAAAGCATATTTTTTTACTAATGCTTCTACTGAATTTCTCGACATCCTTTGTCAATAACTGTTTTTTGATAAACTTATTATAAGAGGGGCAAAATCATCATCCCTTAATGATAGATATCTTTCAATCCAATCCATTGCTTCTCTTCTAAAAAAAACAGACCTTAATTTTGATCATTTTCAAATTATTGAGAACTGTTTTTCTCAAGGAACAATATCATTTTTATTTAATGATAATAATTCAGAAACTCTTAATCAAGAACCATAAAGCACATGCAGAATTACAGAATCTCTTAATTTCTGGATTTCTGTTTTTGCATAACGATAAGGGGCATTCAACAACACTTCAACTTCTTCATCCATCAAGAAATCAACTTCTCTCGGAGGAATTTTAGATAATTCTAGTTTTTCTGGACTAATACACTCAACATCACTTCTTACTAAGAATTTAAAAAATGATCTGAGAGCAACAATATGATAATTTACTGTTTTTAAGCTTAAACCCCTATCATTCAACTCCTTTCTTAGATGTAGGATATCAAAAGGTTTGATTTCATTTACAAATGGATCTCAAAGAATTTCTATAGCATTATTTATCCGGTGGGTATAGTTTTCTATTGTTTTTCCACTTGCATTTTTTGTATATTTCAAATATTCAACAAAACTTACCAATGCTTCTGACATACTATATGAGTTATTTCATTTCAGCTTTTTATCTTTATTAGAAAAAGAAGTATTAGTAACTAATACCTCTTTCTTTTTTTTCCAACTTGAATTATTATATCTAGGCATCGGTTCCTTTCTTTAAATACTCATCAAATTGAGCTTTTAATGATATCCATGAAGATATATCAATATTTTGTCCTTTTTCAAGACCATCTAAAATTTCATTGGCCTTTCACTCGATAAATGTTCAATATCTCATCTTATTTCTATTATTTTGTGCAGCTCATGTATCTTTTAATTCTTTTCATTTTTGAACATACTCTGTAGCTTCTTGTTTAATGGTGTCACCACCACTTACAGAGCCAACAAGTCATGAAACTTCTCAAAGAGGATCTACAGCACCAGTATTTCAAATACTAATAGATAGTTCATCAAGTTCAACAGTTGGAATATCTTCATCATCAAAGAAATTCTCTCAAGTAATTACTATAGGATCTTTAGGTTTTATCACTTCTATATTCTCTGTTGGTTGTATGTCTTGAGTACCTGTTGTTCATTCATTTTGTGAATCTGAGTTATTTTGACCATCATTTCAATCATTAGTTGGCTGTTGAGGGTCTAGTGTTCCTCATTGATTCCAATTATTGTTTGTTGTTGTAGGAATTGTAGGAGCACCATGCTCTTCTGTACCTCAAGCAAACATATCTGGATATCTAATAAATACAATAGCTGCCAATACTAATACTCAGAAACAAGAAGCAGCAATAGTTAAAATCTTCTTTTTACCAGCATCTAATTTTAATCATCATAAATTTTGCATAATATTTCATGCTAAAGGACCTGCATTTGCTGGTGCAGGACTTGCTTGATTTTGCATTGGAGGAAGTGTTCAAGTTTGAGAAGGTATAGCATCAAGATTAAGTGTTGGAACATCACTCAAAGGCGCTGCTTCTACTTGTTGCGCAGCTGGTTGTGCCTCAGGTTGAGAAACCGGAGCAGCTACCTGCTCTGGTTGTGCTTCAGGCTGAGAAACCATTGAATCTAAATCTAATGTTGCAGGAGCATCATTTGATTCTTCAAGAGTTGTTTTCATTGCCAAAAAAGGATCAAAAGCCTCTTCAGTTTTTGCCTCTTCTACAGGTGCCACAGCTTGTTGAGGTTGTTCAACGGCTTGTTGAGGTTGTTCAACAGAATCTTGTGGTTGAGAAAACATTTGATTATCGTTTGATGCTTGTAGATTTTCATTAGTTATTTGAGGTTCTAATGCATTTTCTACTGGCTGAGTATTGTTATTTTCTGTAGAATCTGATAGTAAACTATCCATATCCATAGTTGCTACTCAAGCAGTTGCTTCAGCTGGAGCAACTTCTTGTTGTGGCTCTGCATTTTGAGATGGTGTTTGAGAATCATCACTAAAATCAAAGCTTCATAAATCGATTGTTCATACAGTTCATGCATCTTGAGCCTCTGATTGAGCTTCTGCAACAGGAGTTGTTTGATCTGTTGTAGGAACATCATTTACTTGATTTTCAGTTTGTGGGTTATTTTCATTTGAGACATTTGTTTGATTATCTGGATTACCAAAAAGATCAGAAACATCATCAAGACTTACTGAACTTTCTCTTGGTGTTTCTAAATTTTCTCATGCTAATACAGCACTAGTTTCTGCTGTTGCTGCAGGTTGAGATTCTCATTCCTTCTTAGGAACTTTTCTAATAATTTTTTTAATAATTTTTTTTGTTCAATCCGCTTGAACTACAACCTTTTTAACAACTCTTTTTTCTTCTGTTGGCATTGCCATAAACTGAAAATCTAAAATTTCACAAATCAATTATACCCACAAATCGAAAAAATGCAAAAAAATGAGTATTTTTTATCATTCAGGGAGGGGTAATTTTTTGTTAAAAGAAAAACTCTACAATTGAGTAGAGTTTCCTATATTTTATCAATAATTATTCTTCTTTTTCTTCAATCTTTTTAACAACATCTTCTAGACTTCATTTAGATTTAGCAGCTTTTTTAGCTGGTTTTTCTTCAGCTCCTTCAGCTTTAGGTTCTAAATCTTTCATTGAAAGTCCGATTTTTCTATTCTTAGGATCGATAAGAATTAATTTAGCCTTAACGATTTGTCCTAATTTAACAATTTCATTTGGATTGTTAACAGTCTTTTGAGATAATTCACTCAAGTGAACAAGTCCGTTGATATCTTCATATACTCTAACGAATACTCCGTAAGGAACATATCTCACGATTTCTCCTTCGATAATATCTCAAACTTGATATCTCTTTGGTAATTCTTCCCATGGATCTCCCTTAAGTTGTTTACTTGATAGAGAGATTTTACCGTTTTCAAGTCCAATAACCTTAACTTTCATCTTGTCTCCGATTTTTCCAAGTTTATCGATATCGTTAACGTGTCCGTAAGTAATTTCTGAAATGTGAACAAGTCATTCAACAGTACCTCCAATAGTAACGAAAAGTCCGTATGAAGAAACACCTGAAACAACTCATTCAAATACCTTTCCAACTTCAAGTTCAGATAGAACCTTTTCTCTTTCTTCTTTAAGAGCTTCTCTTTCTGAAAGAATAATTCTTCTATCTTCTTCATCAATATTAATAACTCTTACTTTAATTTCTTGTCCAATTAATCCAAGAAGTTTATCAAAGATAGCATCTTGATCTCCATCCTCAACTCTTGGATAGTGGATAGGAGCCAATTGAGACAATGGGATAAATCCTTTAATACCGTGCATATCAATCAAAAGACCTCCAAGATTAGCTTCTGTTGGAACAACAGTAATAATTTCGTCTTTTTCAAATTTAGCAATAACAGACTTCCATACATCGTATTGAAGTAATCTTGTTACAGAAACGATATAATAACCATCTTCGTGTCTTACAGAAGGATTAATAATCTCAAGTTCAAGTTCTGTTGAAGGATCTAAATTAAATTGAGATCTTTTCAACTCTTTAGCTTCTTTTGAAAGGAT
>JAEEGG010010674.1_pt1 | contig 20235 bp, 6 predicted proteins | sample 9134161 | NCBI WGS metagenome assembly JAEEGG01 (sample SAMN16246543, study PRJNA631951) | gut metagenome | biome: gut microbiome; feature: rumen; material: CR-attached | host: Bos | place: Iran: Karaj | collected 2018-10 | reverse complement strand
CGTCGTCGACTATTTCCTCAATTATCTCCACAGGCTTCACCATCTGGTCAGTCATACTGCCTATGAATGCATTCTTCACGTGGTCGGCCTCCTGTGCCTGCTCGTAGGCGGCATTCAGTGCCTCGTTGCTCTTTTTCAGCACATTGTTCATCTGGCTGATGTCGCCCACATAGTGGGCTATCGATCGCTGCATGGCATGGAAGCTGTTCTGCAGCGAGCCTATCTCATCGCTCCGGGTACTGTTGGGTATCGGCTCGTCATAGTGACCTTCCGAGAGCTTCCTGACCTTCTCCGCCAACAGCTTCAAGGGAGCCAAAGACTTGGTGATGACGAACATACAGAACAACAGCAGTCCCAGTACACCCACCACAGTGATGGCCGCCACTACTTTCTGCAGCCGTTCACTGGCTCCCAACACGTCGCTCTTGGGACAGACGATGGTGGCCACCCATCCTTTATAGTGGAAGGGCTTGTAGAAAACATAGGACTCCTGACCGTACAGCGTCACCGACTTATAACCGCTTTCGCCCGCCATCATCGAATGGAGCAGGTCGGCCAGCCGGTCGTCACTCTTCGCTCCCGGCAGGTCGTAGACAGTAAGCCTATGCAGTTTGGTGGTATCAGGATGGACGATGTAGGTACCTTTCCTTCCTATCATCGCGCAATAGGAGTTGGGGAAAGGCTTTGTCTCAAGAATGGTCTGCGAGAAGCCGTCGAGTGAGATACCCGCCGCCATGATACCCACCAGCTTTCCATCCTCATTGTGCAGCGGCAGGCAGTAGGTACCCACAGCCACGATGTCCTCCACCTTGCTAGGCTTTATCCAGCATGGGGTATCCTGCTCCTTGGTAATCTGGTACCAGTTCTGCTCCAGATAGGAGCCATTAAGATGCTGGTTAACCTGAAAAACGTCCTCCTTTTCCGACAGCCTGTCACTACCATCGTGGTTACGGTAAGCATAGGTAAAGAAGTCCTTTTCCTGCAGACCGTAGAAATAAGGCTCCAGACCGATGGCACAGCCCATGATTAAGGGGTTGTTCTCCACAATCTGGCGACAGTATTTGCGTATGGCTTCCGGATTGTCCAAATGGTGCTCCACACTCCAATGGAAGCCGGCAGAAGCCACCTCCACCTTGTGCAGCTCGTTGTCAATGCGCCTCACCATGCCATCCAGCGTCTCCGAAGCCTTCGCCAGTGCCTCCTCCCTGACCGCTTGTCGCGAGAAATGGAACATGACCGTCAGCGTAGCCACAAAAAGCAGGGCTACAATCGACACAACCCACAAGCTAAGCCTTAATGATAGGTTTTTGGTCATTCGATTTAACGGTTGAGGTCTTTTCATGGTGGCAAAGATACAAAAAAATATTGAATAATGAGTAATGATTTATGGATTATTTTCGTAACTTTGCACGCAAAACCTACAAAAAAGCATTATGAGAAGACTTCTAACCATCATTTTGACGTTCTTCGCCGTCATGACGGCAGCAGACTTGCAGGGGCAAGCACTCCTAAGAACCCATGTGGAAACTGGCGACATCGAGGGTACGCCCGACGGCACGCTCGCCGTGTACAAAGCCATCCCCTACGCCGCACCACCCGTTGGCAACCTCCGTTGGCGCGAGCCACAGCCCGCCCAGCCGTGGGAGGGTGTACTAAAGGCTGAGAAGTTCGGCCCGTGGCCCCCGCAGCCCACACGTCCCGGCCGCACGGCTGACATGATGAGCGAAGACTGCCTCTACCTCGGCATCGCCACACCGGCCACCTCGGCAGCCGACCGTCTGCCCGTCATGGTGTGGATTCACGGCGGCGGCTTCCAGACCGAGCACTACGGTGGCGACCTCTGGAAGTACCTTGCCATGCGCGGCGTGGTCATCGTCAGCGTCGAGTACCGCACAGGTGCCCTCGGCTTCATGGCCCATCCTGAACTGACGAAGGAGTCGCCCACGGGCCATTCCGGCAACTACGGCCTGCTCGACCAGATATTCGCCCTGCAATGGGTACAGCGCAACATCCGCAACTTCGGCGGCGACCCCACCAACGTGACCATCTTCGGCGAGTCGGCTGGTGCCATCAGTTGTAGCATCCTCTGCGCCTCGCCGTTAGCAAAAGGTCTCTTCCACCGCTGTATCAGTCAGAGCGGTGGCTCCTTCGCACCCTATTCCGACCATCCCCGCACCCTCGGCATGGACGCCTCGCAGAAAGGTGCCGAGCAGCAGGGACTGGCCTTCCAGAAGCATCTGAAGAAGAAGAACATCAAGCAACTGCGCAAGATGGACGCTATGTCGCTCTGCGGCAACGACGTGGGCTTCGGCGGCTTCTGGCCCTGCGTCGACGGCTATGTCATTACCGACGACCCCTACCGCCTCTACGAACGTGGCGAGTACAACGACGTGCCCGTCATCGCGATGACCAACAGCGACGAGGGTGCCCTCTTCACGCCGGGCAACATCAAGGCCGAAGACTACCAGAAGCAAATACGCAACGTCTTCGGATCATGGGCCGACGAGGCGCTGAAAACCTATCCCGGCAACACCGATGACGAGGCTTGGCACGGCAACGCCGACGCCTTCCGCGACATGGGCTTCGCCTGGCCCTCCTACGCCTGGATCAGCCTGCAGGCCAAGACCGGCAAGAGTCCTGCCTATGCCGCCTACCTCGCCCAGCCTTCCAAGCGCAGCTTCTCTAACGACAAGCACCGCCGTGGCGTGGCCCATGCCGACGACATCCTCTACCTGAACGGTGAGTTCCTCAAGCACCCCGACAGGTATCCTGCCGAGTCGGCTGTGTCCGAGATTATGCAGCAGTACTGGGTGAACTTCGCCAAGACCGGCAACCCCAACGCGAAGGGACTGCCCTACTGGCCGACCTTCGACGACACGAAGCCCACTACCATGCAATTCTCCAACGGAGCCTCGCTCATCATGCGTCCCAACCGCGAGCAGGTAGACTTCGTCGACCGCTTCTATCGTTGGAAGCGGGAAGAGACGGAAAAGGAGAGACAAGGCGCCCGCTGATTTCTATTCCAAATGGGGAAATAATTGTTTCCCATCAAAAAATACCCCTATCACGACGATAATTGCCCGCCGGGGGAAACATTTTCTCATACTTTTGCAGCAAAATCATCGCATTATTAACTAAAAGCTACAAAAGTATGAGAAAAATGTTTTTACGTTCAATGAAGACACTTGCATTGGCAGCCGCACTTCTTGCCACTGCTGATGCTACAGCTGCCAATGAGATTGGCCAACCCGTAACCGAGTTCACCGATGCCGAATGGATGAAGCTCGACTGGCCCTACAAACTCGAAGGAACCACACGCACGCTGCTGCGTACAGAATTGCTATCGTTCAAGATTAGTGCCCCAAAGGCCGGCAAGTATGCCGTAGAGTATCTTGTCAACGTGACGGGCAACAACGTGCAGTTAGCCGCCACGGCTTCCGACAGTCCCGTCGCCGTTGACGAACCCGACTTCGGCGTGTTTGCCCATGCAACGACCGTCACTGACGAAGACCTGCCCGAGCCTGCAGATCCTGCAGAGCCTGTGGAAGGTGAGGAAGTAGCGGAAGTTGCGGAGCCTTTCGTGCCTGCCGACCCCGTCTGTATGTATTCGGCTGTCGAACTGAAGGAAGGTATCAATTATGTACACGTGTGGATGCACATCTATTGGCGTAACGATGCGCTGGCTCCCCAGAAGGTGCAGTTCCGGAGCATCCGCCTGCTGCCTGAGGGTTCCGGTGACGTGGCCGCTGTGGCCGCCCGTGCCAGCCAGAAGGCTTTCCGCGTGAAATATTTCACCAGCCTGCAGGATGCCACCACCGCCACGATGGTGAGCGACTACGAGGCGTTAGTGAAGGCCATCCAGACCGACTATACCACAGCCGACACCACGGCTGTTGTGGCCGACATGACGGCAGCCGCCCTGAAGGAACAGGCCGTTCGTCATGGCAAGGGCGTCATCGTGGGACAGGACTCCACCCGTATCGACCTGCTGCTCTACCATAACGAATACAGCGACCCCACGACGCTTGCCCCGTTGGGCGGCTACGACGAGAGCGGCTCCTATGAGATGGAGACAGGAATGGAGGACTATCCCGCACAGGTGGAATTCACCCGTTACAACTACTTCACCTATAAGTTTACGGCGGCCGATAACCTGCCCGAAGGCGGCAGCTGGTATATACAGTACTTGGCCAGCTCACAGAACAACGCCTCCATCGACATGACCATCCTGGCCGACGACAGCACCACCGTCGTCATGCCCACCTACAAGCTGAGCACCAACAACAACGCCTGGCAGAACTACGAGCCGATGGACAAGCGCGACGTTGCCAAGTTCCAGTTAGAGGCTGGCAAGACCTACTACCTGCACATGTACTATAAGGAGTACACCAATGTACGCGACATCTTGGTACGCTATACGCCGAGGGAGTATCACTCTGCCGAGCAGTTAGAGGAACTGATGGAGGAAGCTCAGGCCAAACTGTGGTTCTACCGCGAGGGTACCGACGAATACTACGCCGTGGAAGACCGTACGCTACTCGACCGCCTGCAGGTAGCTGTTGACCTGGCCGAGGATGTTGTTTACAGTGAAGACCCCGAACGGGTGGACGAGGCCTACGAGACGCTGAGCGACGCCATGATTGCCCTGCAGGCCCTGAAAGTGCTCAACATACTGCCCACTGAGAATTTCGACGTGACAGCCTATGACGAAAGCCGTAACTGCGGCTCGAAAACCGACGGCGAGGGCATCTGGCAGCTCGACAACTTCCGCTCGGGCGGCTATATGGTCTATAAGGTTTACAACAAGACGGATGCCGAGTACCAGGTGGACTTCGAGTTTGCACATGCCGGTGACGGTGCCCAATTGCAGTTCCAGGTGTACGTCAACGAAGACGGTAACGACTTCATCTGTGCCGATGCCACGACCGAGCAGTTCGCCAGCACCGGAGGTTGGCAGGTGTTCGAGCCGAAGACGCTGAAGGTAGGTGCCATTCCTGCCGGCTATGTTTACCTGAAGATAGCTGGCGAGGGTAACGGTCAGACATACGTGGGCAATCCCCGCCTGTTCAAGTTCGTGGCAATTCCGGGAACTGAGGGTGCCGGAGCTCAGGCTTTAGAGGCTGCCAAGGAGGCTTACTTCGCCCTCTATACGGCTGAGAACCTGCAGGCACTCATCGACAGGGCCCGTGAGGAGGCTGCCGTATATAGCTATCCTGAGTACGACCAGACACAGGTCAATCAGCTGAATGCCGTCATCGAGCAGGCTACTGAGGCACTGGCTGCCGAGGTCAATGTCCGCGCTGCCGTTTACAAGTCATTAGAGGCTTCAATTGCCAACCTTGTCAACAGCAAGAAGATTAACTGGCAGACCATACCCACTAACGAGGAGAACCCGTTCAGCCTCAATGCCGGCGTGTTCAGCAAATGGCAGATGGAGGGTGGCGGCAACATTGGCTATGCCTACGCCGAAGGCAGCGTGCTCTACTATGTCAACGTGACCGAGGCCGACACCTACGATATGACGCTCAACGTGTCGACGCCCGGTACTGGCGCACAGATGCGCATCACCGTAACAAACGAGGACGACAGCGAACTGTTCAACCAGGTGCTTGACGTGCCCAATACCGGCGGCTGGGGTAACAAGGAAGACATCAAGACCACGATGACGCTGCCCGAAGGCCGTGTAAAGCTGCTCATCTACGGCGAGCAGGCCGGCGACAACAACTTCGTGTGCAACACCCACGTCATCAGCTTCACCAAGGCCGACCCGACGGGTATTGACGATGTACAGCGGAGCATGAATGATGCACCCGCCATCTACGACCTGCTGGGCCACAAGGTGAACGCCGTGAAGAAGGGACTTTACATCATTAACGGCAAGAAGGTCATCGTAAAATAAGCCATAGTTTAGGCAGGGTAAACTTGCCATTTGTAAGGCGCTCATTAGAAGACAGTTAGCAGTAAACCCTTGAATTCTCGAGAGAATTCAAGGGTTTACCGTAAGGAAACTACAGCTTTGGGTAGGGTAAACTCCCAAATTCTCGAGAGAATTTAAAAGCCACCTCCAGGTTCCGCTTCTATTTCAGCGGAACTTCACCTGAGTTTAGTACGGGTAAACTGTCACTTTCGGGTCAGACGAGCAGTATTTCAGGCCTTGCGCTCACGGTATTCCGAGGGGGTAAGACCGGTCTGCTTCTTGAAGCATTTGCCAAAGTAGTGGGCGTCGCTGAAACCTACGGCGTAGGCAATCTGCGAGAACGGTTCCTGCGACTTGGCCACCATGTCCTCGGCGTGGCGTATGCGGATGTGGCGCAACAGCTCCACAGGGCTGATGCCGACGAGTGCCTTCACTTTGTTGTAGAACGCGGTGCGCCCTAAGCAGACGGCCTGTGCCAGGTCCTCGACCTTCAAGTCGGGGTCGGCCAGGTGCTCTTCGATGTAGGCCAGCAGCTGCTCCATCATCAGCTTGTCGCTGTCAACGATGTCGGTGGGGCGCAGTCTCAGCACGTTGCCGTCCTCTTCCCTGGGTTTCTGTTCCGGCTGTTCGGCAGCCGTTTCTGTGTCTTGGGGCCGGTTCATCTCTTCGAGCAGCAGCGAGAGCATGCGGCTCTTCTGGCGCTCCTGTTCGGCACGGCTACGGAGCAGGTATATCCATACGCCGACGGCCACGATCCCCGTCAGCAGCAGGACGTAGAGCAACTTGGCCCACCACGTCTCCCAAAACGTAGGGTGGACGTTGAGCGTAAGTGCCCGCTCGTTGTCGGCCCAGGAGCCATACTGGTTGGTGCTGCGCACCAGCAGCCGGTGACGACCGTGAGGCAGGTTGCTGAACGATATGCTATGCTCCGTGCCCAGATAGTTCCATTCGTCGTCAACGCCCTCCAACTTGTAGGCATATCGTATCATGTAGTTGTCCTGATAGTCGAGTGCAGCAAACTGGATGGTAAGGTTGCGCTGCCGGGCAGGCACGTCGAGCACGTCGTCTGCCGCCGGGTGTACCGATTCCTGCGTACCGTGGAAGTAGACGCTCTTGAACACTAACGGCGGCACAAAGTTCTCCTGTCCTATCTGTTCGGGCTGGAAACTGACGTACCCGCTGGTTGTGGCAAAGGCTATCTGTCCCGTCCGGGGGTTGAAGGCCGGCTTGGCTTCCGTCAGTTCGGTATGCTCGCCCAGGTGGCCTGGCCCGAAGAGCCATAGCCGCCCCGTCTCTGCTTCGTGCATGGCAAGGCTGCTTTCGCGCCCTATCCAGAGGTTGCCCCTGCGGTCTTCGAGCATGTTGAGAATGGTACTGTAATCGCCGTCCATGCGTCTTGCCGTAGTCAGTTTCAGTTTGCCCTCCGACAGGCTGCCGCTGGCCACCTGCTGCAGGCCCCCGCCCACGGTAGCCACAAAGATGCGGCCCTCACGGTCGACGCAGGCCTGCATCACGTCACTCGTCAGCAGCGAGGTAGTGTCGCCGGGCACGTGCTTGTGGGCATAGAACTTGATGTCGGCAGTTTTCGTGAACTGCTCCGAGAAGGTGACCAACCCGTTCGAGGCCGCCACGATGATGATGCCGTCAGGTGTCTCAGTGATTCGGCGCACCTTGAAATAGTCCTTCACGGGATATTGACTGAGCTGATTGCCGACATGTATGAACCGCTGGCCGTCCATCAGGCAGATGCCCTGCTCGAAGGTGCCTATCCACAGACGGTGCTGCCGGTCTTCGTGTACATCGTATATCTGGTTGCTGGGCAGTGACCATGCGTCGCTGCTGTCGTGTCGGTAGTGACTGACGTGCCCGTCAGTCGCCACGCAGTAGAGGCCGTCGCCCTTGGTGCCTATCCAAAGGTGCCCGTCACTGTCCTCGTAAAGGCAGTAGACGTGGTCGGCAAAGCGCGTCGGCTGCGGATGCAGATGTCCGTCGGCACCCAAGTAACTGACGACGTGCCCGTCGGTAACAGCCACATGGCCCGCTATGTCGCCCGTCCATAGCCGCCCCCGGCTGTCGTAGCAGATGCTGCGCACCTGCTGCATCGGCTCCATGACCGTCGAGGTGAACACGCGCTGCCCGAAGTTGATGACAGCCATATCGTGCTCGCCTGAGAACCAGAGGTCACCACGGCTGTCGGCATACCATCGGTCGATGGTAGGCTGGGCGGCACTTGTCCTGACGGGGTACGGCACCAGACGGTGCTCCTGTTCGTCGTAGTAGCCGAAGAATCCCCGTTCGGTGCCCACCCAAACAGTGCCGTAGCGGTCTTCATGCACTAATTGGCGTGTACACTGGTGCAGGGTGGGCATTGCGCCTAAAAAAGCTATTTGCTGCATCTGCCCGTCGGCAGTACCAAGCAGCACTTCGCCACGGGTGGTCAGTGCCCAGATGCGCTGGCGGCTGTCGATGCCGATTTCATTGATTGTTCCGTCGCTGCCGCCGAGCGGTCGCGACTGCTGGCTTTTAGTGTCGTAGACAAACAGGCCGGCATCGGTGGATTCCACCAAATACCGGTTTCCGACAGTTTCCAGTCCCCTCACTCCACCAATATGTTCGGGTAGGTTTCTCATCGGCGTTATGGTCTTGCCGTCGTAGGTGCCGAAGCGGCCATCCTTGGTGGCCAGAAACACCTGTTGCCCCAGTTGCCTGACAAACGTGTAGGGTATTGAACTCTTCTTATCCGTGCCTACGATGGCCGTCCCACCATCGGTACACAGCCATTCCCTCCCATCATCGTCCAATTCGACACCGTAGACCGTCTTTCCAGGCAGCTTCCCGTTCTCGCGACTGAATATGAGGATGGACTCAGCGTTCAGTCCCCGCCGTTCGTCAATGCAGATGCAAGGACCTTCCTCGCCACGGCTAAACAGCCATGCATGGCCGCTTGGCAGGGAAGCTATACGCTGGCAGACAAACGCCTTACCCAATAATTTGTCAATGATTGCCGACACATTGAGAAAACGGCATGTACTACGGTCGAAGAGAAACACCTGACGGTCGTAGGTCAGGCACCAGATGCTGCCGTTGCTTTCCGACGGCGTGATCTTCAGCATCCTGTTTGTGGTCAGGGTGCGCTCATGCCCTGTGTGGTCGTTGAAAGTAGTGAATGAATAGCCGTCGTAACAGTTCAGCCCGTTCCATGACGAGAACCACATCAGCTGGTCCCGCGTCTGCTCCATGCTCGATATGACATTTGACGCCAGTCCGTCCCTCAGGCTGAATCTGCGGACGCTGCAAAAAGGTTGGGCAACAGCGACACCTGTGAGTGCTATGGCCAGTAGTATGATAAGTAGAATTCTTTTCATAACGACTTGTTCAGTTTGCGTGCAAAGATACAACAATTTTGCAAAACATCAGCTTTTGGACGGGGAAATTTTATCTGAATGGGTGGAATAATTGCCAAAGAAACGAATTGGCATAAAGATTACCCTTTCGGATAAGCAATAGTGCCTACCTTTGCAGCAAACTTAAAAACCAAAGCGACATGAAACAATCAACATTATTGCATCGCATGGCCTTGGCCATCGGAATGATTACGGCCCTCGCCACAGGAGCGAAGGCCGCAACGGTAGATATTCCTACCAAGACAGGAACCTACATTTCCTGGAGTAACGCCACGGGCACAGGCTTCCAAGTGGAAAACAATGGTGCCAACGTGGGCAGCACGGGAAAGAGCACCAGCCTGAGTTTTACCATAAACAATACGCAACAGCAGGACTACCTGCTCACCTTCAAGACCGGCACCAAGAGCGCTGCCAAGATGAAGGTGACGCTTACAGGAGCCTCGGGGCAGGAAGTATTGAGCTGCAATGTGGACATCGAGAACACCAACAGCTGGACTCCCAGTATCGTACATAACTACATGTTGAAACAGCTGCCCGAGGGAGCCTACACCCTGAGGTTTGCCGTCACGCAGGCCAGCAGCTATGCCGGCAACTGGGGCGACCTGGCTTTCTACACCCTCGATGGCGTGCCTGCCATTCCCGGCAGCATCGACCTGACTGTGGGAAGCTACGGCGGAGGCATGGTGAACGAGGGTGAAAACGCCGGTTACATCAAAGATGGTGCTGCGGCGAGCTACAACGTGCGCTGCCAGCAGGCTGGAGTCTACACGCTCAAGCTTGACCTGGCACGCTACGGCACAGGCGGCTCACTCGACATCAGCGTGAAGGATGCTGAGACAGGTCATGTAGAGGCCACCGCCCAGCACGTCATTACCGGCAACGCCCCTGGCAGCTACACGGCCAACGCCATCGTGCTGCAGGGTGAGCTGGAAGAGGGGCTGAAGACCCTCACTCTACAGTTTACCGGCGGCTCGGGCTACATCTGCAACTACCGCAACCTGCAAATGGACTACTATGCCGCCCATCTGGCCACTATCCGCGGTATCAGCATCAGCGGGCAAACCGTCACCGACGGCGACGATACCGATTGGCTCTGCAATCTGCCTGCTGACTATGCACCTGCGGAGACTTCCTTCAGCGTCAGCCACGCCAACGGCACCGTGACAGCCACCGCTACTGACGCTGCCGGACAGGCCGTCAGCGTAACAGCACTGGGTGATGGTTCCTTCTCGCTGCCCACGCCGCAGCAGGGACAGGCGGTCGTCGTCAATCTGCACATCACCCCCGACAGCGAAGCGGGGGCCGCAGCGCCACGACAGGACTACACGCTGCGTATCTTCCGCATCGGTGAAATCTCGCTCACCCGCCTTACTATCGACGGCGTGGATGCCGACGTCGTTGCTGCCCTGAACGAGGCTACCCACAAGGCTACCTTCACGGGCAGCATCTATACCAGCATGCCCACGGTGGAAGCCCGACTCATAGACGGCTCTACCGTGCAGGGGCAGGGACGGATTGAGGGTAACAGCGTCGTCTATGTCATCAGTGCCAAGATGGGCAGCCAGACACGCAACTACCAACTCACGGTCGAGGGCATACATATCTATAATAAGGTGGAGGGCGACGAGACCGTCAGCCTGAAGTACGCTGGTGCCGGCGTCAAAAACGGCAGCTGGACGGACGGGCTCTACTCGCTTTCGAACGTCGGCGACGGATGGGAGAACAGCAGCTTCAAGATGGGCGAGGGCACCTATACCCTCAGTGTGCCCACCGACGTACAGGTGAAACAGGTAGTGCTGAAGGACTTCAACGCAAACTACAACGGCGGACAGCTGACCGACTGCAGCAGTAACGGAGCCACCGTGTGGATTCCCACGAAGCACGATTACCAGGAACCCGATGCTACAATGTACGACCTCATCATCAACCTGGAAAACCATCGGCCCGGACAGCCTGTCAGCTTCACGCTGAAGGGTGGTGGCCAGCCGGTGGCCTGGTTCCAGCTTACCGTAGGGAAAGTGGCCGTGGCCACGGAGCCTGTGCTGAAGAGCATCAGCGCCACAGCCACCGACCATAGGAACCATTGCGTGGTGGAACTGGATTTCGACCGCGAGATGCAGGATGCAGTGGCCACTATCGGCGGACAGACCGTTGCAGCCAAGGGTGGACAGTCGGTGCTGAGTTTCGCCGTGTGGAACCTGGCCTACAACAGCCAGAACACCTTCCGTCTGCCTGCCGGTGCTGCCAAGGACAACTACGGAAATTCTAACACGAAAGACATTACACTCGACATCAGCGTGGGCAGCAAACCTGTCGTCGGGAAGGCTGCCTACGACTACGTAGTAAGCTCCGTAGCCGAGTGGAAGCAGGCACTGAGCGCCGTCAACAGCTCGAATGGTAATGCCACGGCCCGGCGCCGCGTTATCTTTGTGCGCAACGGCGACTACGACTTCGGTGCCGCCGAGCAGACGCTCAAGGCCTACAACGTGAGCATCGTCGGCGAGAGCCGCGACGGTGTGGTGCTGCATGGCAATCGTGACGGAATCAGCAACCCGGTACTCAATCTGGGCAACACCGGCGGCGTCTATCTGCAGGACCTGACCGTGCGCAACGACAAGGACTTCGGCAAGGCACGTTCTGGCGTGGGCGTGGCCATCAGCGGCGGACGCCGCGTGGTGATGAAGAACGTAGCCATGCAGAGCCAGCAGGACACGCAGGTGACGGGCGAGAGCGGCTACTACGTGGACTGCAAGATATATGGAGCGGTAGACTACATCTGCGGTGGGGGCGACCACTTCTATGACCAGTGCGAACTAATCATGACCAACCCCGGTCCCATCACTGCTCCTGCCACCAGTAGTATGCTACACTGGGGCTACGTGTTCCAGCACTGCACGGTGAATGCCTATCCGGGCTTCAATGCCGACAAGAACTACGACTTAGGGCGTCCCTGGCAGAACGAGCCACGTGCCTATTTCCTGAATACCACGATGAACGTCAGACCCAGTGATGCCGGATGGCGCTCGATGAGTACGCTGAAGACTCACTTCTACGAGTATAACTCCACCGACAAGGATGGAAATAAGATTGACCTGAGCAAGCGCCAGAACTCGCCCACCAGCACCAACAAATATACACCAGTGCTCAGCGACGAGGAGGCCCAGCAGTTTACTGTCGAGAACGTTTTAGGCGGCACCGACAGCTGGCTGCCTACCGAGGAAACCGTCACCACCGCAGCCCCTCAGGTCAGCCTCAGCGGCACCACCCTCTCTTGGCCTGAGGTAGAGGATGCCCGCTGCTACGTCATCCTGCGCGACGGCCAGTACGTGACCAATCAAACTACTACTACATATCATGCTAACGAGGCAGGAACCTACACTGTACGCTCCTGCAACCTGAATGGCGGCTTGGGTGGCGAGAGCCAATCCCTCAACGTTCAACGTTCAGCGTTCAACGCAAAGGAGAAGACTCCCGCCTTCCCAGGCGCCGAGGGCTACGGCCGCTACGTGACGGGAGGCCGGGGCGGACAGGTGTACCACGTAACCAACCTGAACGACTCGGGCAGCGGCTCCCTGCGGTGGGCTTGTGAGCAGAGCGGTACGCGCACTATCGTCTTCGACGTCAGCGGTACCATTCACCTGAAGTCGCAGCTGAAACTGCGCAACGGCAATGTCACCATCGCGGGACAGACGGCTCCCGGCGACGGTATCTGCGTGGCCGACTGGGATTTCGTGATTGCCGCCCCAAACGTCATCATACGCTACCTACGCTTCCGTCCTGGAGAGACCTCGCAGGGCGAGCCTGACGGTCTGGGCGGCATGGACGGACGAAACGTCATCATCGACCACTGCTCCATCAGCTGGTCGGTGGACGAATGTTGCTCGGTCTATGGCAACGAGCACATGACCGTGCAGTGGTGCATCGTCAGCCAGAGCCTGCGCAACTCGACTCATGCCAAGAGCGCCCACGGATACGGCGGCAACTGGGGCGGAAAGGGAGCCACCTACCACCACAATCTCGTGGCCCATCATGACTCGCGCACACCGCGCTTCGGCAACCGCCCGACGTTCGTGCAGCAGGACACCACCGACTACCGCTGCAACGTCATCTACAACTGGGCCGGCAACGGCTGCTACGGCGGCGAGGGCATGAAGGTGAACATGGTAAACAACTACTACAAGCCCGGACCGGCTACCGACGGACGGGCCTCGGGCAGCCGAAAGCCGCTGGCCTACCGCATCTGCGGACTGGGGGTCAGCTCAAAGGAGACCGACGGCAGCTACCACATCTGGGGCAAATACTACGTCGACGGCAACGAGAATCCCGACTACCCTACGCTAAAGACCCAGAACTGGGAAATGGGCATCTATCCCCAAATCTCGACCGACAACTGGGGCTATACGGCCACGACAAAGGACACCATGCGACTCACCGAGCCACTACCCTTTATGAGAGTCACCACCCATACGCCACAGACAGCCTACGAACGGGTGCTGAGCTACGCTGGTGCCTCGCTGCACCGTGATGTCCTTGACGAAATCATTGTCAGCGACACCCGCCAGCGCAAGGCCACCTATACCGGCAACACGAGCAAGGGCGACTGGCCGGGCATCATCGACACGCCCTTCGACCTGCGTCCTGCTGGAGCACCCGACGACTGGAGCCCCTGGCCGGAACTGACAAGCACCACCGCACAGAAGGACACCGACGGCGACGGCATGCCCGACGAGTGGGAAACAGCCAACGGCCTGAACCCCAACGACAAGACTGACGGCACCATCCGCAACCAAGAGGGCTACACCAACCTGGAGCAGTACCTGAACACCATCGTGGCTCACATCACCGAGGCCCAAAACGAGGGTGGCACACTCGAGGGTTTTATCGAGTATGCCACCGAAGAAGACGCGACAGGAGCCATCAGCATTCCCTGCGATCTTCTGAACCCCGACAAGGCAGAAATCATCATCAACCAGAGCGGCAAACGGGCCGCCAAGGTGCTGGCTGGCTCGTTCGACAGCTTCAGCCACGGCGACGAGGCTACGTTTCTGCTGAACTGCAAGAAGCAGGGCGTCTACACCATCAGCCTCGATGCCGCCACCACCCGCAGCGACTTCAAGTTGAAACTGCTGCTGACCGACGTCAATACAGGACGCATAGAGGCCAGCAAGACACTCAGCATCAGCAACACCGGCGACTGGCAGAAGTATAAGACCTACACACTCGACACCGAAGAAATGACTGAAGGCACGAAACGCATGACTATGACGTGGCAGAGTGCCACAGGCCAGTACACCGGTAACGTCAAGAACATCGCCGTCACCTTGTCAACGGTCAATATTCAACGTCCAACGTTCAATGTTCAACGTCCAACGTTCAACACCTACGACCTGCAAGGACGGAGAATGACAAACGCCACATTGCCAAAGGGTATTTATATTACAAATAGAAAGAAAATAATCATCAGATAATCTATGAACGCTAAAAATATGTTCGTCAGCTTGGCACTGCTGCTGACCACTAACTTGGCAGCACAGCAGCTGCCCTATCAGAATCCAAACCTGACAGCTGAAGAGCGGGCAGAAGACCTGTTGGGACGACTCACCCTTGAAGAGAAAGCCCGCCTCATGCGCAATGGGTCGCCTGCCATTCCACGGTTAGGCATCCCCGCCTTCGACTGGTGGAGCGAGGCCCTGCATGGCGTGGGGCGCAACGGCATCAGTACCACCTTTCCCTCATGCATCGGCATGGCCTGCTCGTTCGACGACGACCTCATTGAGCGTATCTTCACTGCCGTCAGCGACGAGGCCCGTGCCAAGAACACCATTGCCCGGCAAGAGGGTAAAGTCGGTAAGTACAGCTGCCTGTCGTTCTGGACGCCCACCATCAACATCTTTCGCGACCCCCGCTGGGGACGTGGCCAGGAAAGCTACGGCGAAGATCCCTTCATGAACGGTCAGATGGGACTCCGCGTAGTCCGCGGCCTTCAGGGGGCTGGGGGTGGGTACTACAAGCTCCTGGCTTGTGCCAAGCACTTTGCCGTACACAGCGGCCCTGAGAAGCTGCGCCACTCGATGAACATCGAAGACCTTTCGCCCCGCGACCTTTGGGAAACCTATCTGCCAGCCTTCAAGACGCTGGTGCAGCAGGGGGGCGTCAAGGAGGTGATGTGTGCCTATCAGCGTTTCGACGGCGACCCCTGCTGCGGCTCCAATCGTCTGTTGCAGCAGATACTGCGCGATGAGTGGGGCTTCCAGGGACTGGTGGTCAGCGACTGCGGAGCCATCGGCGACTTCTGGCAGCCCAACCGTCATGGCGTGTCACCCGACCAGCCTGCCGCCTCGGCAAAGGCCGTACTCAGCGGCACCGATGTGGAGTGCGGTGCCCATTATGGCAGTCTGCCCGAGGCCGTCCGCCGTGGCGACATCAGCGAGGAGCAGCTGAACGTCAGCGTGCGCCGTCTGCTGAAAGCCCGTTTCGAGTTAGGCGACTTCGATCCCGACTCCATCGTACCGTGGACGCAGATCCCGCCCACCGTCATTGCCTGTCCTGAGCACAAGCAGCTGGCCCGTCAGATGGCCCGCGAACAGATGGTGCTCCTGAAGAACAACGGCATCCTGCCCATAGTAAATAGTAAATCGTCAAATAGTAAAATGATAGTGATGGGGCCCAACGCCGCCGACTCCACCATGCTCTGGGGCATATACTTCGGACAGGCCTCGCATACGGTGACACCCTTGGAGGGCATCCGCGCCAAGGTGGGCGACGTGCCGTACCTGACGGCCTGCGGCATCACCGGCATGACCGTCAAGGAAATGGCTGTCGGCAAGGCTGTCGAAGCCGCCGACGGCAGCACCACACTCCAGATGGTGGAGAAAGGCAAGAAAACCTTCACCATCGCCGAGATACTCGATGCCGCCCGCCAGGCCGAGACCGTCATCTTCGTCGGTGGCATCTCGCCCAGCTTAGAGCGTGAGCAGACCAGCGCGAAGGACATCGGCTTCGACGGCGGCGACCGTACCACCATCGAACTGCCGCAGGTGCAGCGCGACATTCTCCGTGCGCTGCATGAAGCCGGCAAGAAGGTGGTGTTCGTCAACTGCTCAGGCAGTGCCGTGGCCCTGGCTCCTGAGATGGAAACCTGCGATGCCATCGTCCAGGCATGGTACGCCGGCGAACAGGGTGGCCATGCGTTGGCCGACGTGCTCTTCGGCGACTACAACCCCTCGGGCAAGCTGGCTGTCACTTTCTACCGCGACGACACGCAGCTGCCGCCGTTCGAGGACTATTCGATGAAAAACCGCACCTACCGCTACTTCCGTGGCGAGCCGCTCTTCCCCTTCGGCTACGGACTGAGCTACACGACGTTCGAATATGGTAAACCTGCATACAAGGACGGGCAGGTAAGCGTCAGCGTCAAGAATACCGGCTCTGTCGACGGCACTGAGATTGTGCAGGTCTATATACGCCGTTCCGCCGACGTAGAAGGCCCCATCAAGACGCTCCGAGGCTACGCCCGCGTTGAGCTGAAGACCGGTGAGCGGAAGACGGTTAAGATAGACCTGCCCCATGATCGTTTCGAGAACTGGGATCCGGCAACGCAGACCATGCGCGTAGTTCCCGGCCGCTACGAACTGCTGATTGGCTCCTCCAGTGCCGACAGAGACTTAGAGAGTATCATGGTCGATATTCAATAAGAATTTTACTCCATAATCTGCAATTCTCCGGCAATTAGGGGGCTTCTGCAACATTTTCCAAATATCTTGATACGATTATCAACCGTAATTTCGGCAAATAGTTGTATCTTTGCAGAAAATTTGAAGCACCACTAAAACTATAAGCAATATGAAACGGAGAGCTTTGCCAATTGCCCTGTCGATGCTGCTGCTTTCGGCAGGCGCACAGACGACCTACCAAGTACCCGTGTCGGAACAGCATGAGCAGATGCAGACAGGCAAGTATCAACCCGAATGGGCATCGTTGGAGACGCACCAGACGCCAGAATGGTTCCGCGATGCGAAGTTCGGCATCTGGGCACACTGGGGCCCCCAATGCGTGGAAGGCTCGGGCGACTGGATGGCCCGTTCGATGTATATGGAGGGCAGCCGCGAGTACAAGTGGCACGTGGAGCACTACGGACACCCCTCGGAGTTCGGCTTCAAGGACATACTGCCGCTGTTCAAGGCCGAGAAGTGGGACCCTGAAAAGCTGGTGGAACGCTACAAGCGTTGCGGCGCTCAGTACTTCTTCGTACTGGGCAACCACCACGACAACTTCGACCTGTGGGACTCAAAGTACCAGCCGTGGAACTCGAAGAACATTGGCCCGAAGAAGGACATCCTCGACGGATGGGCCAAGGCCGCCAAGAAGGCCGGACTGCCCCTGGGTATCTCGTTCCATGCCGACCATGCGTGGACGTGGTACGAGCCGTCGCAGCGTTACGACCTGCAAGGCGAGAAGGCCGGCAAATACTACGACGGCAACCTGACCAAGGAGGACGGCAAGGGCAAATGGTGGGAAGGACTCGACCCGCAGATGCTCTACCAGCAGAACCACCCCATGAGCCAGGGTTCGTGGGACAACGGGCGCATCCACAGCCAGTGGGGCTGGGGCAACGGTGCCTGTCCGCCCTCCCAGGAGTTTGTCACCAATTTCTACGACCGCACGCTGGATGCCATCAACCGCTACCAGCCCGATCTCATCTACTTCGATGTCACGGTGCTGCCCTTCTATCCCGTCAGCGACTGTGGCCTGAGGATTGCCACCCATCTGTACAACAAGAATCCGCGCGGCGTGGTCTTCGGCAAGATACTGAGCGACGACCAGCGCAAGGCCCTGACATGGGACGTAGAGCGCGGTGCCCCCAACGAGATTATTCCCGAACCGTGGCAGACGTGCAACTGCATTGGCGGCTGGCACTACGACACGGGCATCTATAACCGCAACGGCTACAAGAGTGCCGCCGTAGTGGTGAAGCAACTGGTAGACATTGTCTCGAAGAACGGCAACCTGCTGTTGTCGATACCCCTGCGTGCCGACGGCACCTACGACGAGAAGGAGTCGAAGATACTGGACGACCTCGAAGCCTGGATGAGCGTCAACGGCGAGAGCATCTTCGGCACCCGTCCGTGGGTGAAGTTCGGCGAGGGTCCCGTGGCCGACAAGGATATCAAGATCAATGCGCAGGGCTTCAACGACGGGCAGTTTGCCGGCATGGACTACCGCGACATCCGCTTCAACCAGACGAAGAAGTACCTGTATGTCACGGCAATGGGATGGCCCGAGGACGGCCAGCTGGTCATCAAGTCGTTAGCCAAGGGCAACAAGGACTACAAGAAGAGCATCAGCAGCGTCCAGCTCTTAGGCTACGGCAAGCTGAAGGCCCGCCAGACGGCTGAGGGTCTGGTGGTGCAGCTGCCGAAGCCCTGCAACGAGATAGCTCCCGTGCTGAGAATCGAGAAGAAGTGAACGATGTAGCATGTACCATGTACAATGTACCATTTTGATTATACAACAAATACAATTCTATACACAATTATGAAGAAACAATTCCTTAACCTGCTGTTGCTGGCTGCGACAATGACGGCCAGTGCACAGAATCCGTACCTGCCTCTGTGGGAGCACTTGCCCGACGGTGAGCCCCGCGTGTTTGAAGACCCCGACCAGCCCGGTAAGCTGCGTGCCTACATCATCGGTTCGCACGACGTGACGGGAACAGCCTACTGCGGCCCCGACATCCGCATGTGGTCGGCACCAGTGGAAGACCTCTCGCAATGGCGCGACGAGGGTTCCATCTTCAAGTGGTTCGTCAGCGGACAATGGGACACGATGTATGCCCCTGACCTGGTCTGCACAACTGACCGCGCCACAGGCAAGAAGACCTACTGGCTCTATCCCCACAGCCGCGGCTGGCGCCGTACGCCGATGGTGTGCAAGGGCGATCGTCCCAACGGTCCCTTTACACCCGTGAATCTGACGGAGGACGGCACCCAGTGCCTGCCCGGCTCGCTCATCGACTTCGACCCCTCGGTGTTCATTGAGAACATCACCGACAAGAAGGACAAGGACTACGACACCGGCTACCGTGCCTATGTGTTCTACGGCTTCCAGCACTCTACGGCTGTGGAACTCGACCAGAAGACGATGTATTCGAAGCGCGAGGGCACAGAACCCATTGACCCGTTCATCCCTGCCAGCAGCGCCGACGGCCGCCTGCTCGACCGTGCAGGCAGTGAGTACAAGGCTCTCTACGAGGGACAGAACCCGCTGGACTTCAACTTCTTCGAGGCTTCGTCCATCCGTCAGGTAGGCAACAAGTATGTGATGGTGTTCAGCGGCTACTCTGGTAAGGAGTACGGCCTGGGCAACACCAACTCGGCCCTGCGCTATGCCTACGGCGACTCTCCCCTCGGCCCCTGGCGCTCAGGCGGCGTGCTGGTTGACTCGCGTGGCGTCGTTGTTGGCGAGGACGGTGGCAAGCTGATTACCACCAATGCCGGTCACAACACCCACGGTTCGCTGCAGGAAATCAACGGCCAGTGGTACGTGTTCTATCATCGTCCGCCGCGTGGCTTCGGCAATGCCCGTCAGGCGATGGTGGCTCCCGTGAAGATTACGTGGGACAAGAAACCTGTGGCAAAAGGTGGCAAGGTGAAGATTACTGGCTACGACCCCTTCGTGAAGGGTAACGAATGGACGGCGAAGGCTGCCGACGGCAACGAGTACACGGGTGCCGAGGTGACCAGCGAGGGCTTCCAGATATTCGGTCTGCCTCCCTACGCCTACTACTCGGCTGGTCTCGCCTGCTTCATGTACGGCCCGAACAGCGGTCAGTATATGCAGGACAACCACGACGTGTGGAACAACTCGATGGACCTGGCCGGTATTCAGAACGGCGGCATCATCGGCTTCAAGTAC
>JAEEGG010010670.1_pt1 | contig 20239 bp, 16 predicted proteins | sample 9134161 | NCBI WGS metagenome assembly JAEEGG01 (sample SAMN16246543, study PRJNA631951) | gut metagenome | biome: gut microbiome; feature: rumen; material: CR-attached | host: Bos | place: Iran: Karaj | collected 2018-10 | reverse complement strand
GTCTGTGACCGAGTGTTGCTCCCAGCCGAATTTTGTCACCGTCTGGCGATCGAGCAGCTCGCGCAGCAGGTCGCCGTCCCACCATATGCCGTAGTTGATGCTCAGGTGGCGGCGACCCATCTGCATGTAGTTATCGTGCTGCGGGTTGCTGGCATCCTGTGCGCTGCCCAGCACGTCGCCCGTCATCGTTCTTACGCCGTGGCTGTCGGTGCTCCACATCTCCATGCCAGCACTGGTGGGGTCGATGTCGGCGGCCATGCAGCGCCCCACGTCGTCGCGGCTGGTTATCTGAAACACCACCTCGCCCGTCTGTGCATCGTGCAGCTCTGAGCCGTCGCGGCGGTTCTCGTGGCAGTCCCAGATGTAGAGCTTGCCGGTGACGGGGTGCGGCACCAGGTGCATGGCATCGCCGTGGCCCATGGCAGTGTTGTAGAGTCCGCGCCCATCGTGGTCAACAGCCATGGCGCCATAGATAATCTCGTCCATGCCGTCGCCGTCGACATCGGCCACGCGCAGGTTGTGGTTGCCCTGCCCGGCATAGCTGGCCCATTCGGCCTGCTTGGTGTCGAACACCCACCGCTGGCGCAGCTCATGGCCGTCCCAGTCCCAGGCGGCAAGCACCGAGCGCGTGTAGTAGCCGCGGCAGAACACGGCCGAAGGAAGCCCCTTCCCATCAGCATCCCCAGCATGCGCGCCGAAGTATCCCACGGCAGCGAGGTATCGCTCCGAGCGGTTGCCACGGCTGTCGCCCCAGTCGGCCACGTTGCCTCTCTGCGGTGTGTAGAGCTTGGTGTCGAGTGCGCGCCCTGTCAGCCCGTCGAACACGGTTATGTATTCCGGCCCGTCGAGGATGCGCCCAACGGGGTTGCGCCAGTCGGCGGTAGAGTCGCCTATGACGTGGCCCTGCCCGTCGCGCGTGCCGTCGGCGGTCTTCACCATCAGCTCTGCCCGCCCGTCGCCGTCAAGGTCGTATACGATGTAGGGCACGTAGTGTGCGCCCGAGCGTATGTTGCGCCCCAGGTCAATGCGCCAAAGGAGTTGGCTATTCGGCCATTTACTATCTGCCATCTTATAGCAGTCAATGAGAGTAGAGCCGGTGTATCCGTCGTGCGAGTTGTCATGGGCGTTGGTGGGGTCCCACTTCAGGAACAGCTCATACGCCCCGTCGCCATCAACGTCGCCCACGCTGGCATCGTTGGCCGTGTAGCCATAGCGCCGCCCGTCGGAGGTCACACCGTCGGCGGGTTTCTGCAGGGGGATGCTCATGTAGCCTTCCGGCGCATGGGTCCGAAGCGTAAACTGTCCATCCGGCACATCCGCATGCGCCACTGGCAGCAGGGGCCTCACGGTGTACACCACGTCGGAATCGGCGGCAAGCGGTTGCTCATCAACAAGCCAGGTGCCGCCGCGGTCTAAGGGCTGTTGGTTCACCTTACGCCCGTTGCGATATACGTCGAAGGCCTGATGAGGACGGTCAGCGGGCAGCGTGCGCCAGCTGATGAACACCCGTCCGTCGGCCTGGCGCACAGCCACCACGCCACGGCCCAGCCGCTCGGTGCATAGCCGCGAATGGTCGTAGGCGGGCTGGGCCAGCGCTTCGCCCATGAAGAGCGAAGGGTGAACAGCCAGCAATAGTGTCAGTGCCCAGCTGCGCAAAAGTGTAGTTTGGTGTTGGCGGTAAATGATGCTCATAACTCTTCATTGATATGTGTGTTCATCTATTGCCTTGAACATGACGAGCATACACTGGGCGCGCCCCTTCAGCCGCTCACACTCCGAGGAGTAGAGCTGTGGAATGGTGGCGCCCGTATACACGTCCTTGAAGCTGGGATGATCCCAGTCATCGCTCTCGTTCTTCTTCACTAAGAGGCGCAGCAGGCGCTTGCCGTTGAACCACATGCGCAGCTCATAAAGTATGACGTTCACATCCTCTACATCGGGTGTGCGGGCGTAGATGAACTTCACCTGCCCCTTCTCATCGTAGAGGTACTCCTCGTAGAACTGGCGGGCGGCAAAGTTGTATTTGGCCGTGACGAAACGCAGGTAGTGAGGGGGATAGGGGTTGTAGTCCTCCTCCTCCGAATCCTGCTCTTCCTCATTGTAGAAGAAATACATGTTCTCGTCGTGAGGCCCCGTGCCGGGCAGGTTCTGCACCACATGCACGTTGTAATACTCAGGCGGGTAGCCGTCTTCCTGCATCATCTCCCTGATGCTCTGCTGCACGTCCTGATACTCCTTGCGTATGCTCTCAATGGTGTTTTGCGCTACAGCCGTAAGCGCCGTCATGGCACAGGCCAACAGCATGAATACAATTCTCTTCATCATGTTCTTTTTTGTTTGTCTTAGTTTTGCGCCACAAAAATACGAAAAATACTTCTTTCTGCCAAACAATTTGCCAGAAAAAAGGAAGAAAGCGAAAAAGTGTAGGAAAATTTGGCGGTTTCGGCGAAATGTTGTAATTTTGCACCGTTCCCATCACACCTTTCAGCCAAGAGCTAATGCAGGCGCTGCAGAAGTCAGCCCCTCCTGCCACAGTCATCGCAGCACACACAGCACATTTTTTAAAATCAACGAGCATAATTAAATGAAAACAAACAAAGCCATTCTGATAGCAGCCCTGACGGGCATACTCACCGCAGGAACCTCAGCCTGCCGTGCCGACCACAAACAAGCCGACACCACACCGGCAGTGCGCATTGAAGAGCGCGAACAGCACCTGAGCCTCATCTTTGCAGGCGATCTCATGCAGCACGCAGGGCAGATAAAAGCAGCACTGCAGCCCGACGGCACCTACCGCTACGACGAGTGTTTCGCCACAGTGCGCCCGGAGATAGAGCGCGCCGACGTGGCCATAGGCAACTTCGAGGTGACGCTCGGCGGCAAGCCCTACCAGGGCTATCCGCAGTTCCGCGCTCCCGACGAATACCTGCAAGCATGCGTCGATGCCGGCTTCGACATCCTGCTCACTGCCAACAACCACTGCCTGGACAGCCGCCGCCGCGGACTGGAGCGCACCATAGCCATGATGGATTCGCTGGGAGTGCCACACTTAGGCACCTACGTCAACCAGGAAGAACGCGATAAGGCATACCCCTTCCTGCTTGAGAAGAACGGCCTGCGCGTGGTGCTGCTCAACTTCACCTACGGCACCAACGGACTCCTGGTGGAACAGCCCAACGTGGTGAACCTCATTGACACCACACAGATAAGCGCCGACATAGCCAAGGCCAAAGCCATGAAGCCCGACGTCATCATAGCCATGCCTCACTGGGGCATAGAGTACCAGCAGCTGCCGTCGGCAGAGCAGCGGCGCGTGGCCGACTGGCTCATAGCACAGGGCGTGGACCACGTCATTGGCGGCCACCCGCACGTGGCACAGCCCATGGAGCTCACCCCCGACAGCGCACACCTCGTGGCATGGTCGATGGGCAACTTCATCAGCAACATGACAAAGGCCAACACCTACGGCGGATATATGGTGCGCATGGAGCTGACCAAGAGCGACACCCTGGAGTGCCACTTCAACTCTGACGGCACACCGGGCGACACCGTGATACTGGGCACGAAGACACGGCTCAGCGACTGCGGCTACGCACTTTACTGGGTGAGCCGCCCTGCCGACACCGCCAACCGCCACACCTTCCGCGTGCTGCCCATCGACATTCCCGACAGCCAGCTCACAGGCATGGAGCAGAAGCGGCGCTACGACATACGCTCCAGCATGCGCCGACTCATGGATCGCCACTGCAAGGGAGTGAAGGAGTACACTTTCTGACATCGCCCCGCAAGCACACACACGCCCTCTGCAACCCGCACCTCCCGCACCCAGCAGGTAAAAACAGCTGTTATAGGTTATAGTAGACGGAGAGGCTATCAAGACAAAGCAATGCCACCAAACACCATCGATGGCGATGGGTTTGGTGGCATTGTGGTTAGGGATGCGTTATGCAAGATGGGTTACCACTCTTCCTCTTCATCATCCCACTCGTCGCGACGGCGACGGCGGCGGCGTGAGTGGCCTTCCATGTCGGATGGTGCATCTTCGTCTTTAACACCCAAGCCATCAATGTTGGTTCCTTTGAGCGAGCCTGTCATCAAGTGCTGGCAGGAAACGACTGCTATAGTAACAGCTGGTGAAATATATGCATTCTTTTTCATTATAATAGTCTTTAGAGTTAAAACCTAATTTACTTAATCACAATCTTCTTGCCGCCCTGGATGTAGATGCCCTTCTGAGCCTTCTCCACCTTCTGGCCAGAGAGATTAAAGATAGCAGCGTTGTTCAGAGGCTGACCGTCGAGGGTGTCGATGGCAGTCACCTCACCGTCGATAACGATGGCAAGACGAGCGGATCCTTGTGTACTCTCATGCTTCTTAATGTAAGCACGATAAGCCTTCACTTTGTTGCCACCAGCGGAGCGGTAGAAATCGTTCTCACCAAGGATATAGTCGCCTTCTTTGACCTGAATCAAAGTATAAGTTCCCACGAAGTCATAATCAGTACCAGCAGTGGTCAGGTCGGTAGCAGCCTTTACCTCTACGTTGTTAAAGGTCTTTGCAGTGGTACTGCCAGTAGTAGCCTTCAACAGATAAGGCTTGTTAGCCTCGATAGCATCAACCTCAGTGAAGTTGAGCATGTCATTAGCATCGCCAGTATATGCGTAGAGTTTGTCAGCACCCAGTTGGGCTTTCGTTGCGGCGAAGGGTAGCACCACAGTGTTCCAACCCTCATAGATAGTCTTGTTCAGCGTCACGTTGGCATTCTCGATATCCTCAGAATAAGAGGTGCCATTAGTTTCATCGAGCGTCACGGAGATGGCAGAACCATAATAATAGAGGTGGAAGTTGTCCCAGATAACCCAGTCAGTATTGGTCTCGCACTTGAAGCCAATCTTCAAAGGACCATCTGCGCTAATAATCGTCTGCACCTCATTGGTGTAGAAGGGCTGATGGGTATCAGGATTTTCTTCCTGGAAGAAGTAGTAAGAACCTGACATACCATTGGGCTGGTAGACGGTAGCAGTGCCATTGGAAGTATTTATAGTATAACTTACCTCACCGTTATTATCACCCATGGCGGGCTTGCCACTGGTAAGAGGTTTTGTACTATACTCATCCTTGATGTCTTTAATTTTCTGGTCAACGACACCGCAGTAGAGGTTGGTCTTGTCGGTCGGTCCACTGTTGTCATGGCGGGCAAAGCCTTGTAGAGTAACTTTGTAGGTACCCTTCTTCAGACCGCTGATAGTCTGGCTCAAGTTGAACGGCGTATGATAAGCTTCAAAGTTGTGGGTAAGGATACGGTGCTCAGTAATTGCACCACTTTCAAGTGTCCAACCTGTGGCAGCCTTATTACCACCCTCACCCTCGTAGAAGTGTGCGTTCTCAATCAGGAATGTGATGTCGAAGCACTCCTTGTTAGTCGGCTGCGCAGTCTTGACATACGTGGTCATCTTGGCTTTCAGCGTTGCAGTAGCAGTGGGAATTGTGACATTAATGAGCGTAGCAATCTCCTCCTGTGAACTTACAGCGGCATTGCTGATATTTGCGGCCTGGGCGTCTCTGACATCAGCAACTTCTGTTCTGGCTGCTTCGTCGGTTGTACTTGTTGCTACCAAAGCATCAGCATTATTCTTTAATATATCCCATGCACGATAGTTTTTAATCATGGCAGTTGCCATGGTGTTAACCTTCTGAAGATCGGTCAACTTTGTAATTGTCTCTACATAAAGGGCTACGTTGTTTATTGCAGCAGTTATCTTATCATGACCGGTTGCAAGTGCCAATGATTGATCCTTCAACGTGAGCCAAGTAGCGTATGGAGCCACAAGCGGCTCTGCGTTGGCAACGGCAGCGTTGATAGCGGCAGCGTTAGCATTATACTGATCTGTAGTGCCGTCTGTTACAGTGTTAGCAGTGACAACTTGACTCAAAGCATAATAGGCAGCAGTAGGAATCTTGCCATTAAGAGCCTGAGCAGCAGCCATAGCCTCGTTATAAGCGTCAAGAGCAGCGTGATATGCCTCATATGTTGCATATTCCTCAGCTGTCATGTTTTGAACGTACGTCAGTTGGAAGTTATCTACGCAGAGCCAACTGGCTCCAGCACCAGTACCTACACCCTCAAAGCCAATAGCGACATCTCCACCACCATTGACATAAAACTCAAAAGTATATGTATTTGATGTTTCGGCGATAGTAATTGCTTTCTCCTTATTACCAGCATAGAGTTTAGCCGAAGTTACGCCACGAGCCAGACTGTTTGCAGATATACGGTAAAGGCCCTGAGGCAGGGTCAAAGTTTGAGAGACACCCTTCGTGCCGTTAGGCTGCCAAGCCTCACAATAGTTAGTACCCACTTTACCTGGGAAAGAACTGTTGTTTTGAGTAGCCATTCCATTGTTTGTCCAACCGGTGAAACCCGATTCGAAGCTGGGGTTGGTGATGAGGCCAGTCAGACTTGTTTCATCTGTAAGAGAAGCTCCAAAAATGCTGACGAGCTCATTAATAGCAGCCTGAACCTCATCCACTGTTGTAGCACTATTAAATAAAGACTCAGCTTCTCTCACGTCAAGGCCTGAATTGATTGCAAGATACTTGTTCTTCAAAGCATTGTATTTCTCCTTAACAGCCGGCAGCGGATCATCTATCAGCGTGCAGAACGTAAAGTAGAAGGGGTCAGAGTATGTGTTGGACTTCTCATCGTCATGAAGATATTTACCAGTTCCAATATTCTTTAGTGCAAATTTACCTTCGCTGACCGTAATTTCCCAAACAGCATGGTTCAGAGCATCCTGACCATTCCGACCGTTCAAACCGAGGGCAAAGTAACCGCCTGTTCCAGTCTGTGAGTTGAAATAACCATAACTAGCATCCCATGCGGTATACATTGCGCCATTTGAATTGTAAGTCCGAAGATAATAGTAATTAGTAACACCATCCCCTTTTGCTTGCTCTATTAAATAATAGCAAGCATTGGAGGCATAGGCTTCATTATAAGTACCAAAGTACATATCCCACCCATTGCCATGATTTGGTATACCAATACCCATTGCCTTATTTGAACTTTCACTCACAACGGCAAAGAGTTTACCACTCAGGTTTTCAATAGTCGCAAACCTCTCGCCGACTACCTTGTCGGCTGCGTTCACTCCCAACCCGCACATAACCATAAAGGTTACCATTAATAGTTTAAGTTTTTTCATAGAAAGTAATTTAAGTTAAATGAATAATATGTTATGTTCTCTCGTTTACAAAATCTTGATTACCTCTTAGGTAAGTCCTGGTTCCCTCTTGCTGAGTTAAGTCCTTACTTATACATTCGCCTGCAAATATAGTGATTAATTCTGAGACTGCCAAGGAATACGATGAAAAAGTTTGGCGACCTATTGCTGTTTTCGTACACAATTCGCTGTGTTCGTACACACCTTGATTGATTTTCGTCAATAAGAGGGCAGAATTCTGCGAAAAAAGGAAGAAAAAGATTTGCGGACGGGAAAAACGTCGTACCTTTGCATCGTCAAAAGGAAACAGAGACAAATCTTCAATAGTAAGACATAAGTTAAGGTATTAGTTGATAAAAAAGGTAAAGGATATGTTTCAGAAAGCCTTGTGAAAGGCAGAGAAAGCAAAGAAAGAAAAGACATAAGCATTCAATAGTTGTTAGTTATTAGGTAAAGTTAAGATTGTTAGTTCGATAGGTTTTTAGTTTTTGGTAAAAGATTGGTTTAGGTAACACAATTTTTTCGAAAGGTTTTTAGTTATTAATATCGTTTACGAGTGCAGGCCCAGTTGTGAAAACCAGGCCTGCATTGCTTTTCTGTATATACGCCAAGATCTGCAGCGGAAGAACACGGATGAGCACGGAAAAAGTCCGTGTCAGTCCGTTGCCAAGACCTGCAGCGGAAGAACACGGACGGGCACGGAAGAAAACCGTGCCCGTCCGTGTCCGTCTAGGCGTAAAACGCTATTCCCCGCTATAATTTCAGAACTTAGCCATCTTGATGGCCACTACAGCGCACTCGTCGCCTTTGTTGCCCAAGCGCCCTCCGGCACGGTCGAGTGCCTGCTGGTGGTCGTTGGTGGTGAGTAGCCCGTAGACAACGGGGATACTGCTGGTGGCGTTAAGGCGTGCTATGCCTGCGGTAACGCCCTGACAGATATAGTCGAAGTGAGGTGTCTCGCCGCGTATAACGGAGCCGAGAATGATAACGGCATCGTAGCCGTCGTTGAGGGTCATCTGGTGGGCGCCGTATATCAGCTCGAAGGAGCCGGGCACTGTCTTCACGTGTATGTTCTCAGGCAGCGCACCGTGCTTCTCAAGTGTAGACACGCATCCGTTGAGCAATGCGTTGGTCACCTCAGGATTCCACTCTGCCACGACGATGCCGAAGATCATGTTCGACGCGTCGGGCACAGTGGCGCTGTTATAGTCGGAGAGGTTTCTCGTTGCCATTACTCAGATACGCGGGCAATGTATTCGTCGATGATCTCCACATAGGGTGAGCTCTGCGACACGCCCTGCACACCCTGCATGCGCTCGTACTGCTTCACCTTCTGATACATCTTCAGGGCATCGGCCTTCTTGCCCTGTTTCTCCAGCAACTCGCCAGCCTGCACATAGTAGATGGGCGAGAGTAGTATGTTGTCGGCCTTCTCGGCAGCCTTCTGAAGCGTGCTCACGGCCTTGTCCATCTGGTTGACATGGGCATAGGCATTGCCTAAGGCACCAAGGGCTGCGGGCGAGATAAGCAGGTCGTCGGAAGTATCGAACTTCTCAAGATACTTCACGGCCTCCTCCCACTTATACATGTGAGCGTAGCAGAGTCCGGCGTAGAGGTTGGCCAGGTTGCCTGCCTTCGTCGACGAATACTGGTCGGCAATCTTCAGGAAACCCATAACGCCCGTGCTGTCGCCATTGAGGGCCTGCTCAAAATCCTTACCTTCGAAGAGGCCTGCCGACTGGCTGAGTGCCTCCATGCCCTTCTCGAACGACAGCTCGGGCACTGCCTGTGCGGTCTGTGCCTCGGTGAGCTTAGCCGACTTGTGATTGTTGTAGAACACAATGCCGCCCACGATGACGATGAGCGCAATGACGCCACCGATGAGCGCGTTCTTGTACTTGAGGATGAAATCCTCCTTCTGATTCAGTGCCGGCTGCTGTTCAGCGGCACCCTTCTTTGCGTTTTTTTCTGCCATTTTTATTGTTGTTTTTTGTTCTTTTTATCTCTCCTTTTTTTTGTGCATTCTCTTTGCGGGCGCAAAATTACTGAAAATCTTGCAGATATTGAAATTTATTTCGTACTTTTTTCGTTTTTAAGCGCGAAAAGCTGTAATTTTGCACGAAAATAGGTTTTTCAGACGATGATTGTCGAGCAACTGAGCATAGTCAACTACAAGAACATAGCCGAGGCCACGCTGCACTTCTCGCCGAACATCAACTGCTTCGTTGGCCACAACGGGGCAGGCAAGACGAATGTGCTCGACGCCCTCTACTTTCTCAGCTTCTGCCACTCCGCCAGCACCACCCAGGACTCGCTGGTGATTCGCCACGGGCAGCCCTTCTTTGTGTTGGAAGGGATGTATGCGGCAAATGACGTCTCTGAGGCCGCTGTGCCCACCAAGATATTCTGCGGCATGAAGGCGGGACAGAAGAAGCACTTCAAGCGCAACGACAAGGAGTACAAACGGCTGTCGGAGCACATCGGACTGATTCGGGTCATCATGGTGTCGCCTTCCGACACATTATTAATAGAAGGGGGCAGCGAGGAGCGCCGGCGCCAGATGGACCAGGTGATAGCGCAGCAAGACCGCACCTATATAGACCACCTGAACCGCTACAACAAAGCACTGCAGCAACGCAACGCCCTGCTGCGCGACGAGGAGCACGAGCCAGATGCAGCACTGATGGAGGTGCTGGAAGAGCAGATGGCCACAGCCGGCGAGGCGGTGTCGAAGAAACGCGCCGCCCTGGTGGAGGGGCTGACGCCGCTGTTCAGCCGGTACTACCAAACGGTGTCGGGTGGACGGGAGCAGGTGTCGCTCAGCTATGTGTCGCACTGCCAGCGCGGCCCGCTGCTCGACACTATACGCCGCGACCGTGCGAAAGACCGCGCCGTGGGCTACTCGCTGCACGGCATACACCGCGATGACTTGGAGATACTGCTCGACGGACATCCTATGCGCCGCGAGGGCAGTCAAGGGCAGCAGAAGACCTTCGTCATTGCCCTGAAGCTGGCGCAGTATGAGTATCTAACGGCCAACAGCCCTGGAGAGCATGACCTGCCGCTGCTGCTGCTCGACGACATATTCGACAAACTCGATGCCACGCGTGTGGAGCAGATTATCAGCCTGGTGGCCAGCCAGCAGTTCGGGCAAATATTTATCACCGACACTAATCGCGACCACATAGACCGCATACTGTCGCACGGCCATTTCGACTACAGGCTATTCAGCGTGGAGGATGGAAAGATTGATGACTATAGATGACAGGCTGCTGCCCCTGCAGACTGTCTCGCCTACAGACGATTAACAGAAACGTATGTCGGCAATGACCTGCGCCCCCACATGCTCATTGAGCCGTTTCACCAGTTCTTGGCGCTGCATGCTCAGGTCGGCTCGCAGGGCGGGCACCGAGAGTTTCACAAAGAGCGTCTGGTTGCGTATCACAGTGTTGGTAGTATAGCGGGCTATGGCTTCGCCGGCCACGGCAGGCCATGACTCCACCAACCGTTTCTGAAGCAGCGGCGTCTCCAACCCCAATGCGCGCAGCTGCCTCATCACCAGTGACTCGATGTGCTGTTCCCTTCGCTTGAACATCTTTTGCCTACGTCATCTATTAATTGACAAAAAAAAACAAAAGTCTATAGAGCGTCAAGCTGGTTCTTCAGCTGCTGCAGCTCAGTTTTTATGTCGATGAGCCGGCTCAGCACCTCAGCCTTGCGGTCGCTGCCGTCACGGTTGGCATTAATCATCTTGCGGGCGGCGGCCAGCTTGAAGCCGCGCACCTTTACCAAGTTGTGTATGAGCCTTATCTGCTCTATGTCTTTCTCAGCATACTGCCGCACTTTGTTCGGGCCAGAGGTCTTTGGCTTCAGGTAGGGGAACTCCGTCTCCCAGTAGCGCAGGGTGCTCTCGTTGAGGCCGAACATCTCAGCCACCTCCTTGATGGAGTAGTAGAGTTTAAGGTTCTTGTTCGTATTGAGTGCCATAACTAGTATTTACTGTTTACGTATATGCTATTTACGATTTAATGGTTCATTCCCCTCCATTCTCAGCTCGCAGTTCTCTACGTGCAGTTCTCAACTCTCAGTTTACATGTGCCAGTCGTCGCTGCGATGGAAAACGTTTTCCAGGGTCACGTCCTTAGCTTCCTTCTTCGTGAGCTGGCGGCTCCACGCAGCCCGTTTGTCGGTGGCAGCGCCTTCGCCAGTGTTCTCAAACTCCAAATAGCGTGCGGTCTGCTCGCGCTCCTTCTGCCAGTGGTGCCATCCCTCAGGGCGTATCTGGGCAGGCAGTGTGCAGTGCATGAAGAGCGTATAGCCGTAGTCGCGCCACGGGCGTCCTAAGTACACCTTCGACACATTGGGGGCACAACTGACAGTACACATATTAAATATGTACCCGTAAGCCACCTCCTTGGGCGTAGAGGCGGCAGTAATGTAGCTGTCGGACTTGCAGTAGATGTGGCAGCGCTCGAACCACGCCGTTGAGGGGCCGAAGATGAAGTCGGTGGTGCCCTCAATGTAGCAGTCTTCAAAGTACAGTCGCGTGTTGGGCATGCCCGTGTAAACGGTATCCTGATTGCCGAGGAGCCGGCAGTTCACGAAGCGCAGACGGTCGCCCTGTGTGTGCAAGGCAACGGCTTGCCCCAGCCGGGCGGCATTGTTCTCGATGGTAATGTTCTTGAAGGTGATGTCGTTGGCATCCACCCTTACGGTGTAGGTGCGGAAAGTGCCTATGGGCTGAGGTTCAGAGGAGTAAGGGGGTGAGAAGGTAATGTTGGCATGGTCGTCATAGGTGATGATGGTCTGGTCGCGGTCTTCGCCGCATATCTCTATGTTCTGCAGCCACTGTGGAAGAATGATTTTCTCCTTGTAGATACCTCGTTTCACGTAGATAACCTTATGATAATCCATGAAGGCACGGCACACCTCTATGGCCTCGCCGACGGTCCGGAACTGTCCGGTACCGTCGCGGGCCACGAAGATAGTGTCGGGGTTGTCATATTTGTTAGCGGCGAGGAGCGCTGCGCTAAATGACAAGCAAAATAATACTAATGACAAACGGCGCATAGGAAAAGAAGAGTGGAAAGAGTGTTAGCACTATTCGTAGAGGCTACGGGGAATGACCAGCGGCATGCGCTTGCGTTTAAACTCCGAGCCGCGATGGCGTGCGAGCACGCGCTCCACGGTCTCTGCTCCGTAGGCGTCGAGCAGCCGTTTCATCTCCTTTTCATCGTCGCCCTGTTGCAGATAGGTGTTCAGAATGTCGTCCACCTCCTCATAGGTGTGTCCTGGAGCTATCTGTGCCATGTCGCCTCCGGCAGCCACGCCGTTGCCGTCGGTAGGCAGTATACCATAGGCGGCTTGCAGCGCCATGTGGCGCAGGTCGTTCTCTTCGGGATAGCGCTCAGTGAAGAGATACTTGCACAGCTCATACACCTCATGCTTCCACAGTCCGCCGATAGGATTGTAATCGGCCACGTCGCCGTGAATGGTCCAGAAGCCCAAGTTGTGCTCAGTCAGGTTGTCGGTGTCCATGACCAGGCCGCCCGTCACCGAAGCAATGTTGTAGAGATAAATCATGCGCAGCCTTGCCTTGATGTTTCCCTGCGATATGAGCGTCGAGGGCAGGTGCTGCTCGCAGGTAGCCTTCATCAGCAGGTACTGAGCCTGCAGGTTCTCCACCCAGTATTCGCTGCAGAAGGCACGCATGGCCTGCGAGGCCGAGTCGTTCTCCTCGGCAGTGTTCGACTTGCAGGGCAGGCTCACGCCAATGAACTTCAGCTCTGGGTTCTGTTTCACCACTTCCTGGCAGATGGCAGCCGTCACCGTAGAGTCGAGACCGCCTGAAATGCCCAGCACCATTGTCTTCAGATGACTGTCGGCCAGATAGCGTGCCGTCTCTGCCACCATCGTTTCAAATACTTTCTTGTAGTCTGTCATAATACTATACTATTTATTGGTTATCTAATAACTCCTTCGTTCTTTATCTTCTCAGCTCCTTACCTCTCGCTTCTTTACCTCCCCAGTTTCTTCGTCTCCTCACATAATCTGCGATATTTCCTTGAGATTGTCGACTTCCTTCAGCTTGTCGATGATTCCTCTCACGTCTTCGCGGTCGTGCACGCGCAGCTCTATGCTTCCGTCGAAGATGCCGTCTTCGGTGGTAAAGGCGAGCCGCCTGATGTCTACGTTGAGCTGGTTGCTGATGACACGCGTCACCTCGTTCACCAGTCCTCGGCGGTCTATTCCACCCAAGCGTATAGTGGCATCGAAGAATAGCCGCTTATGCATGTCCCACTTCACGTCGAGGATGCGGTTTCCATAGCTGGCCTTCAACCTGTTGGCTATGGGGCATGCGCGTTTGTGTATCTCTATGCGATTCTGATTGTCTATGTATCCCAGCACGTCGTCGCCAGGTATAGGATGACAGCATTCCGGGAAGAGGAACTGCTTGATATTCTCCTCATTGAGATAGAGCGTCTTTTTCCTGTTGAACTTTTCAGGCACGATAAACAGTTCGGGCTGCTCCTCTTCGGTCTTCTTGGCCTTGACAAACGGCACATACTTGCGCCAGCCTCCCCCGCTGCTGCTCTCGGCCTTTTTCTTTTTGTTCTTGCCTTTCAACTCGTCAATGTCGGCATCGCCCATGAGCACGTTTTTGTCGCCTATCTGCTGGTAGAGCTCTTCGCGGCTGGCGGTCTCGTGAAACCTGGCCAGCTGGTCGGCGAGTGCCAGCGAGGGTTCAAATCCGTTTTTCTTCAGCCACTCGTTCAGCATCTCCTCGCCCACCTTCTGCACCTCGCGCTGTGTGCGGCGCAGCAGCGCCTGAACCTTGGCCCTGGCCTTGGCGGTGGAAACGAAGTTAATCCATGATGGCTGCACATGCTGCGACTTGCTGGTGAGCACCTCCACCTGGTCGCCGCTTGCCAGCCGGTGGCTCATGGGCACCAGCTTATGGTTCACCTTAGCACCTATGCAGTGCGACCCCAAGAAAGTGTGTATGGAGAAGGCAAAGTCGAGCACGGTACAGTCGGCCGGCATCGTCTTGATTTCTCCCTTTGGTGTGAAGACGAATATCTCGCTGGCAAAGAGATTAAGCTTTACAGCATCGAGGAAGTCCATGGCATTAGGCTGTGGATCATCGAGAATTTCCTTGATGGTACGCAGCCATTCGTTCATCTGCTCGTCAGAGGTGATGGATTTTTCCTGCTGGGCTTCCTCGTCGACATCTTCTGCTTCGCCAGCCTTCTCCACGTTCTCCTTGTACTTCCAGTGTGCAGCCAGTCCCTGCTCCGCTATCTCGTCCATGCGGTCAGAGCGTATCTGCACCTCTATCCAGTGTCCCTCGTTCGACATCAGGGTGACGTGCAGCGCCTGATATCCGTTGGCCTTGGGCTTGGTCACCCAGTCGCGCAGGCGGTCAGGGTGACGGCGGTAAATCTTCAGCAGCGCAGTGTATATCTTGAAGCAGTCGTCCACTTCGTCCTTACGGTCCTTGGGCTTGAAGATGATGCGCACAGCCAGTATGTCGTAAATCTCCTGAAAGCTCACATGCTTGTTCTGCATCTTGCTCCAAATGGAGTAAGGTGTTTTTACGCGCTCCCGAATCTCGTATTCAAAGCCCATGTTCTTCAGGGTCTGCTCTATGGGTTTGGTGAACTGCTCAAACGACTGGTGGCGTGTCACCTTGCTGTCTTCCAGCTGTTTCACTATGGCAGCATACTCCTCAGGATGTTCAAACTTGAAGCTAAGGTTCTCCAGCTCCGACTTAATTTTGTAGAGTCCGAGGCGGTGAGCCAGGGGGGCGTAGAGGTAGAGCGTCTCGCCAGCTATCTTATACTGCTTGCTGGCAGCCTGCGACTCCAGCGTGCGCATGTTGTGCAGTCGGTCGGCTATTTTGATGAGTATGACACGTATGTCTTCGCTCATGGTGAGCAGCAGTTTCTTAAAGTTCTCTGCCTGTGCCGATGCCTTCTCTCCAAATATGCCTCCACTAATCTTCGTCAGTCCATCGACAATCTGCGCCACCTTGGCGCCAAACATATTCTCGATGTCTTCAACGGTATATTCAGTATCCTCCACCACATCGTGCAGCAGAGCTGAGCAGATGCTGGTTGATCCGAGCCCAATGTCGGAGCACACTATCTGTGCCACGGCAATGGGGTGCATAATGTATGGCTCGCCCGACAGTCGCCTCACGCCCTTGTGGGCTTGGCGGGCAAAGTTGAAGGCTTTGGTTATAATGTCAACCTTCTTGCGGTGTCGCGAACGCAGATAGTCGCCAATCAGCTTGTCGTAGGCCTGGCTGATCATCGCGTCGTCGGCAGCTTCGCGCTGGCGTATCTCGTCGTCGGTCATACTACTTTACTCTTATTTTCTGTCCCACCTTAATTCTATCGCTGCGCAGGCCATTCAGCTTTCTCAGCTTGGCCACAGTAGTGTGGTTGCGCCGTGCAATGGCACCCAGAGAGTCGCCACGGCGTGCCGTGGCGTAGGAAGCGCCGCCGCCCGAAGTGGCGCCTCTGCTGGTTCGCTCCCGCTTGGTCTTGGTTGGTGGCGTGGGGTGCGTCTCTATCTCCACTTCCTGCCTATTCACCACCTGCCGTCCAGCCATGGCGTAGATGGAGTCTTCCATATCTATGAAGCGGGCCACGTCGTTCACGGGCAGGCGCAGCACTGCCGGTGCTGCCAGTCCCGGCACTATGTCGCGGCGGTATACAGGATTGAGCGAGCGCACCAAGTCCACGTCAAGGTTGCACACCTGTGCCACCTGTTGGAAGGTGATGTTGCGATTCACCATCACTGTGTCAGTCTTCACTGGCAATTTGCTGCCCATAGGGCATATGCCGTGCTCGCAATAGTAGGTCATGGCATAGTTGGCAGCTATGAATGCCGGCACATATCCGCGTGTTTCCTTGGGCAGGTAAGGGTATATCTCCCAGTAGTCGCGCTTGCCTCCCGAGCGGCGTATGGCGCGATTAATGTTCTCTGGTCCGCAGTTATAGGCAGCAATGACCAGGTTCCAGTCGCCGAAGAGCTGATAGAGGTCGCGCAGGTAGCGTGCGGCGGCATACGACGACTTCACCGGGTCACGGCGGTCGTCGCTCAGCGATGTCACCTCCAGTCCGTAAGCCTTGCCTGTAGCCATCATAAACTGCCACAAGCCTGTAGCCCCTGCATGTGAGACGGCAGTGGGGTTGAGTGCCGACTCAATAATGGGCAGGTACTTCAGCTCCAGCGGCAGCTGATAGGTGTCGAGTGCCTGTTCGAATATCGGCATGTAGAAGTTGGCGGCGCCAAGCATATAGCTCACCTGACGGCGCAGCCGCACCATGTATCGGTCAATGCACGAGCGCACCACGTCGTTATAGGCCATCTCCATGATGGTGGGCATGCGACTCAAGCGCTCTATGTACACCTCGCGGGGGAAGTCGGGATTCTCGCTCAGCATCTGGCAGTCGTCGGGTGCCGAGAGGTAGGTCTTCGACATATAGAGCTTCATCAGGCTGTCGAGGTTGGCGTCGGCCAGTGCCTCGGGGAAGTCGAAGCCCTCTGCCAGCGGTGCATCGTCCTCGTTGATGATTTCTATGCCGTCTTCATCGTCATACTCCTCTTCTTCCTCGTACTCCTGGTCGTCGTTCACCACCACTTGCGCGCTGGCCATGCAGAAAGGCAACTGCGCAAATGCCATTGATATTATAAACAGTTTGCTTCTCATATTATTATATAGTTTTTAATGTCTAACACAGCATGCTTACAAGTAAGCAGCTACAATATCTCAGACTTACATGAAGTAAGTCCCTTCAATACCTTAGAACTCCAAGCAGCAATTCAGGCCCAGTGCCGTTGCCGTGAGTGAGTTCACCATGCCTTTACTGCCCGACATCACAGCCGGTCGCAGCTTCAGCGAGAGATCCTTCGAGATGTCGAAGGCCGATAGCTCTGCATCAACGTATGCGTCGATGACCGAGAGGGCATATACGCCCACCATCACGAAGAAGCTCAGGTCGCGGTAGCGGCGGAAGCGGTCCTTGCGCTTCTTGAAGATGGTTTTATAGCGCTCCATGTTGGAGGGCGTTATCTGTCTGCCCAGATGCATGAACTTATTATAATAAGCCGTACCGGGGTCGTCATCCATAATGTCGAGATAGGCCTGTGCATAGTCCTTGTACATCATGTTGTTCCACGACATGGCGTAGATGCACCCCATGAACCCGCCATACACTAATGGCAGTTTCCAGTATTTGCGGTTGTATATCTGTCCGCCTCCCGGAATGACCAGTGCCAGCCACAGCGCCCGCTGCGGGTTGGGGCGCCAGGTGCTCCAGTCGCGAGCAGTGCGCACGTTTCTCCCTCCTACTCTCGAGGATGCATCGCCCAATATGGCCCCAGGATGGGGTGCTAACGCATCGAGTGTGTCAACCATGCTCCCCTCTTGCGGCGATATGGGTTCCAGGGCGTTATACATAGAGTCGAGAGCCATGACAATGGAGTCGTTCACCACGTTTTGCGCCCCGGCAGGACTGAATGACAAATGACAAACGACAAATGATAATACTATCATCCATCTTCTGCGCAAATATGGTTTATGATTGTTCATAGCGCCGTCATTCATCACTTTACATTGTTTACTCATCGTTCAAGCCACAGGCCGCCATGATGTGCTTCAGTTCTGCCTCGCTGGCAAATGGTATGCTTATCTTCCCCTTGCCGCCTGCCGAGCAGCTAAGCTGCACCTTTGCCCCAAGCCTTTCGGCCAGACGCTGGCGGGCTTCAACCATCTTGGCGGGCAATTGCACCTTGGCACTGATCTTCTTCTTGGCTGCCTGCACATCCTCGCCCTGCTTCAACATCTGCACCATCTCCTCCACCTTGCGCACGGAGTACTGGTTTTTCTGCACATCGCGAAACAGCTTCAGCTGCAGGCTGGGCGAGTCGAGCGAGAGCAGTGCGCGTGCATGCCCCATGTCTATCTCATGGTTCTTCAGCGACATCTGTATCTGTGCAGGCAACTTCAGCAGGCGCATGTAGTTCGTCACGGCGGTGCGGCTCTTCCCCACCCTCTCGCTTATCTTCTCCTGCGTCATGCCCGTGGTTTCTGCCAGATGCTCATAGGCCAGAGCTATCTCTATGGCGTTGAGGTCCTCGCGCTGTATGTTCTCCACCAGCGCCAGCTCCATCACGTTCTCGTCTTCCACGGTGCGTATGTAGGCAGGTATGTGTGTCAGTCCCGCCATCTGCGATGCTCTCCATCGCCGCTCTCCCGCAATGATTTGGTAGCGGTCGGGCGCCAGCTGCCGCAGGGTGATGGGGGCAATGATGCCCATGTTCTGTATACTGGCTGCCAGTTCCTGCATGGCCGTCTCGTCGAACTCGCGTCGTGGCTGGTCGTGGTTGGGCTCTATCTGCTCAATGGGTATCTCGTTGAGGTTCGACGACCCCTGTGTCTTCACGTCACTCGTGTCGATGAGGGCATCCAGTCCGCGCCCGTTGCCAATATCATCAAGCCCACGCCCCAAGGCGCTGGTGTTTGCATATTTCTTTCGTACAGCCATATCTTATGAGTTCTTGCTTATTATCTCTTTCGCCAGTGCCAGATGATTCTTGCTGCCTGTGGAGTCGGCATCATAGAGTATGACGGGCAGTCCATGCGATGGGCTCTCTGAGAGCTTCACGTTGCGCTGTATAACGGTCTTGAACACCAGTTCCTGGAAGTGGCGCTTCACCTCGTCGTAGATTTGGTTAGCCAAACGGAGGCGCGAGTCGTACATTGTCAGCAGGAAGCCCTCTATCTCCAGCTTCGTGTTCAGCTTCGACTTGATGATCTTAATGGTGTTGAGCAGCTTCGATATGCCCTCCAATGCAAAGTACTCGCACTGCACAGGAATGATGACCGAGTCGGCTGCCGTCAGTGCATTCACCGTGATGAGTCCCAGTGAGGGTGAGCAGTCTATGAGTATGTAGTCGTAATCCTTGCGTATAGGATCGAGCAAGCTTTTAATCACCCGCTCGCGGTTGTCTAAGTTCAGCATCTCTATCTCAGCTCCCACCAGGTCGATGTGGCTGGGTATGATGTCGAGTCCTTCGATGTCGGTGGTATAAATGGCTTCGCGCACGTCGGTCTTGTCGATAATGCATTCATAGAGCGAGCATTCCACTTCCTGAATGTTCACGCCCAGTCCGCTTGATGCGTTTGCCTGCGGGTCGGCATCCACCACAAGCACGTTCTTTTCGAGCGTGGCCAAAGATGCCGCCAGGTTGATGGTCGTCGTCGTTTTGCCAACGCCGCCTTTCTGATTTGCCAATGCAATAATTTTTCCCATTTTCAATCTTTTCCCTTATTGATATGAACTGCAAAATTACAAATTTTCCATGAAAAGTTGTCATGTTACTGCATAAATTTAAGCATTTTTTACTTGTGACCTTTCGGGCCAACTGCCTTTTGCCGCACTCGCCACTTCCCGCACCTGCACTATATGTATAATGGCACAACGCCCCATCTTCTCCCACGCCCGGCAGTTAACTCATTGAAATACAATAGGGATTTGAGACACGGCATGGCTTGTTATCCCATGCCCGATGCTACTTCCAAAATATGTTTTACCATTATTACCATCTCGCCTGTTGACAATTAATGATGAGCTGCCATCAAACAACTCTGACGCTGAAAGGCGTCTCCACTTAACACCCTATGTCAAAAGGGCTATGTGTATATATTTCCATCAAATGATTATCCGCTATTAAGTGATGAAGACGCTGAAAGGCATAGGGTGTGCGTGTCTGCCAGTGCTATGGTTATGGCTTCGCGCGCGCGCGTTATTATGCGCGCGTGACTGTTTGGTGCTTGCACCACTTGCACCACATCAAAGTGATGGTTCACGTATTTTGCGTGGAGCCCTCCTGTGAAAAATTCGCGCCCTCCTGTGAAAAAAAGTGGCCGCCAAATTTTGCTGGGAGGCCTCCGTATTTTATAAAAGTGGTGCAAGTGGTGCAAGCACCTGGCAGTCATGCGC
>JAEEGG010010668.1_pt1 | contig 20245 bp, 14 predicted proteins | sample 9134161 | NCBI WGS metagenome assembly JAEEGG01 (sample SAMN16246543, study PRJNA631951) | gut metagenome | biome: gut microbiome; feature: rumen; material: CR-attached | host: Bos | place: Iran: Karaj | collected 2018-10 | reverse complement strand
TCCCGGGAGAATCCGAGATCGGCCTTAAAACGTGAAAAAGCCCAGAAATACTGGGGCTTTTGAGAAAAAGAAAAGTACTCTGATTCTATCAAAATCAGAGTACTTTTATGGCTAAAGATTGCCATTTCAACAAAACAGGGATAACTGATCGATAGTATTATTTCCAGGGTCTGTTTTGTAGACGGGATTTCTGTCCGCACTAACAGTAACAGTCTGAATCTTCGCCTGTTCTTCTTCTGTAAACGCCGCACTCAGAAAAAACCCGTTCAACCAAGTGCGCAAAGTGCAGTTTTCCCATGTTGCAGGGGATGAGGTGCTGTACGGCTGACAATCCAAAGCGTACCAGCTGATGACAAGGATACGGCTTATCTTCTACACGAATGCTTGATGAATAGTCCCCATTCGTTCTGCTTTCAAAGTCCTGTTCGTCCACTTTATAGCGAACAAATACAGTACTTTTGTTCGGTAGACAAAAGTGGCTTCTTGTTGTTATCACTGCCGGCGTATGGTATACTCAGCTCGATAGATCGGGTTTTGAGAGGACGAAAGGAATGAAGGTGTTCGCCGTTAAACCTCAAGACAGGGAGCTCTTGTGGAATATCAATCAAAAGTATCTGTATGAGATGACAAACTTCTATGATGACGAGATGGATACGCTGGGCAATCTGAATTATGGATATTTTGATGCCTACTTCACGGACCCGAAGCGCAAAGCGTTCTTTTTGTTTGACGAGAAGCAAGTACTTGTGGGTTTTGCCATGATCCACCCATATTCCAATCTGAACGAGAAGCCGGATTATGTGCTGGCAGAATTTACAGTTTTTCCAGTGTATCGGAGAAAACATCTTGCGGAAAAAGCAGCGGAAATGATATTTGAACGGTTCAAAGGCTGTTGGGAAATCAAATACAATGAAAAGAACATCGCTGCAAAAACGCTGTGGAACAAGGCAACTGAACAATACTTCCCCAAAGTGACCCGCTTAAACGACACTGAGACCGTGCTTTCATTCTGCACAACATGACAGATTCCCGTTTGTCGCTTGGAACGTACCCTTTTCTTTGTGTTTTTTTTTGGTTTTTAGGCTTTGTTTATCCGCACGGAAGATTTTAGCTTGCAGAAGCGGACACCGTTTGGCACCGCGCGGGCAGCAATTCTACACAATGGGATAAATCTCAGATTTGATAGAAATATCCGAAAGGCAGGTCAACAACATGCGAATCATCACAGTCAGCAGACAGTTTGGCAGCGGAGGGCGTGAACTCGGCAAAAGGCTCGCGGACCTTCTCGGCTGGGACTATTATGATAAAGAGATCATTGAGGCCCTCGCGGAGGATCAGGGAATGAGTCCGGAACATGTGCGGGAGACCCTGAGCCACCATGGCTGGCACAACGTGCAGCTGACATACCGCAACAGCTTCGCGCAATTGGGCTTCGACCACGGTATGCGCACCCGGCTCCTCCTGCGGCAGCGTGAAATCATTCAGAATATCGCGGAAGCCGGCAATGACTGCATCATAGTCGGCCGGGATGCAGACGTCATTCTGCAGGAGCATCACCCTTTCCGCGTATATGTCTGCGCCGATCTTCAGGCCAGGCTGAAACGATGCATGGTCTATGAGCTGAAGCGCCCCCGCTCCGAACGACTGACGGAAAAGGAGATCCTTCGCAACATCCGCCAGATCGACAAAAGCAGAAGCCGGACCAGAGAAGTCCTGACCGGAAAACGCCGCAGTGACAGCAGCATGTTCGACCTTACCGTAAACGCCACCGGCTGGGACATCAAGCCGCTGACATCCGCCGTAGCAGATTTTGCCATGTGCTGGTTTGAGGCGCGGGATGAGAAAACCGCTGCCGCCATCGCGCCCGAGGATGAGAAAGCATGAAAACACAGAGCGAACATAAAGATCTTACCTCCGGCGTCGTCTGGAAGCGCCTTGTGGTGTTTTTCCTCCCCATTGCCGCCGGCACCTGCATCCAACAGCTGTATAACGCGGTCGACGGACTGATCGTTGGCCGCTTTGTCGGAACGATCGCCCTCGCAGCCGTAGGCGGCAGTTCCGCTATGATCATCAATGTTCTCATCGGTTTCTTTGTCGCTGTCACAGCCGGCGCCTCCGTCGTGATAGCCCAGATCTACGGCGCGGGACGCAGGGAAGATGTGCGGATCGCGGCTGGAAACGCAGTCGCGGTCTTTGCACTGATGGGCGTTTTCCTGATGGCTCTGGGCCTCATCACCGCCCCCGCGATGCTTCGTCTGCTCCGGACCCCGGAAGATACGCTGCGTTTCTCGGCGCTGTATCTCCGAATCTATTTTCTCGGCGTACCTTTTGTTTTGGTTCTGAATATTGAGTCGAACATGCTCCGCTCTGTCGGCGATTCCTTCAGTCCTTTCGTCTTTATGGTGATCGGCTGTGTGACAAACATTATCCTTGACGTTGTGTTTGTCGTCTTATTCCGCTGGGGCGTCGCGGGAGTTGCCGTCGCTACGGTTATCGCTCAAGTGGTCAATATGTTCCTGCTCACGCGGAAGCTGATGCGAACCAGCGAGCCCTACCGGCTGAGTTTCCGGGAGATGAAGCTCAGGGGCGTCTATCTCTCCAACATGTTCCGGCTCGGGATCCCTTCCGGTCTGCAGAACACCATGTATGGCATCTCCAATGTGATCGTGCAGATCGGTGTCAACTCTCTCGGCACGGTCGTCGTCGCCTCCTGGGCTATGACCTCGAAAATCGACGGCATCTTTTGGGCGGTGAGCAATGCTTTGGGTGCTGCGATCACCAGCTTTGTCGGCCAGAATCTGGGCGCAAAGAAAGAAGACCGGGTCAAGCTCTGTGTGAAACAGGGTCTCTTCCTTCACTTCGGCATCACCATTGGGCTCAGCGGACTTATCCTGCTCGCGGCAAACCCCCTCCTGCACCTGTTGACGGAGGACCCGGCCGTTATCTCCACCACATGGGAGATGATTCTGTATTTCGTCCCCTTTTACTTTACCTGGACGCTGATCGAGGTCCTGTCCGCGGTCTTGCGCGGCTCCGGTGATGCGGTTCGCCCGGTCGTTATCATCGGTCTGGGCATTTGCGCCTTTCGTGTTCTGTGGGTCGTCACGATTTTCCAGATCCTCCACACGCTCCCTGTGCTCTGCTTGACCTATGTATGCTCCTGGACACTCACCAGCATCATAATGCTGCTCTACTTCCGCCGCTCCAACTGGCTGGATCGAAGCGGAAGGATCCTGGACAAATGATCGATTGATCAGCAAAAGCAACTGTGCTTTCTCTGGTTCCCCTCCGTTTTCTGCGGTCGTCCCCGGGAGTTTTCTTCATGGGGCGGGATCCGTGCGGCCGGAGAAAACCTGGAGCACCCGGCAATAGATCAGGCGTATCGAATGGGGAAAAACATCTGACGCTGATACGGAAAGGCTTCAAAGATGGCTTTCTATCTGCGATTCTTTTAGAAACAGATAGTAGCAATGCACCTTATCCTCCCAAAATGCACCCTGTTTTTCAGAAATGCACCCGACTCTCGGAAAAATGCACCCTGCTTTCAGAAATGCACCCGACTCTCCAAAAAATGCACCCCGCTTTTTCAGAAATGCACCCTGAAAAACCAAAAATGCACCCGAGCTTTTTCCTTGGGTGCATTTTTCTATCAAAATCGGTGTACTAAGCCAACAGAGAGACAGGGATACGTACCTACACAAATAATAGAGAAGAGAGAGATACTCACGGTCCGAGTATCTCTCTCCCACTTTTATCCAACCCTTATCAGACAGTTACCAAGTCATTTTTGCTTCAAAACTCTCTTATGGGTGTTGGCACAAGGGCCGCCCCGATCTTTTCTGTTACGCCGGCTCGATCCGCACGGCGTCCCCCTCGGCGCTGAGGCGGATCTCCCGCACGCCCCGGCCGCGCTCCGCAATCAGGCGGGCGGCCACCCGATCCTCGATCTCCTTCTGGATCAGGCGGCGCAGGTTGCGCGCGCCGTAGGTGACGGAATAGCCCTTCTTCACCAGGATATCCAGCAGGCTCTCGTCCCAGGCGAGGGCGATGCCCTTCTCCCCCATCACGTCCCGCAGCTCCGTGAGCATCAGCGCCGCGATGCCGCGGAAGTCCGTCTCGCTGAGCTGGTTGAAGCAGACCACCTCGTCCACCCGGTTGAGAAATTCCGGGCGCAAAAACTCGTTGAGGGCCTTCATGGCCTTCTCCCGGCTCATGTCCGAGAGGCTGCCGCCGAAGCCCACGCTGCCGCTCTTGCTGCCGGAGCCGGCGTTGGTGGTCATGATGATGATGGTGTTCTCAAAGTTCACGCTGCGGCCCTGGGCGTCGGTGATGCGGCCGTCGTCCAGGATCTGCAGGAGGATGTTCATCACGTCGGGATGGGCCTTCTCGATCTCGTCGAAAAGCACCACGGAATAGGGCTTGCGGCGGATCTTCTCGGTGAGCTGCCCCGCCTCGTCATAGCCCACATAGCCCGGAGGCGAGCCGATGATGCGGGAGACGGAGAACTTCTCCATGAACTCCGACATGTCCAGGCGGATCAGGCTCTCGGGGCTGGAGAACATGTCGGCGGCCAGGCGCTTGACCAGCTCGGTCTTGCCCACGCCGGTGGGGCCCACGAAGATGAAGCTCACCGGCTTGCGCTTGACCTTGAGGCCCACCCGGCTGCGCCGGATGGCGGCGCAGACCGCGTCCACCGCCTCGTCCTGGCCCACGATGTGCTCCTTCAGACGGGCGTCCAGGCTGGCTAGGCGCTCCAGCTCGTCCTCCTTGATGCTGGAGGCGGGGATCTTGGTCCAGAGCTCGATGATCCTGGCCAGATTGTCCACGGTCAGCTTGGGCCGCCCCAGGGCGTCCAGTTCCTTCAGCTCCTGTTCCAGCTGCATCTCCTTGCTGCGGAGCTGGGCGATGCGGGCGTAGCGCCGATCCAGCTTCTCCGGGTCGGTCTCGCTGCTGTCGCTCATGAGGGCCTCCCGCTCGAAGCGGACGTTCTCCAGATCCCGCTGGGCGATCATGCGGCGCTTGATGTTCTCGTCCTTCAGATTCACGTCGGAGCAGGCCTCGTCGATCAGGTCGATGGCCTTGTCGGGCAGGAAGCGGTCGGTGATATAGCGCTCGGAGAGCAGCACCGCCTGGCGGCACATCTCCTTGGAGATCTCCACGCCGTGGTAGTCCTCGTAGTAGTGGGCGATGCCCTCCATGATCCGGATGCTGTCGGCGATGGAGGGCTCCGTCACCGTCACCGGCTGGAAGCGCCGCTCCAGGGCGGCATCCTTCTCGATGTGCTTGCGGTACTCGGTGAAGGTGGTGGCGCCGATGACCTGGATCTCGCCCCGGCTGAGGGCGGGCTTGAGGATGTTGGCGGCGTTCATGCTGCCCTCGGCATCCCCGGCGCCCACGATGTTGTGCACCTCGTCGATGACCAGGATGATGTTGCCCTCCTTGCGGATCTCCTCGATGAGGCCCTTCATGCGGCTCTCGAACTGGCCGCGGAACTGAGTGCCGGCCACCAGGGCGGTCAGATCCAGCAGGTAGACCTTCTTGTTCTGGAGCTTGTAGGGCACGCTGCCCATGGCGATGCGCTGGGCCAGGCCCTCGGCGATGGCGGTCTTGCCCACGCCGGGCTCGCCGATGAGGCAGGGGTTGTTCTTCTGGCGGCGGTTCAGGATCTGGATGACCCGCTCCAGCTCCTCGGCCCGGCCCACCATGGCGTCCAGCTTGCCCTGGGCCGCCCGCTCCGTCAGGTCGATGCAGTAGTTGTTCAGAAACTTGTGCTTGGCCGGGCGGGGCGGCTGGCCGGGCTGGCCCTGGGGTCGGGGCGGCTGCTCCTCCTTGGGGCTCTGGCCGTTGTTCTGGGCGGCGGCGCCGCCGAAAAGCCGGTTCAGGAAGGGGAAGGTGGCGGTCTTGCCGTCGTCCTCGCCGTCCTCGTCGCCGGTGTTTTCCATGTTCAGCAGCTCCTCGGCGCCGTTGAGGGCGTTGGTCATTTCTCCCGCCAGGCCCTCCAGATCGTCGTCGGAAATCCCCATTTTATTGATGATATCGTCCACGGGCTTGATGTGCAGCTCCCGGGCGCACTTGAGACACAGGCCCTCGTTGTGGGCCTTGCCGTTTTCCAGCTTGGTGATGAAGATCACCGCCACGTTTTTGCCGCAGCGGGAACACAGGGTGGGTTTCATGGTATCCCTCCTTGGGAGAAAATGACGGCCGGCTGTGTCAATCAGCCGGCCGTTTGTCGTCCTTTTGATTACAGCAGGCCGTTGGTCAGGAACCGAATGCGCAGGAAGAACTGGGCCAGAGTCGTGCTGGCAAGGGAGTCTCTGCCGATGACGATGCCCAGGAAGCTCAGCAGCCAGCACAACAGCGAGCAGTACAGAAAGCCCTTGCCGAAGCCCAGCACCGCGCCGCCGATCTCATCCAGCAGCTCCATATTCGGGAGCCGGAAGGAGAGATTGCCCACGTTGCCGATGGCCACGATCAGGATCAGGATCAGCAGGAAGCCGATGGTCAGGCCCCCCACGTAGGCGGCCGTCTCGCACAGCACGTTCACCACCGCGTCCGTCATGCCGACCGAGGATTCCTCCTGATACTCCACGGCCTTGTGGGCCAGCTCCTCCGCCCGATCCTCGTGCGCGCCCACGATCCGCATGCAGGCGTAGGCGTAGTCGTAGCGCAGTGAGCTGTCGTCCTTCAGGATATCCTCCAGAGAGCGGTCGTCAAAGGGGTGTCCCATCTGACTCAGAACCTCGTCCCGGATGTTCTGGGAATCCACGTACCCCTCCACAAAGGGCTTCATCACGGGGATGACCTCATGGGAATAGGCCCGGGACAGCAGATTGCCGCCGAACAAGGCCATGATCACCGCCAAAATGCCCGCGACGCCGGCGATCAGGCCCTTCCGGTATCCGGCCCAGGTGCAGAGCGCCACGATCAGCAGCAGCGTAATATCCAGTATCAGTCTTATCATTGCCAATCTTCCTTTTTCCGATTCGGTTTCCGGCGCATTGCCGGAGGTATCCGGCGCAGCCGCCGCGCTGCGGGCTTTTTGCCGGCTATGCCTCGCAGGGAGCATCGGGCGAACGCCGCAAAGGATCATTTACTGATCATTATAGCACGCTTTTGTGAACAAATAAACCTAAGTTTTCTAAAGACAAACGCCTTATCCTTCCATCATTTTTCCCACGTCTCCCCCGTACCACAGCCGGTTCAGGTACAGACCCTGGGGCGGCATGGTGGGGCCGGTAAGGCGCCGGTCGCCCTTTTCCAGCAGGGCGGGGATCTCCTCCGGCAGAAGCTTGCCGTAGGAGGCGTAGACCATGGTGCCCACCATGGCCCGGCACATGTTGTAGAGAAAGCCGTCGGCGCAGATGGAGACCGTGATCAGATCCCCTTCCTTTTCCGCCCGGCACCAGTACACCGTGCGCACGGTGGTCTTCGTCTCGGTCCCCAGGCTGCGCACGGCGCGGAAATCGTGGGTGCCCTCGAAGGCCCGGGCCGCCGCCTGCATCAGCGGCAGCTCCAGACGCTGGGGATAGAAGCAGGCCCGCTTTTCCAGGAAGGGATCCGGGATGGGGCTGTTGAGGATCTTGTAGACGTACTCCTTCCTGAGGCAGGAGCCGATGGCGTTGAAGTCCTCGGGCGCCTCCACCGCCGCGGACACGGCGATGTCCCCCGGCAGGCGGGAATTCACCGCCAGGGGGAAGCGGTCGATGGGGATGCGGCAGTCCGTGCGGAAATTGGCGCAGTAGCGCAGGGCATGGACGCCCGCGTCGGTGCGGCCGCAGCCCACGGTCTTCACCGGATGGCCGCAGATCTTCGTCAGGGCCGTCTCCAGGGTCTCCGCCACGGTGATCTCGTTTTTCTGCACCTGCCAGCCGTGGTAGGCGCTGCCGTCATAGGACAGGCGAAGGGCGATGTTTCTCATAATCCGTACCGCTTCAGCAGAATCATGCCGGCCAGGAGCGCGGCGCCGAGCAGGAAGGCCCGCAGATCCCGCCAGGCGAAGCGAAGCTGTTTCATGCGGGTGCGTCCGTCGCCGCCGTGGTAGCAGCGGCTCTCCATGGCCACCGCCAGCTCGTCCGCCCGCCGGAAGGACGAGACGAACAGCGGCACCAGAATGGGGATCAGGGCCTTGGCCCGATGCACCAGGCTCCCGTTTTCAAAGTCCGCGCCCCGGGCCTTCTGGGCGGACATGATCTTGTCCGTCTCCTCGATCAGGGTGGGGATGAAGCGCAGGGCCATGGACAGCATCATGGTCATCTCGTGGACGGGCAGGCCGATCTTCTTCATGGGCGCGAGCAGCCGCTCCATGCCGTCGGTCAGGGCCATGGGGCTGGTGGTATAGGTCAGCAGGAAGGTGCCGGCGATCAGCAGGATGATCCGCAGCGCCATCTTCACCGCCCGCCGGATCCCCTCCCAGGTGATGATCCAGCCGGGGAGGATCGGCTCGCCCTCGGTGTAAAAGAGATTCAGCGCGGCCGTGAACAGGATGAGGAACAGCATGGGCTTGAGACCCTTGAAAATGTTGCGGGGATGGATGCGGGAAAGGGCCATGCAGACCACGGTCGCGGCGAGGATCACGCCGTAGCCGATCCAGCCGTCGGCCAGGAAAAGGGCGACGATATAGAGGATCACCAGGAGGATCTTGGTTCTGGGATCCAGCCGGTGAACCGGCGTATCGCCCGGAAAATACTGGCCCAGGGTGATGTCCTTCAGCACGCGCCCACCCCCTTCAGCGCCGCCATAAGCTGGGCGTGGGTGAAGACCGGCCCTTCCAGGGGCAGGCCCCGCTCCCGCAGGGCCATGGCCAGGCGGGTGGACTGGGGCACGGACAGCCCGATGGAGATCAGCTTCTCCGGCTGGGCAAACACCTGCTCCGGGCTGCCGTCCATGGCGATATGCCCGTGATCGAAGACGATCAGCCGCTCCGTCACCCGGGCGGCGTCGTCCATGTTGTGGCTGACGATGATCACCGTGGCGCCGCTCTCCCGCCGATAGCGGCAGATGTTGTCCATGATCTGCCGGCAGCCGGCGGGATCCAGGCCCGCGGTGGGCTCGTCCAGGATCAGCACGCCCGGCCGCATGGCGATGACGCCCGCGATGGCCACGCGGCGCTTCTGTCCCCCGGACAGCTCCAGGGGCGAGCGCTGAAAGAGCTCCTCCTCCACGCCCACGAAGCGCGCGGCCTCCCGCACCCGCTCCTCGATCTCCGCCTTGGAAAGGCCCATGTTTTTGGGGCCGAAGGCGATGTCGGCGAAGACCGTCTCCTCAAAGAGCTGGTACTCCGGGTACTGAAACACCAGGCCAACCTTGTTCTTCACCGCGCGGCGGGTCTTCTTGTCGGTATTGATATCCTCCCCGTCCACCAGGACTCTGCCGCCGGTGGGCTTCAGGAGGGCGTTGAGATGCTGCACAAAGGTGGATTTGCCCGAGCCGGTGTGGCCCAGCAGACCGATAAACTGGCCCGAGGGGATCGTCAGGCTGACGTCCTCGACGGCGGTTTTCTGAAAGGGGGTCCCTGCGCTGTAGATGTGCGTCAGAGCCTCCACGCGGATTTCAGACATAGATGGTCTCCAATCGGATAGTATTTGCCGCGAAGGGCCTTCGCCTCAGCGACGGGCCGCCAGGGCCTCCGCGATGCGCGCGGCGCAGCCTTCCGGATCCAGCGACTCGGTGGGCAGGCCCAGCTCAAAGAGCGTCCGGGTGGTCTCCGGCACGTCCAGGCCCTCCCGTTCCATCAGCTCCACCCGGGAGAAGACCTCAACCGGGCTGCCCTCCGCCACGATGCCACCGTTGGACATGATGATGAGCCGGTCGGCGCCGATGCATTCCTCCATGTGGTGGGTGATGAGCACCACGGTCATGCCCTTTTCCCGGCAGAGCGCCGTGACCGTACGGATGACCTCCTCCCTGCCCTGGGGATCCAGCATGGCGGTGGGCTCGTCCAGAACCAGCACCTCCGGCCGCATGGCCAGGGCGCCGGCAATGGCCACCCGCTGCTTCTGGCCGCCGGAGAGCAGGTGGGGCGCGTGCAGGCGGAATTCGTACATGCCCACCTGCTTCAGCGCCTCATCCACCCGGGCGCGGATCTCCGCCGAGGGGACGCCCAGGTTTTCCGGGGCGAAGGCCACATCGTCCTCCACCACATTGGCGACGATCTGGTTGTCCGGGTTCTGGAACACCATCCCCACCCGGCGGCGCACGTCCAGCAGCTTCTCCTCGTCGGAGGTGTCCATGCCGTCCACCCAGACCTTGCCCTCCGTGGGCGTCAGGATGGCGTTCATGTGCTTGGCCAGGGTGGACTTGCCGGAGCCGTTGTGCCCCAGCACGGCCACGAAGCTGCCCTGTTCGATATCCAGATCTACCCCGCAGAGACTCTCCTTCTCCTCTTCGGGATAGGTAAAATGCACATTTTCAAAACGAATGATCGGATCCATAAACGATGTTCCTTTCGGACTTGCCCCCTGCGGGGCTGTCTGCGAAGCAGACTGAAGGGGGATAGCGAAATACGATACAGGCCGCCTTCCTCTGCCACCGGCAGCGGAAGTCAGCTCTTGCCGCCTTACGGTGCCCGAAATACGCTTCAGGCTCACGCTTTTCCTCGCGTTTTTCGACCGCTGCGGAGAAAGCTGCCTTCCTTCCTCTGCCACCGGCAGCGGAAGTCAGCTTTCCCAGCGGCAGCTTGCCCCGCAGGGGAGGTACAGGCCGCTGTCGGTGACGGGCAGGGCCAGCTCCCGGCTCTCGGAGCGGCCGCCGTATTTCCTGGTGAAGATGCTCTCGGTCACATAGCTGAGCACCGAGGGGGAGAGGCCGGTGGTGTAGGAGTTGATGAGCACGAAAAGGGGCTCCTCGCTGAGCACCCCGGCGCAGAGGGACACGAAGGGCCAGAGGTTCTGCTCCAGCTTCCAGACCTCGCCCCCGGGCCCGCGGCCGTAGGAGGGCGGATCCATGATGATGGCGTCGTAGCGCTTGCCCCGGCGGATCTCCCGCTCCACAAACTTGGCGCAGTCGTCCACGATCCAGCGGATGGGCGCGTCCGAAAGGCCGGAGGCGGCGGCGTTTTCCTTGCCCCAGGCCACCATGCCCCTGGCCGCGTCCACGTGGCAGACCTCCGCGCCGGCCTTGGCGCAGGCCACGGTGGCCCCGCCGGTGTAGGCAAAGAGGTTCAGCACCCTGATGGGGCGGCCGGCAGCGCGGATCTTGGCCATGGCCCAGTCCCAGTTGGCGGCCTGCTCGGGAAAGAGGCCGGTGTGCTTGAAGTTCATGGGCTTGACGTGGAAGCGCAGCTCCTTGTAGCGAATGACCCACTCCGCCGGCAGGCTCCCCTTGTCCCAGCTCCCGCCGCCGCTCTCGCTGCGGCGATAGCGGGCGTCCCGGTCGTTCCAGTGGGGGTTTTTCCGGGGCGTGTCCCAGATGGCCTGAGGATCCGGGCGAACCAGATAATAGTCCCCCCAGCGCTCCAGCTTTTCTCCTTTCGAGCAGTCCAGGACTTCAAAATCCTGCCAGGCGTCTGCAATCCACATAGCGATCTCCATATCATTCCCATAATAATTCATGGTATTGTACCATCAAAAGCCCCGCAGGTCAACAGGATTCTGCTGCCTGCGGGGGAGGAGTTTTTCCATTTTCACAGAGCGGGAGAACGGGGGCGGGGTAAGGGCCCCCCTGCGGCGTTTTTCTCCGTTCACGGTTCACTTGGCCGACAAAACGGCGCCTCACAGGGAGGCGCCGTTTTGCCGGTTGTTTTCAGTGACAGTTGAAATACGCAATGGCCGTGGTGTCGGTGAGGATGACGTCGCACTTGCCGGTATACAGATACTCAAAGCACTCGGTGGTGCCGCCGGCGAGGCGGGAGATCTGTCCCAGCCGCTCGGCAATGCCGGGCACCGCGTTCAGGGCGTCCATGGCCTCCTGAGTAGCGCACATCGCCAGCGTCTTGTTGCTCAGCATATACTTGTTCTCGATGAAGGCGTCGCCCCGCCGGGCAATGACGATGTCGTTCTGGACATAGGGCCCGTAGCGATAAACCCGCCCTTCGGAGATATCCGCGGGGTCCAGGGCGATCCCGCCCCAGGCGCAGTCGATGTTGCCGGAGGAGAGCTCGATATACACATCCGTCTGTTCGATGGGCTGGATCTTCAGTCTCCAGTCCAGCTTGGCGCAGACAGCGCCCGCCAGCTCCACATCGAAGCCCCAGTACTGTCCCCCGGTCAGATAGGCCATGGGGAAGGCGCCGGTGTCCACGCCGATGATGAAATCCCGCGGCGCGATCTCACCCAGGGCCTCCAGCGCCTTGGCGTTGGAGCCGAAGCTCACCATGCGGCTGCCGAACCACTTGATGGCCAGCTCGTCGATCCGGCCCTCCGCGTTCAGGGTTTCCAGCGCCGCGATCACATAGTTCGCCGTAGGATCGCCGGGACGGAAAGCCAGGGAATACTCCTGCTCCACCAGCGTCGTCACCGTGGTAACAGTCCTGGCGTTCCCACCGCAGGCGGCCAGGCTCAGGCAAAGAATCAGTGCGAGGAATATGCAGATGCTTCTTTTCATGAATAACGCGACCTTTTTGCTCCTGTTCAGCGCTGGTTCCTGCCCGCAGACCTGTTCTTCTTCAGCAGCACCGTGATCCAGCCCAGAAGCAGGATCACCAGCAGCACCGCGTTCAGAATGATCACCACCACGCGGAGGTTGGCGCCCTTCTCCGTAGGAGCTTCCGTGCCAGGCTGCTGCTCGGGCTGCTCTCCTTCGGGCGCGCCGTCGGCGGGCTGCTCAGGGGGCTGTTCCACCGCGGGCTGCTGGCCCTCGGCGGGCGGATTCTCCGTGGGCTGCTGCTCGGGCTGCTGGCCCTCGGCGGGCGGATTCTCGGCGGGCGGATTCTCGGCGGGCTGCTGCTCCACCGGCGGCTGCTCCACCGGAGCGGGATCCGTATAGCCGGTCGAGGGAGAGACGGTGTTGCCGGCGTTCTGCCAGGCGGCGTAAGCCTCGTCCAGGCCCAGGGTGTAGTTCTTGAACTGGACGGCCATATCCTTCAGCACGTTCTGGGTCACGCCCATCCCCTCGGTCATCACCGTCAGCACGAAGGGATGCTCGGTATAGACGATGCCCGTGCAGTGGTTGAAGGCGACGCCCCGCTTGTCGGTAAAGGTGCCGAACTTCTGGGCGACCTCATACTGGGCGTTCAGGCCGCCGTGAAAATACTTCCACTGATCCGCCTGCTTCATCCAGTCGATGATATGGGGGAAGCGCTCGTTCTCGTAATACAGGGTCTTGATCACGTCGGTCAGGAACCGGGCGGTGAAGTAGCTGTACTCGTAGAAATCCTCGCTGTAGTACTTCTCGGGCAGGCTGGAATACTTCTGATACTCCTGGCGGCACTCCTTGTCGGTGCCGATCAGGTTCATCACCTGGTGGGCGTAGTCGTTGCTGTTGTACACCAGGGTGTAGTTCTCCAGCTGGGACAGCTTCAGGCCCTTGAACTCGGTGTCCTGGGTGATGCTGCCGGCGGCTTCCCACTCGGCCAGGATCATCAGCAGGGGGACCTTATAGGTCTCGGCGCTGTAATACCAGGTATCGCCGTTGTAGTACCAGGTGTCGCCGGTGTCCAGATAGCAGTAGCCGATGCTGATCTTGCTCTTGTTCAGGCCCCAGGCGTTGCAGTAATCGCTGACGATCTTGGTCAGCTCAGCCGGATTCAGGATCCCGTAATCCATCGGATCGGTGGGAACCCAGAGCTCCTCCTCTCCCTCGTCGGCATAGGCCGTCGACGCGCCCAGCAGCGTGGGGCACAGCAGCACCGTGCACAGCAGCAGGGCCATCAGCCGCAAAAGCAAACCTGTCTTTTTCATGTTAATTCTCCCCCTGTTCCTTCAATGTGATGCCGCCGCCCCGGCGGACGCTCGTGCTTGCAAAAAACGCCTCCGCCGCGCGGAGCAGGTATTCCGTATCCTTGGTTCCGGCCGTCTCGTAGGCCGAGTGCATGGCAAGCTGGGCCAGGCCGATGTCCACCGAATCCACCGAGATGTGGGCGGTGCTGATGTTGCCCAGGGTGCTGCCGCCGGGCAGATCCGCCCGATTGGTGAAGCGCTGGGTGGGCACGCCGACGCGGCTGCAGAGCTCCAGAAAGGCCGCGGCGGAGACGGCGTCCGTGGTATAGCGCTGATTGGCGTTGAATTTCACCACGATGCCCTTGTTCATCTCGGGCCGGTCGTTCCGGTCGGCGTATTCCGGATGGTTGGGGTGCAGGGCGTGGGCGTTGTCCGCCGAGACCAGGAAGCTCCCGGCCACGCAGCGGCGCAGATCGGCCCCCATACCCTCGCAGATGCGGCCCAGCACATCCTCCAGGAAGCTGGAATCGGCCCCCTGCTTGGTGCCGCTGCCCACCTCCTCGTTGTCGAAGACGCAGAGCACCGGCGTCCCCGCGCCCTCCCTCGCCCGGAGGAAGCCCTCCGCGCAGGCGAAGACGCACTGCAGATCGTCCAGCCGCGGGGAGGAGAGGTACTCCCCTTTCGCGCCCCAGACCGTGCCGGGCGTGCGGGGATAGAGGAAAAGATCCGTCGCCAGCACGTCCTCCTTCGGGACGCCCAGGGTCTCGGCGATCAGGGCGTCAAAGCCCTCCGCCGCGTCGGCGTCCCCGAAGAGGGGCAGCATGTCGGTGTTGGGATCGAACTTCTTGCCGTCGTTGACGCTGCGGTCCATGTGGATAGCCACGTGGGGGATCAGCAGCAGATCCCGATCCACGTTCACCAGCTTCACCGTGACGCCGTCACGATCCCGCACCGCCGCGCGGCCCGCCACGGACAGCGGCCGATCCATCCAGGAGGCGCAGAGCATCCCGCCGTATTTCTCCACGTTCAGGCGGGTGTACATGCCCGACGTGGGAACCGCCGCGTGGGCCTTGATCTTGAAGCTGGGCGAGTCGGCGTGGGCGGCCATCATCAGAAAGCCGCTGACGCCCCCGGCGGGGATGCGAAAGGCGATGAGCGCGGAGCCGTTGCGCTGGACAAAGTAGCGTCCGCCGGCCCGCAGCGGCCATTCGTCCCGCTCGTCCAATTCGGTATAGCCCTCCCCCGCCAGGCGCTCCGCCAGATTCCGGCAGGCGTGAAAGGCGGTGGGACTGGCGGAAATAAAGGCAAGCAGCTTTTCATTCCAGGTCTGATCCATTCCCGTTCCCCCCGTTGCAATACGATCGGATCCAGTATAGCACAGTTTTCGCCCGGTGAACAGAGGATTCTGAAAATTAACAAATATTTCGACAAAAAGCTCGCCGCGTCCGGCGGCGGGAATCCGGCATTGCAAACAGGCCGGGACTGGTGTATATTGGATGCAGCGAAAACACAAAACGAAGAAAGGACGTGCATCCCCATGAAAGTATCCGAACTGCCCTATCGCCGGGTCACCCTGGAGGAGATCAAGGCCGTGATGGACGACGTGATCCCCCGCATCAAAAACGCCAAGAGCGTGGAGGAGATCCTGGCCGCCCGGGAAGACTACCTGAAGCTGAATCTGGAATACTACACCAACGCGGCGCTGGCCAGCATGCGCTACACCATCAACACCGTGGATCCCTTCTACGTGGCGGAGAACGAGCACTACGACGAGATCGGCCCCGTGGCCGGCAACTACAGTCTGGAGTATGCCTCCGCCCTGCTGGACTCCCCCTTCCGCCCGGAGCTGGAGAAGGCCCTGAGCCCAGTGCTGTTCCGGTCCATGGAGGTACAGCGCAAGAGCATGTCCGCCGAGATCATCGAGGACATGGTGGAGGAGAACAAGGTCACCCGGGAGTATTCCGACCTGATGGCCGGCATGGAGTTCGAGTGGCAGGGCGAGAAGCTGCCCCGGGCCATGCTGATGAAATACGCCAAGGACGCCGACCGGGAGGTGCGCCGGGCCTGCTATGAGGAGCTGGGCCGGGGTCTGGAGGCCCACAAGGCGGAGCTGGACGGCATCTTTGACCGTCTGGTGCACATCCGCGACCGGATGGCGAAGAAGATGGGCTACAAGAACTTCGTGGAGCTGGGCTACTACCGCATGGGCCGGCTCTGCTACGACCAGGAGAAGGTGGCGAAGTTCCGCGAAAACGTGCTGAAGGACATCGTCCCCGTGGTGGCGAGGCTGCGCACCGAGAACGCCAAGCGCCTGGGCATCGACAAGTACATGTTCTACGACGACGGCGTCATCATGCCCGGCGGCGACCCCAAGCCCTTCGGCAAGGAGGAGATCTTCGCCTCCGCGAAGAAGATGTACCACGCCATGGGCAAGGAGACCGGCGCCTTCATCGACCTGATGCTGGAAAACGAGGCCTTCGACGTGGACGCCCGCAAGAACAAGTGGGGCGGCGGCTACTGCACGGAGTTCGCCAAGTACAAGCAGCCCTTCATCCTCGCCAACTTCAACGGCACCGCCGGGGACGTGGACGTGGTGACCCACGAGGCCGGCCACGCCCTGAACGCCTACCTCATCGCCGACAACCGCTTCGCCCTGGAGCTGGGCTGCGGCGGCATGGAGACCGCCGAGACCCATTCCATGAGCATGGAGTTCTTCGCCTGGCCCTACATGGCGGACTTCTTCGGCGCGGACGCGGAGCGCTACAAGTTCATGCACGCGCTGGAGAGCTTCTCCTTCATCCCCTACGGCACCATGGTGGACGCCTTCCAGCACATCGTCTACGAGCACCCGGAGCTGACGCCGGACGAGCGGGATGCGGAGTGGCTGAAGCTGGAAGAGCAGTTCAGGCCCCACATCTCCTTCGAGGGCATGCCCTATCTGGAGAAGGGCACCCGCTGGCAGTACCAGATGCACATCTACGAGAGCCCCTTCTATTATATTGATTACTGCCTGGCCCAGACGGCGGCCTTCCAGTTCCTGCTGGCAAGCCGGAAGGACTACGACGACGCCTTCGCCCGCTACCTGTGGCTGAGTAAGCAGGGCGGCGAGAAGGTCTGGACGGATCTGCTGGAGGAGGCGGGCTTCCCCTCTCCCTTCCAGCCCGGCGCCCTAGCCGACCTGGCCAAGAACGTGGAGGCCCTGCTGGAGAGCATCCGGGTGTAGGTTTTAGGTTTTAGGTTATAGGTTTTAGGAGACGGGGGACGCGGGAGCGTCCGTGCATCCGCGTCCCCGATATGACAAGATCCCCGCCCAAATCGGGCGGGGATGTGTTTTTTATATCACAGCGCGCAGAGCCGCGGGCGATTCGGCTGTCGCCCCTACCGGGCGCCGGATTTCTTCCGCAGGGTGACGATCGCGCCGCCGCAGCCCAGGGCGCCGATGCCCAGCAGGCCGATCCAGAGCGCCATGCTCTCGTCGCCGGTCTTGGGCTTGTCGCTGACGCTGATGGTCTTGGTCGCCGTGCCGGTGACGGAGACCACGGAGATCTCGTGGTTCGCCACCTTCAGGGTCTTGATGTAGGAGCCCTTGATGGTCACCACGGTATTGCCGTCCTTCTCGGAGACCGTGTAGTTCTCCGCGGCCAGCTCCGCGCCGTCCACCAGCACCTTCTGAAAGTCCTTCTTCGCCGCGTCGGAGCGCACCACGTAGTTGCTGCCCCAGTTGGCCCGGCCGTTGGTGTCGTCCGTGAGCTTGGGCTTGAAGTTGGGGTCGATGCCGTCGCAGCGCTTGCAGCGGCCGTGGGCGTAGTCATGGCCCAGGGCGGGGATCTCCGCGGTCTTGGTCTGGGCCGCGAAGGCGCTGTTGGTGAAGCTGGCCGTCAGGGTCTTCTCGCCCTTCTCGGTGCAGCCGGCCTCCTTGGTGACCTTCTCCGCGGGCTTCACGCTCTCCGTCTCGGTGTGGGAGGCGTCCCGCTTGCAGGCGCGGCTGGCGGTGCAGGCGCTGTTGTCCTCGGCCCAGGTGTAGCCGGCCTCGCCCCAGTCGTGGTCCAGGGCCGGGATCTCCTCGGTTCGGGTCTCGCCGCAGGAGCAGGTGTAGGTCTTGACGCCCTTCTCGGTGCAGGTGGGCTCCTTGGTCACCTTGCCCTCACCCCAGTCGTGGTTGTGGGGCTCCTCGGCCTTCTTCTCATAGACAAAGAGAAGCGTCTCGCCGCCGGTGAGGGTCTTGGTCTTGGCCGTTTCGCCCTCGCCGATGACGGCGGTGATGACGGCCTTGCCCTCGGCATCGTGGGTGACGGTGAGCTTCGTCAGCTCCTCCTCATCCAGCACGGTCTTGCTGTACGTATAGTTCTCGATCTCCGGACGGGCGTACTTGTCGTCCACGGTCAGATCCTTGCTCAGATCCAGATAATCCTCCTCCTGATCCCGCAGGGTCTTGCCCTCGGCGTCCACGCACTTGACGGCCAGCTTCGCCGGGGCGGCCTCCTCGGCCTCCAGGACGATCACATCCTCCCCCTCGCCCTCGGCGAAGGCGCAGACGCTCAGCGACGCCAGCAGCGCCAGCGCCAGCAGCACGGACAGGAGCTTCTTCCCTTGTTTCATTCCAGTTACCTCCTTCAAACAAGTTCGAAAAATGAAAAAAGGATACGCAGATTTCGTATCACGCTTCGGATTATAGCCCATCGGAGGGGTGAAAACAAGGGAATCGGGTCAGAATTAAGAAAGCTTAAGTCTCTTAAGAAGGGCATAAGAAATGGGAAAAACGCCGGAATCCCGGCGTTTTTCTCATTTTTCTCAGAGATCGGGCGCGGCGGCCCCTGCGGGCGCGGGCGCTTCGTGATGCGCCCCCACGGCGGGGACAGAGATTTCCGCTGACGAGGGACGGGCGTTTTGCCGTCCCCCGTCTCCTAAAACCTATAACCTAAAACCTAAACTCCCGCCTTACTGCTCGGCCCGCTCGAAGTCCTCCCGCGGGTGCTTGCACAGCGGACAGGTGTAGTCCGCCGGCAGCTCGCCCTCGCAGGGCTCAAAGTGGCCGCAGATCTTGCAGACCCAGCCCTTGACCTTGGGCTTGACCTCGGGGACGATGTGCTCGAAGTCCGCCTTGCCGTGCTTGCACAGCGGGCAGGTGAAGTCCTCGGGCATGTCCGCGCCCTCGTAGACGTAGCCGCAGACCTTGCAGACCCAGCACTCCTTCTCCTCGGGGGCGGGGTTCTTCTTGGGCTTGATGTGGGCGTGGTAGTAGCCGTAGGTGCAGGAAGGCGCCTTGGAGAGCACCTTGGCCTCCACAACGTTCGCGATGTAGAGCACCTGGGTCTCCAGATCCTTCACGTCGATGATCTCGCAGGAGAGGACGGCGTTGGTGTACTCGGGCACATAGCGGATGCCGTTGGCCATCCGGTCGTCATAGGGCAGATCGGCGAACTTGTCCACATCCCGGCCGCTCTGGAAGCCGAAGCGCTGGAACAGGCTGTAGGGCGCGTCCTCGGTGAGGATGGAGATGTTGAACCTGCCGGCCTTGCCCACCATGTCGCAGGTGTAGTTCTTCTTGATGCAGGAGATGGTGATCTTCTTGGGGTCGGCGGAGGCCACCTGGCCGGCGGTGTTGATGATGCAGCCGTAGTCCTTGCCGTCCACCCGGGTGGTCAGCACCTCCACGCCGTAGGAGAACTTGGAGAAGACCTTGTTGTCCACGGCCTCGGGGCTGAACTCCGCCGGCGCGGCGGGGGCGGCGGGCGCCTCGACGACGGCGGGCTTCGGATTGATCTCCTCGGCCAGCCGGTCGGCCAGGGCGTCCAGCAGCTCCAGCTGATTCTCCGCCAGGGCGGACTTGAGGCTGACGCCCGTTTCGATGAACTCGGTGCCCTTCAGCGGGGTCAGGATCTCCTTCATGACCTTGCCGCTGGTGGCGGCCCAGGAGCCGTTCTCGATGAGGGCGATCTTCCGGTTCTGCAGGTTGTGGGCGGCGATGTCGTGCAGCAGCTGCTCCATGGTGACGAACACGCCGGCGTTGTAGGTGGTGGCGGCGAAGACCAGATGGCTGCAGCGGAAGGCGTCGGAGACGATGTAGCTGGCCGGGGTCACGGAGGTGTCGTACATGCGCACGCGCACGCCCCGCTCGTTCAGCTTGCAGGCCAGGATGTTGGCGGCGTTCTCGGTGTGGCCGTAGACGGAGGCGTAGGCCAGCAGCACGCTCTTCTCCTCCGGGGTGTAGCTGCTCCAGAGCAGATACTTCTCCAGGAAGTCGCCGAAGTGGCTGCGCCAGACGAAGCCGTGCAGCGGGCAGACCAGGGCGATCTCCAGCTTGGCGGCCTTCTTCAGCACCGCCTGGACCTGGGCGCCGTACTTGCCCACGATGTTGGTGTAGTAGCGCCGCGCCTCGTCCAGATGCTCGCCGAAGAAGTCGGTCTCGTCGTTGAAGAGGCGGCCGTTCA
>JAEEGG010010664.1_pt1 | contig 20251 bp, 15 predicted proteins | sample 9134161 | NCBI WGS metagenome assembly JAEEGG01 (sample SAMN16246543, study PRJNA631951) | gut metagenome | biome: gut microbiome; feature: rumen; material: CR-attached | host: Bos | place: Iran: Karaj | collected 2018-10 | reverse complement strand
TCATTACAATAAGCCGCATACGCTCCGGGATCCGCTTTAAGTCTTTGATTTGCAAGGTTTTTCAAAACAGCTTCCCCGCGTCCGCCCTCCGTGTCATTCAGCAGAAAAATGCTCTCGGCGCTGGTACCCATGAGCCCGGAGGTATGATTCATGAGCATCCTTACCGTAATGTCTTTATAGCGCTCATCCGCCATTTTGAAATCCGGCAGATAGTCCATCACGGGCGCGTCCAGCTCCACCTTCCCTTGGTCCACCAACTGCATCACGGTCAAGGTCACGTACACCTTGCTCACCGAGCCAACGCAGTAAATGGTATCATCCACGCTAGCTTCCGTCTTCTGTTCCTGCTCTGCCTTGGCCGCCCTGACCGTACCTGCAAGCGCCCCTATGGATATCGCGCTGATCATGATCAATAATACACCCAAAACCTTCTTTCTCATCTTACCATCCTCATCTTCCCATTTTCACACTCTAACTCTCCACCAATGTCATTAAGTTGTACTATTTATTTACCTAACTTAATGACATTGTCCCTGCATTCTTTACTCCGTCATTAGTTCGGTTACGGAAACCTTCTTCACCTTATCTGCCGATATCCAAGCCGAGCCAAAGGTAAACAGGAGTACAAGGATCGCCGTCGGCACCAGCAACAGGTATCTCGCCTGGAGACTGCCCTGACCAAACGTGCCAATGATGAAAAACTCCGTCATGGGTATGGAAAGAATGGTGCCCAATATCACGCCCGGAATGATCACGGGCATCAGTCGCATGACAAGCTGCTTCTTAATGTCCTTTGTCGTGTATCCCATGGCCTTTTCGATGCCAAGCGGTTTTCTCTGTCTTCTGATCGTAGAGCTGATCAGGAAATTCAAAATGACGGAGATAATGATCGCCACCACCACTGCCAGAGCGAGTGAAACGATCTGACTCAACCTACAAATGCCGCCGAGTTGCGCTCCCAGCAGTTCATCAAAGGACGTGACCTCCATGATCCGCATCTTTCCCGTGCCGCCAGTGATCATTTGATCTCCGATCTTGATCGCATAGTTTGCGTTATCTATGCCATATTCGGAGATCAGTAGTGCCATCTGCTCCTCCGCCTTTGCACGAATGCGCTCCTCTAGGCTCCCTTCCTCTTCCCCGGCAGAGAGAATTTCCTCATTACTTCTTCCGTATTTTTCCTCAATGAGCTTTCGGAAGTCAGCCACATTCACGCTGTCCTTTAGATAGACACAGATGAGTCCAACATTCGACGGTGGCGTGATCCGGCTCATTCCCTCTTCGGTTACGTAGACGCCGTCGAAAAGACTGATCGAGTAGCCGGTAAGCACGAACTTCTTCTCCACACCCGCTCCCTTGACCATCATCGTGTCGCCGATCTCGTATCCAAGCTCCCTGGCCAAGTGTTCCTTCATGGCGATTTCATTATCCTTTTCCGGAAGCCATCCTCTCGTCACAAAAAGGTTTTCCGTCGCCAAAAAATCCTTGTAGACAAGGGCCTGTACACTTTTATCCTTGATCGTTGCATTATCCGTTTTGAAATAGATTGCCTTTCTGACCTCTGGGAGGCTGGCAATTTCTGCCGTCGCATCCTTCACATTCACGGTATCCTCGAAGATCAGGTAAAGATCGCTGTTCTCCCATCCGGCCGATTTGGTCATTCCCTTGCCACCATCTCTAAAAAGATCTGCAATCATGACGCAAAAGGCAATAGAAACACCCATCAGGACAATGCACAGGAAAATACCGGCGTTCTGCCTTTGATTGCCCAGCAATTCTTTCATTCCAAGCCTTGCGTTTATATTTCCTTTGGCCTTTTCCATGGGGAGATGATTTTTTCCAAAGTGATGTGTTTTGATCCCCTTGCGAAAGGCGATCACGGGTGGGTACTTCTTGATCGTTCCTGCCTTACCAAGCGCCGTCAAAAGGATGAGCGGTAAAAGCAAGGCACATGGCATCAGCATTAGTCCCAGGTTCCCGCTTCCGCTGGTTTTATGCCCCTCAAACACCTGCAATACATAAGTCATGAAAGGATTCGTACTTACCGTTAAAATACTTCCGAGGATACATCCCGCCGCGCCCAAGATCAAATATTCATAGATATATGCCTTGGAAATATCCGCGGACCGGTAGCCCAAGGCCTCCAATACGCCGATCTGTTCCATCTGGTCATTGATGTCTCCCGTGATCTTATGGAGGATCATAAAGAGCGCCGTCAGCGTTACGATCACAGCCATTGCACCGACGATCAGCATGATGATCCTTACGATGTCTGCACTGGTAGACGCTTCATAGTAAATGTTGTCGAACGGGAAACCAGATGGCGAAAACCTTTTCCCCGCCAGTTCGCTCATCTTATCCGTTAATTCCGCTTCAAAACTCTCTGCCTCCGCATCGTTATGGATCGTCCCTTCCTTTAGGTCAAACGCAATGCAAACATTTCTGCCCAGGGTAGCTGCCACTTCCTCAAAATCCGTTTCGGAAATGACGCACTTAAAGCTTTGATAGGCGCTAGAAAAAAGTCCCGTCTCATAGAAACCGGCAATCTGAAAGGAAAACTCTCTGTTTCGAAGGGTCAGGCTGATTTCTTCGCCGGGGTGATATCCCATGTCGAGCTGCACGTACTGCGGCATCCAGATCGGATGCTCGAGTCTTTGGATCTCCTCCTCCGAAAGCGTCGTCTCCTTCAGAAAACTGGAATACTTTCGTTCACCTTCCTCCGTGACAAAGGAGACATATAAATTGATGATGGAGCCATCCTTTTGCCGACATGTGGTAGCTGCATTATCATCCGCCCGAAGAAGCTCAAATTGACTTGCGTTCATCACTCTCGGGTCATTTTCGATCAGCTCCCCGAACTCCGTTCGGTAATTCTTCTCCGTAAAAACAAAAGCGTAAGTCTTACTCTCCGACTCCTCAAATGCTTGCTCCAACAAGGAATACGCCTTGCCATAATTGATGATGGCGATGCTCATGAGCGTCATGGCAATGGCCGTTAACAAGATCAGGATCGCCGCTTCTCTTTTCCGTCTTTTGATGTTAAAGAAAGATAATCTTAGTATTTTCATGTTTTACCATCCCATGTCATCCAAAAAATTTTGCAGTCCGTTTCTTCGCTCCTTTAGATCATCCGTCCCGTATGGTGCCATCCGATACTCTCCAACGACACCGCCATCCCGAAGGAAGATCACTCTGGTTCCGCGAAGGGCCGTCTTTAGGTCATGTGTTACCATGACAATGCTCTGCCCCTTCCCATGAACATCCGTGAAAATGTCGAGTACGTCCGCACTGGAGGCGGAATTGAGCTGGCCCGTTGGTTCGTCCGCGAAAAGCACCTTCGGATCATTGATCACGGCCCGAACGATGCCGACACGCTGCGCCTCACCGCCAGAGAGCTGGTTGGGATACTTGTTCCATGTCTCCTCCGAAATCCCCACCTTCGTGAGGAGCTCCTTTGCCTTTTTTACCAGCTCCGGCGAATTCTTTTGCACCACGAGCGCACCGGTCATCACATTATCAAGGATCGTCTGATTCTCCAAAAGATAAATGCTCTGAAATACAAATCCGCAATTGCCGCGCCGAAAGATCGCCAGTTCATCATTGGAATATCCCTGAATTTCCATATCGTCAAATAATACTTTTCCCATGGAAGGTTTGTCCATTCCAGACAGCGCATATAAAAGCGTTGACTTTCCAGATCCCGATGCTCCCATGATGACCGTAAAGTCTCCCTTCAAAATCTCCAAGTCCAAATTCTTGATCACGTGCTGCTGCATACCGCCGTTAGAAAAAGACTTACACAGTTTATCCGTTTTCAAAATAGAAGAAGCCATATATCATACCCTTTCCGTGATCAAATCTAACCGCTCTTCCTCGCGATCTCCTGATCAGCTTAAGTGCATTATATATGACTTCTAAAAAAACATCCTTAAATCAAACTTGTAAAAATGTTAAAAACTTATTAAATGATATTGATTCAGCGCCTAAATATATCAACTTAGTGGAATGACCAGCGTGATGGAAAATCCGTCGCCCTCGCTTTCTGCAATGAGGTCTCCGTTCATCTTTTGCATCAGCGTTTTCGCAATGTACAGGCCAAGGCCATGGCCATCCTTGCCCGAGTTTTCCCAATCCTTCCCGCGATAGAACTTGTTGGTGATCAGGTCGAGTTCTCCCGAAGGAACGCCTGGTCCATGATCCCTGATCTGCATCTCCAGATAATGCTCCGAGATCCGAAAGTCCACGTCGATCTTCGTATTGGCATATTTGTAAGAGTTGGAAATAACGTTACCAATGACCTGCGACATGCATTTCCTGTCAACATTGATCATGACGGCCGGGATCTCTCCCAACGTTGCAAGTCCCCTGTCATCAAAGCTCTTCACAATGTCGCCAAGGCTTCTGGAATCCTCATCCTGACACTTTACCTTGAATTCTCCAAGGTCATCCAGCGTCGTTGTAAAGAGATCACCAAGCAGCGTTGCGATCTGATCAGCCTTGCCGCGGATTCCCTCCGCATCTGCCGAGAGCATGTTAAGCTCTTCCTGCGTAAATGTAACGTCGCCATGACTTGATGCGCTCTCTCCTTCTTTTTTGACGGACATCCTCATCTGCATAAGCTCCGCCGTCACCTGGATTCCCGTCACGGGCGTTTTTAGGTCATGACTTAAGGATGCAACCAGCTCCCGCTCCTTTTTCTGAAGCATGAGCTCCCGCTCCTTTGATGCTGCCAGCTCTTCCCTCATAATGTCAAAGCTCTCAGTAAAGGCGCCAAACATGTTGCTTTGATCCATCGCAAGCGGCTCGTCCAGCTTTCCCTGTGCCACCTTTGCCGCAAAGCCTTTCATTTTTGCAAAAGGAACAATAATGTTTTTGCGAACATACAGTCCGTACCCGATCATCCCCATGATGAGTAAAAGACATAGGATGCCGATGGCCGCTGCAATACGCCACGTTAGCGCCTGATATGCCTTTGTCCCATCATCAAGTAACACGATCACTCCCCAAGCCTTCGATCCATCAAGCAAATATAAATAGGGGTAACGCTTTTGTATGGCGTTTTCAACCGAAATCTCACCTTCCGGGATCTCCTTGCCCGCGTGCGAATACAGCAAATGATTGGACAGATCCGTAATGACATACGCCATCTCATGCTTTTCCTTGTCGAGCACACTAAGGTCATTTGGGTTTTCTTCGGCAATCTTCGCAATGCGGTGCAACAAAGCAATCGTCTCCCCAGATACTTCATGAGATTTCAGTTGCGCATCCCTTGTGATCAAAAGGAACACCATCATGGCAATCACAAATAACACTGCAAGAATGCCTGTTATTTTGTAGTATGTTTTCATTCTTTTGCTCCTGACCAAAGGGCTGATTTTTCGACCACGTACCCTACCCCATATGCCGTCTTAATAATCTCTGGATTTTTGGGATCTGGTTCGACCTTTTCCCGAATGTGTCTGACATGTACGGTAATCGTTCCGTCACAGGTATTCTCATCACACCAAACATTGTCTAAAAGCTCGTCTCTGGTAACGACCCTTCCCGCATTTTCCAAAAGATATAGTAAAAGCTTGTACTCCATTGCCCTAAGCTCTTCCTGCTTCCCACAATTCACCAGCTTATGCATGGCCGTGTCCAGATATAGATCTTTTCGAATCATCATCCGTCCGTCTGTTGTTTCCGCTACCTGCTTTACTGCCAGACCGGCGGCTGCCTGCCTTGCAGCCTCTCTGGCCTTTTCATATCGTTCCAGCACGGCCTTAACCTTTGCCAACAGCACATTCAACGTATAAGGCTTTTTAATGTAATCATCACCGCCAATGTTTAGTGCGATCAAAACATCATCATCACTGGTTCGCGCGCTGATAAAAAAGATGGGCATGTCATAGTTTTCCCGAACCATCCGGCACAGTTCAAAGCCTGAACGATCTCCCAGATTAATGTCGAGAAGCAATAGGGAAACCTCATGTTTTTCCAAAAAGTCCACTGCCGCATCAAAGCTGGTAACATAGGTCGTTTTAACACCCAAAATATTAAAATAATCTGAAGTAGACCTGGCAATCAGTTCATCATCATCTATCATCAGTACCTTAATCTGATCCGATATTTCCATGGCAAATTCATCCTCTCACGTTTTCATCCGCTCTCCTTCGGAAGTCACGATTTCCTTTCCTCAAATGCCGGTTCTCCATACAGTACTCCTCTGCTCCCGGTACCAATAAAAAATCTTCCAAACACTCTCTTATCGCCATCGATGCTGTTAACGTCTCCAAAACACTGATCGTCACGGTTCAGCTTTTGAAAGCTTCTTCCCTGATCCAGTGACCGATAAAATCCATACCTTCCGCCAATGTTGGCAGAGACATACAAGGCCTTCTCTTCCGTAAAATAATCGCCCTTTTCCCTAAGCAGGCCGAGTCCCACGTGATAAAACAAATCTTTCGGATCCCCCAGACGCTTGCACAGGCATTTACCATCCTTTTGCAATACTTCCATGCGCCAAAGGCCCTTCGCTCCCGCTGCTAAATAAAACACGCCGCTTCTTCCGCTCTCTCCCCGGATCTCCACGGGATTTGCGCTGTCCACAATGCTAAAGTTTATCTCCTGATCCAGGCCCTCTGCCGGGAACTGATAAAATGTTTTTCCGCAGTCTGCGCTCAGGTAGATCTGAGATTTCTCGCCAAAGCCATAAAAGAGGTTGCTATTCACGCGGTCAGAAAAAACCTTAAGCCCACCATCCTTCTTTTCCTTCCCCGCCAGATCATAAACTCGCGTTGGCGTAAAGCTCTCTCCTCCATCCTGACTGGAAATCACGAGTCCTATCGGCAATCGATTCCACTTGGCAATGGACCAGACAAGGTTTTTCCCATCCGGCGACATGGCAATCCAACCACTGTTGACGTTAGGCCGTTCCATCTGCCTCAGAGCTTCATCCAACGCATCGCTAAGTCCAAACGGCATGGGCAGACGCTCAAAGGTCCTACAATTATCCTTTGACAGGATGACACCACCCTTGGTATGCCCCGTCCAATTTCCTCGCGGCGTCACCGCAACCAAATTGGGATCCAAATCCGAATAATCTGCATTCAGGCATGTGATATACCGGTTCCCGTCTGCATCCGCGAAGGAATTCTCACAGGGCTTTGTCAAATCCCTGAAAGCGAAGCCTCCCAAATCGCCAAGAATGTCGATTAATAAGACATCGCCCTTTGGCGGCGCATAGACATTTAGGTGTACCGTCTCCTCAATGCCATCTGACCAATCAGAAAAAACTACAATATCATCCAAGAGATTCCTTGTACGAAACACTCCCGTTCCCGTGTTAAACCAACCCTGCCCTGGATCGTCAGGATCAATCTTAAAATCCGTCATCCAGTGGATGAGAGAACGATTTCCATTGAACCTCGGTTGCATGTAGGAAGCCCTGAAGACAAGCCTCCCTACGTCCAGATCATGCAAAATCTCCGTCCATGTCTCTCCATGGTCCATGGAACGATAAATACTGTTGCCTCCGTTTTTTCGAATCGTGGTACATACGACAAGTCCGGGCTGCTTTCTGCAAACGTCAATTCCTGAATATCCCAGATGCAGACAAGCCTCGGAAGCCCCCGGATGACCAGGGATACTCTTTTCCTCCATCGCAGGGGTGATATCCTTTGCCTCGAAAGTGCTTAAATCATAGCGCACGACATGACCATCTGTCACCTTTCCCGCGTCGCAGCTATACCCAAGTTCCGGCATAAAAAAGGCTTCACACCTGCCTGCATATGTTACGTAAAGATATTGATCATCCGTGGCATAACGCTGTGCGACCGGCCCCATCAGTAAATTCACCCTGGGTCCATGATATTCCGGCTGCCAAAGCGTCTCAAAGGTTTCCCCGCCATCTTTGGAAGCATATAATGCAGGGCCTGCCTCCATGTGCTCCTTTTGTTCCGTAACTCCTGCAGCTCCGACAAATAAAACCGAACCGTCATCACTTTGTCCGACAAAGGTTAAAAAATTCTCCCGCATGCCCGATAGCTTTTCCCAGGTTTCCCCAGCGTTTCTCGTCCTCCAAAGTCCAGAGGTCTGACTTGCAAAGTAAAGTATGTCATCCTGCTGACGATCCAGGATCAAACGATACCCCGTTCCGCGCCCCGGTAGATTTCCATGAACCTTCATGGGCAGCGCAAAGCGCCAAAAGTGCTTCCCATAATCCTCTGAAACCGAAAACCATCCATGTTCTTCACGCCAATCACCGCTCGCCATATAAAGCATTCCCGGATGCCTTGGATTTACTGCAATGGCTATGGGATAGGTCTCTGCCTTATCCTCTGCCGTCACGCTGTCGCATAAGCTTTTCCACTTCTGATCCCAAGGATCAAAGCGATACGCACCGCCAATGTCCGTGCGTAAATATAACATGCCCTTGACGGCTGGTTCAAAGACAAATCCCGTGACATAACCGCCTCCCGGAATCGGTGCGTTCTGATAGCTATACTCCAACTGCTCCGTAACGTAATTCGCATTCTCCATAGATGTCCCTTTCTCTGCTTCGCGGTATTTTTATCCCTTGGTTGAACCGCAGATCGCCACAGTTTACGTCCGGATATGTTTCGATGTCCGTAATTGCATCACGTAACTTCGATTCTAAAACTTATTTTCCTCAAATAAACCAATTAACTCTTCTATGCTATTAACAATATAATCCGGTCTTTTACTATCGTCATCTATGCTCTGATAGATCGCATACCCTTGACGTACCCATACCGTTTTCATTCCCAGTTTTTTTGCCGGAATAATATCATTATCCAGCCGATCCCCGATCATGATGGCGTCTTTCGGATCACAATTTGCTTTTTGAAGAGCCATCTCGAAGATTTTAAGATCAGGCTTTGCACATTCGGCTTCTGCTGATGCCATAACAACGTCGAAATATTTGCCGATCCCCCAATGATCAATTCTTTCCCGCGTTCCTAATGTCTGGTTTGCAATAATGCCAAGCTTATAGTTACGATGCAAGCCGGAAATTACGCTTTTCGTCGCGTCATACAGTTTTTCCAAACTGTTGTCCCATTCCGGCATGACAACTCCATAAGATCTGGCCGCCGTCCCGATAGGGGTCGGGCTAGTTTTCGCTTCCTCACAAACCCTACTTATAAACTCAGCCATCTCCATGTTTAATTGTTTCACCGCATACTCACATCGGCTTTTATAAACGTCACTTTCATCAACCAATGTTGCTCCAAGATCAAAAAATAACCATTTCATGCGAATGTATCCCTACTCCAATTACGATTTATCATTATGAATGCCTTAAGGCAGCATTGCTCATGAAATGCCAGAGAATTCTACACTGCCTCTTCAACATATGGTTATAACAACGTAACCCTGTTTCTGCCGTTCTCCTTTGAGGAATACAGTGCTTTGTCAACGCATCCAAAAACCTTTTCTGCAAAAGCTCAGTAATTTCTTCGATCGAATAACTTTCCAATGCTTTATCCTGCATGTCGATCAGCTCCTCTATTTTTATCATAATACATTTTTCTCTCTAGATAAAGTTTTTTTACAAGGTTTTTCCACAAAAAAGCACTCACTTGTTTGCGAGTGCTTTTTCTCTATGAGTTTATGGTTCAAACCTATGCCGTTTTCTTCTTGGCCCTGCGCCCTAATACAACGCTTTGCAGAAGAATGAAGAAGCACAGCATTCCGCCCGTCGTGATGCTCTGCCACCAGGGCTGATTCAATCCGCTGGAGACTACGATCTTTTTTATGGTTGTCAGCGTCAACGTACCAAAGAAGGTTCCGATCACGTTACCCACGCCACCGGTAAGTAACGTCCCGCCGATGATGGAAGATGCAATGGCATTCATTTCCATGCCTGCAGCGTTTGTTGCATTTCCGGCTCCCGTATGCATCAGGAAAACATATCCTGAAATTCCGCTGAGCAGACCACTGATCACGTAACTCATAAAACGAGTTTTCTTTACGTTGATGCCAAGCATCAGTGCGCTTTGCTGATTTCCACCCATGGCATAAAAATTTCGGCCAAGGCGAAGGAATTGCAGCAAAATAAAGATCAGGATTAAACAAGCGATCGCCACCACGACTCCGAGCTCCATGCGGGCCGGAATCAGGTTCCCGTTTTTTGCCGTATATCCAAGCCAGGGAATCTCAATCTTCACGTCACGAAGTGCCTTAAACCCTTCATGCTCTGCCTTCTGAGGGTTAACGGAAAGTATGGTTGTCATACCTCTTGCAAAGAACATGCCTGCAAGCGTCACGATGAATGGCTGAATTTCCAAATAACTGATAAGGAAACCATGTACCAGTCCGAAGGCAAGGCCAATACCTAACGCGATCAAAACGGAAACAAAGATGTTACCTCCGGCGTTCAAGTACAGAACGCAGCTCATTACCACCAGAGAGGTAACGGCACCAACACTAATGTCAATGCCTCCGCCAATCATGACGATTGTTAAGCCACAGGATACGATGATCAGGCTCGCATTATCATTCAGCATGTCAAATACCTGCTGAGCGTGCAAAAATCCGCCGCCTAGCAAGATCATGGCCATCAGATACATTGCCACAAAAATACAAATCGTAATTGTCATCAAAAGCTGAGTATCCGTAAGCGGCTCTCTTCGAAAATCATTTTTCTTTTTCATTATTCCGCTCCTTTCGTTGATACTCTAGTCTGATTCATTTTCACGCGAGACATAAGCTTTGCAAATTTCGCTTTAATCACGGGCGAACCAATTACAACCAATAACACGATCACGATAGCCTTGTATGCTTTTACGTCCGTGGAAGAAACCTTCATGGCATATAACGTAATGGTCAGCATCTGGATCACGTAAGCACCAATGATGCTTCCGCTGATCTTAAATTTTCCGCCGCCCAGACTGTTTCCGCCAATGGCAACCGCAAGAATTGTATCCATTTCCACGTCGAGCAACAGTGTTTCGTGATTGATGAGTCCCAATCTGCTAACTCCTATGCATCCTGAAAAGGCTACGCAAACGCCTAGGATAATAAAGGAAAGCAGCTTGATGAAGGTCGAGTTAATGCCGTTTAGCCGAGCCGCGCTCCCATTAATTCCCACGGATTGCGTAAACAATTCCAAAGACGTAAAGTGGAATAACAGCTTAAACAAAATGGCGACCCCAATGACAATCAACACAGGCGTAGGAATTGGCATTCCGGGTATATTACTGCCAATCGCCTTGATAATCGGGCTCTCAACGGTAGGCGTCGCGCCTCCGTTGATCCAGTATGCGATGGATCGTCCGCAAGTATAAAGGATCAGCGTCGCGATCATCGGCTGTATTTTGAAAACCGCAACCAGCGTACCATTAAAGGATCCAAAAATCATTGCCACAATGCAGGCACATAGGAATGCCAACAATACGGTCCAGCCGTTAATGGTTTCAGGAGTCTTCAAAATCTTCACAAAAGTGCTTCCGGCAATGGCTGCCGCCGCACCAACACTGATGTCCTGTCCTCCGCAAGCAGCCGTTACCAGCGTCATGCCGATTGCCAAAATAGCCAGCTCACTGGCTGCATTAATGATACTGATCAGATTCCCGGCGAGCACGGCATTGCCATCGTTATTATGCGTAATTTCTATGGCAAAGAAGCCAGGATCCCTGATTAGATTAAAGATTACGAGCAGGCAAATGGCTATGATTGGAATGGTAAGCTGCCCAAGATTTAGCCCAAATACCTTTTTTGATTTATTGTCCATTCTTAGCGTCACCTCCTGCAATCGTTCTCATAACCTGCTCCTGATTCAGTTCGTCGCCCTTTAATTCTCCTACGATATGCCTGTCGCGCATAACGATCAGACGACTACAGGTACGAAGCATCTCCTCGACCTCGGAAGAAATAAAGGTGACGCTGACACCTTCCTCAGCAAGCTTCAGAACGAGCTTTTGAATCTCCAGCTTCGTCCCAACGTCGATGCCTCTGGTCGGTTCGTCAAGAATTAAGTAATCCGGGTGTGTAAGCAGCCATCTGGCCAAAATAACCTTCTGCTGATTACCGCCACTAAGAGAACCCACAGGGGTTTCACGGCTCGCCGTTTTTATGTTCAGAACCTTAATATATTCATCCGCAAAGGCTTCCGACTCACTGCGGCTGATTGGCTTAAAGAAACCATTCAGGACCTGCAAGGCAAGAATGATATTCTCCCGCACGCTTAGTTCCGCAATGATTCCGTCTCTCTTTCTGTCCTCAGCCAGATAGCCAATTCCAGCTTTCATCGCATCAATCGGGCGCGAAATCTTTGCGGATTGTCCTTTCATCCTTACCTCACCACCTGTTACCTTGTCGGCGCCAAAAATTGCTCTCACGCTTTCACTTCGTCCCGATCCAAGCAGGCCCGTGAATCCATTTACTTCTCCTTTGCGAATCTTAAAGTCAAATGGCAGTGCTTCCGTGCTGGATAGTCCCTTTGCTTCATAAAGAACAGCCTGCTCCTTTGTCTTTTTCTCGTCCACCTCCTTTAGGGAACTCAATTCGTCAAGCTCCTTACCGATCATCTTTGCGACAAGCTCCACCTGAGGCAGCTCCTCCGTCAGATACTCGCCCACTAATTCACCGTTCCTGAGCACCGTTATGCGGTCGCTCACCGCATACACCTGTTCCAAAAAGTGTGTAACAAAAATAATTCCAACGCCTTGCTTCTTTAAGCTTCTCATAAGCTCAAACAGCATATTAACCTCATTGTCATCAAGAGAAGAAGTCGGTTCATCCAAAATCAGGACCTTACACTTCATGTCTACGGCGCGTGCAATTGCGACCATCTGCTGAACGGCCAGAGAACAGCTTCCCAACTGCTGGCCGCCCCGCGCAGGGATCTTAAGCCTGCCAAGAAGCTCATCCGCACGTTTTTCATATTGTTTTTGTCTTATCCAGGCACCGCTCTCACGACCAATAAACATGTTCTCGGCAACCGTAAGATTCGGGCATAACGTGATCTCCTGATAAACCGTACTAATTCCCTTATTTTGCGCATCCTGCGGTGATCGAATGGATACACTTTCTCCGTCTACAACAATCTCGCCGCCGTCCTTCTGATACACACCGGTAAGGACCTTGATCAGCGTAGATTTTCCCGCTCCGTTTTCCCCCATGAGTGCATGGATCTCTCCCTTTCTAAGTTCGAAATCAACACCATTTAATGCCAAAACTCCAGGGAATCTTTTTTCTATGTGATGCATTTGCAGCAAGCTACTACCCTGCATGTGTTTCTCCTCCTAAAAAAGGCGCAACTGAAGCTGCCACTTACGTACAGCTCAGCTGCGCCGTTTGGTCAGCTTAATGCATTATTCACCTAAACCATAGGTGTTGATGTCATCATCAGTAAGAGTCTTAGCGTCAAAGCCCTTCTCCTCGTTAATGATCTTCTTGGAAGAAGCCTTGGAAACGCCCTTGATCAGATCGCTGATGATCTGTGCCTGGAAAGGAGAACACTGTCCGTCATAGTTCCATGCGCCAGCCTTTAACTCTCTAAGCGCCCATTTATTACAGTCAAAGCCCATAACGATAACCTTGCCATTTACGCCATGGGTAATGCCGTGCTCGTCGAGAGCTGCAACGGCACCCTTTGCCATACCATCGTTTTCAGCATAGATAACATTGAAATCTTCGCCACTGTTGATAACGGATTCAACAATTTTCTTAGCTTCTGCCTCATCCCAAGTAGCGGTCTGCTGAACAACCTTCTTCATCTTGCCAGATGCGAACTGAGCGTCAAGCGCACCGGTACGGCCGATCTGAGCATCAGACCCCATGGCACCCTGAATGTGAATGACATTGTATTCAGGAAGCTTCTGCTCAAGCAACCAATTCACTGCGGTTTCGCCTTCCTTACTCATGTCTGAAACAACCGCTGCCTCATAGAGGCTCTCATCTACGTCGATCATACGGTCAAAGAGATAAACCTTAATTCCGGCTTCCTTTGCCTTGTTCAAAACCTCGTCCCATCCCGTGGTTTCTGCTGCTGAAATCAAAAGATAGTCTACGCCTTCCGTTATGAATCCCTGTGCCGCCTGAAGCTGATCATCATTCTTTAAGCTGTAAGACGTCTTCAGGTCATAGCCGTTTGCCTTGGAGAAAACTGCCTCCATGTCCTTAACGTTTGCTTCACGGTAACCAGATTCAGAAGGTGGATTATTAACCACGCCAACCTTGATCACCTTGTTGGAATCATTTCCGCCAGATGCCTTACTGTCATTTCCCCCGCCAGAACCACTTCCGCCGCCGCAAGCGCCAAGTACCATGCTTAACGTAAGTACTCCGGCCAACAACAATGCCTTAAACCTTTTCATATTCTTTCCTCCTCCTTTTTTTGCCGACTTTCATCGTCTGAAAGTATCATATCGCATAAAGGCGTGGAGGTAAATCAAGGTTGATTTTGACATGGTTGAAAATAATTTCATATCTCCCGCATGATTTTCAAATTAGTTCATTTTGATTTTATTCTGGTTGATTTTGATATTGCGCCCGATAATCAGACGGGGTTAAGCCTGTATTTTTCTTAAAAATGTAACTGAAATAGTGGGCATCATTATAGCCAACCTCTCGGGCAATCTGTAAACTTTTCTGATCTGTTCCTCGCAACAATTCTTTGGCCTTACTTAATCTCAAATAGATCAGAAAATCCGTAAAGGATTGTCCGCTCTGTTGTGAAAACACGGTGGAAAAACGGCTCTTGCTCATGTTCACGGCTTCAGCAACGTCCTGAAGCATCAAATTCGGATTGGAATAATTCTGAGAGATGTACAGCTTTGCCTCGCTGATCATCGAGGATACATGCTTATCATCATTCATTTCACCCATTTCCCTGACGCCAAGGATGATCGGCTGCTCCTCCGTTCTTTGAACCAACAAATGCCTGATGTGTCTGGCCGACTTATAGCTTTGGAGTATTTTTTCCGGCTCGTTCACAATCTCTCCGATCCCCACTCGGATCCCATCGCATCCAGAACGCTCCAATTCCCGCGCCAGAGAGGAAGCAAAAACATAAGCCTGTTCCTCTGCATCCTCTGCAGTTTTTCCAAGAACAAGCAATCTCGTACCATTTTTACTGGAAGAGGTATGTACGATCCCGCCACTGGTCTCCGCCAGCGCACCTGCTGCCTCCTGCCCGGTACCCGTCGGTGAAAAAGCCGCGTCAATCACCACGTAATATGGTGCCGGAACCGGACATCCCATGGAGCTTAACTGCTTCAAAACATTATATGCATCTTCCTCTGCCGCTTCCTCCGCGAACAGAGATCCAATGAGCTTTTCCTTGAGGAACTTTCCGCCATTTTCCATGCGCGCGCGCAGACTGGCCGCATGCTCGATTGCCTTGCGCTCCTCCTGTAATTGCAGACTAACCTTGTCCAAAACAGCACGCAATTCCATGGCGTTAATGGGTTTTAAGAGATATTCTCTGACGCCGAGCTGGATACACTTACGAGCATATTCAAATTCATCATAGCCACTTAATACAATAATCCCGATCCAGGGCATTTGAAGCCGGAGCATTCTACATAGCTCCAGACCATCCATAAATGGCATTCGAATGTCCGTGATCACAATGTCCGGATTGGTATCGCGAATCATGGGAAGTGCCATCTCTCCGTCTGGTGCTTCTCCAACCAACGTATATGGAGTTTCATCCCACGGGAAGGATTCCCGAATTCCTTCTCTGACCACAATCTCGTCATCCGCCAGAAACACTTTCATGCTCAAAAATCTCCTCTCTTGTCCTGCAAGGCACCCTAAAGCTAACCTCCGTGCCATCTGCATTACTTGCAATGTTTAATCCGTCCTGTTGGTTATAATACAAACGAATGCGCATATTGACGTTGACAAGTCCGAACCCACCCCCGTCCTCTTTGACAACAGGCTGTCCCTTTTTCATTCGTTCGTTTAAATCCTCCAACTGTTCCTTCGTCATTCCAAGACCTGTATCTCTAACGCCAAATATCAGATAGCCATCCTCCATCCGCCCGGACACCTTGATTGTGCCGCCTCCGCGTTTGATCTTGATTCCGTGATAAAGCGCGTTTTCAACCAAAGGCTGTAATAGTAATTTTAAAATGTAAAGATGACCGATCTCATCTGGTATGTCAATTTCATAACGCATTATGTCGCGATATCTTGTCTGCTGTATCTTTAGATAGCCTTCTATGTGCTTTTTCTCCTGACTGATCGGAATCCAATCCGCACCTGATGAGAGACTGATGCGGAAGAAATCGCTCAATGCACTGGTCAGCTGGATGACCTCGTCCTTCTCTCCTGCCTCTGCCTTCCAAACGATGGCATCAAGCGTATTGTAAAGGAAATGCGGATTGATCTGAGCCTGCAGCGTTCTGAGTTCTGCTTTGCGAAGCTTTCTCGCATCCTGATTGCTTTTCTCCATCATCTCTTCCAAACGATTTGCCATGGTGTTGACCTGCATTGTCAGGTTTCTTAACTCCATCACCTCCGTATCGGTAAGCCTGGCATCCAGCGTTCCTTCCGCCAACTGTGCCGCCACTACTTCAAGGCGCTCAATGGGTTGTCTGACAAATTGGGCCGTGGACTTCACGGCCTTATTTCGAACTAACCATGCTGCAACCACGATCAAGATCTCTGCAATCGCCGTCACAATGATGACCACCCCAAGACTCATGCTCATGCTCGCAGTCGACGTAATCTCCTGCGCAATGTATTCGTTCAGCATGCTGTCAACCAATGCTGCAACGTCCCTGACCTCGACAAGGACCTCCTCGTTTTTCACCACTGGCACCTGCTCTTCTATGTTGTCGCGTATGTGATCGACGTAGTTCTCCAGTGTCTCCATTGTCCTGCTTGCCACGATCAACGATAATCTGTTTTCCTGCCCTGTTTTCTCAGTAATCATTTCTATCGTGTCATTCACTTCATGGATCTTCGCGTAAATCCCGCTGCTTTGAACCGTATCCTGTCCGCTGACAATATTCCACGCGCTCCCGGGAATTTCCTCGGCAACCACCTTTTTTAGGTTTGTGATCGTCTCCATTCTAACGATGGAGCTATGATACTTCCACGCATAAAACAGCATGAGTACTAAGCTGATAATGATCGGAAATACCAGCATCAAAACCAGTCTGTGACTGAGGTCATTGATTTGTCCAAGAATGCTTTTTTCTTTTTTTACTTGTCCATTCATATTATCTCAATAGCCTCTAGGTTCAATGTTGGCAGGATCCTGTTCATCGCTGAACACTTGCTCGACGGGATGAATCACGGGATCAACGGTTTTACCCGCTTTTAATTTCAACGCCGTTTCCATTAACTCCTTGCCGAGCTTCGGCGTGCACTCCACGACGCAATTAATCTTTCCTTCTTTTAAGACGTCAATCGCTTTCTGTCCGGCATCGATGGAAATGATGATCATGTCCTTTCCCGGAACAAAACCCGCCTTTTCAATCTCAGGAATGGCACCCAGCGTCATTTCATCGTTATGGCTGAATACAACGTCAATTGATTCCCCGTAGGTCTCCAGCAAAAATCGCATACACTCAGCGCCGCGGCTTTTCAAGAAATCTCCGTCAATACTCTCCAGAATGTTGATGCGTTCATCCTCAACGATCGTATCCATAAATCCCGCCTGTCTTTGTCTCATGGGCGTGGAATTTTCCGTGCCAGTGATCTCGACGATATTTACGTGTTCTAAGCCAAGTCCGTCAATCTTACGGAGCAGATACTCCGCCGCCATGACGCCTTCCTTGTAAAAATCCGCTCCGATCACACAGGTCGTAAGTCCTTCTTGTTCCGTGCTTATGTCCCGGTCCACCAAAATTACGGGAATTCCGGCATTTTTTGCCTCCATCAGCACATTATCCCAGCCATCCTCCACAATTGGAGAAAAAGCGATAACATCCACCTTATATGCAATAAAACGCCGAATCGCGGCGATTTGATTCTCCTGCTTTTGATTTGCATTTTCAAGCATCAGGCTAATGCTGTATTTTTCCGCTTGCTCCTCTATGTCATGCGTATTGCCAATGCGCCATGCGCTCTCTGCGCCAATCTGACTGAACCCCAGCAAAAGCTCAGGTGATCCCTGCTCCGTCCCTTTTCCGCACCCGCCAGCCAGCACGACAACAAGCGCCATGCAAATAACCATAAAATGCTTCAACTGCCTCCGCATACATGCCCCCCTAAGTTTTCATAAAACAGCCCGTTCCCCTGCCGCCATGACGCTTTCCCTCAACGCAGTTACGCTCTTGTTGGCGCTCCCATTTGTTTTAGCTGCTGCTTACGCTGGTACATCATCTGATCCGCTCTTTCAAACACGTCATGAACCAATTGATCATCAGGCGTCAATTCTGAATAACCGATAGAAACCACTGCTTTTTTCTTTTTGACGTTTTCCTCTATCACATGATTGATCTCGGTGATTACGTCCTTTAAGGAATCAAAGCCTTTCTCCTGAAGAATGACCACAAACTCATCTCCGCCGATTCTATAGACGGCACCATGCGTAAAATACTCGCAGATCAGGGAACAGGCTTCCTTGATCAGCCTGTCTCCGGCAGCATGCCCCATGGTGTCATTGACAATCTTAAGCCCATTTATGTCACACACGACTATAGCCAGTTTATCAATTTCATTTTGTCTGATCCTAGCGTTAAGATGTGCCTCCATCTCTGAATATGCGTGTTTGTTTCTTACGCCCGTCATCGAATCTGTATTAGCCATATTGCGGAAATTTTGGGTATTTTTCTTTTCGACCTCCAGATCCTTTTGTGCCAGGACTTTCGACATATATAACAGGACAAGGAAGAATAAGGCAGAAAAGCCCAGCGTAAACGCAATCTGCCTTTTACTCATTAAAAGGCTTTTCTCACTTATGCTACGAATCCTGTCCTGAATATCGCTCTCACGAATCAGAACCACCATCATCCAATCCGTATCCTCTATGGGAACATAGCATAATGTCTCTTCCATGCCATTTACGTTAAAGGAGATGATTCCATCCATGGCCTTCAAAAAGTTATCACGGTTTTCCGTCCAGATATCCTCGGGGACAATTTCCCGTAATGCCTCAAAAAGATTATGTGTGGAAACAAAAGCCCCCAATTTAGTGCCAGAGAGGTTTTCGCCTTTTTTCCCGTAAAGGCCGAAATATGTTCTGTTATCATCAAAAGCCAGCAAATCAATGATTTCTCCCACGTCAATCTGGACAAAACATGCAACATATTGTTTTCCGTCAATCGTTAGGTCATCCATGGGCGAAGCCAGACAAAGCTGCTTGGAAGAACCATATATCGAAACCGTACTGACACTTCGATGACCCGTCATTTCACCGGAAAGAAAGGCATGGCGACTTCCACCGGCATAGGTTGTATACTGCGTATGAACAATCTTGTCTTTATCCACAAGCGCAAATCGATCAAGCGACAGCAGCCTTTTGATGTCCCCGATCGCATTTCGAAGTTCTTCTTCTGATTCAATCCCCTCGTTACTGATATAGTCAACGGCGATTTCCATCTGGTAGAAATTTTTGTTGATCAGATTCGTAATCGTTTTTGCGCGCCGATCTGCCATTGCCTCCAGATAAAACGAACTCACCTCGGAAACGGCCTCATTCGTGGCCGTCGTGGTCTGCCTTGCAGACACGATCGCATTAATAATCACCAGCGCCATCAATACGATGCCACCAACAACTGCCGTTACAATAAATGTTTTTCTTGTAATTTGTTTTTTCATTAATCATCACCATATAAAATATCAAGCATGATGGATGCATCATCCTGATATATTACCGTTGTAGCCTCATCTGTTTTTTCTTGAAACAGTACGCCAGGCTTGTTACCGTCTGCTATCTTAACCGCAGTCTGAATAGTATCAAAGCCAATTGAATAACAGTCTTGCACGCCAAGGCAATAGATCGTTCCATCTTTCAGATAATGTAGCGCCTCTTGGTCATGATCCATACCTACGATGACCGTATTGCTACCTCTTTCAGTGATTGCTCTGGCAGCGCCTACGGGATTGCTCATGTTACAGCAGATAATTCCGTCAAGGTTGGGATAATCGTTAAGAATCTTCATGGTCAGATCATAAGCAAGATCTACTGAGTCCATGTCATATTCCGTTGCGACGATTTCCATATCCGGATATCCGGCAATGGTAGCCTTTGCACCCTTTGCCCTGTCTTCATGGCACGGCGCGCCAACGCTTCCCACCAGGATTGCAACCTGACCCTTGTATCCAAGCTTCTTACATAGGGCTTCCG
>JAEEGG010010659.1_pt1 | contig 20254 bp, 13 predicted proteins | sample 9134161 | NCBI WGS metagenome assembly JAEEGG01 (sample SAMN16246543, study PRJNA631951) | gut metagenome | biome: gut microbiome; feature: rumen; material: CR-attached | host: Bos | place: Iran: Karaj | collected 2018-10 | reverse complement strand
AGAGAAACAAGTCAACAGAATCAGTACGATACACAGTAATTAACAAAAAGTAAACAAACAACAGCTCGAACGGAGTCAACGCTATACAGGGAAAGACACCCCCCCCCAGAAAGTTACAAAGTTATAGTTACATTTTACTAAAAACGGAAGTGTTAAAATGCATGGAAATCACTATTTTTACTTTATATACTATATATTATATATAATATATAGTATATAATAGGTTGTAAGGACAAAAAACAAAAATGTAACTTTGTAACTATAACTTTCTCCCCCCCCTACTAAATAGGCATTTCAGAAAATTGCAGGGGGGGGGATAACCGTGTTAAAATCCGTAAACGACTGTTAATCGACTCGGAAATCAGAGGCAGAATTTACCACCAAAATTGCTCACCAAATATACAAAAGTTACAAAAAGGGGGGGAAAGTAACATTTTTCGGCGCGACCTGCATTTTGACAGAAATGAGACCTGAATTTTTGAAAGAAATTAGCAAAAATTGGAATAATTATGGACAGAAATGAGAATAAAAAAATAATTAGGCTGCGCATATTGGGCTGCGCATATTGCTCGTATTATTTCCGATAAAAATTCTTGCTTAGGCAAGCGGCGGAGACGAGTCTTCAAATTCTTGCTAATTTCTTTCCTTCTGCTGATTCAATATTTTTTCTGCTAATTTCTGAAAATAATTATTCTAATTTCTTCTAATTTCTTTCAAGTTCCTTCTGCCTATTTCTTTCAAGTTCTTCCTGCCGATTTCTTTCAATGTCAGCTGAAATTTCTTTACAGGACGGACAGAAGGAATGATAGGCAAAAATGGGCTACGACTAAACCGTGAGTTTAGTCCGGGTAAACTGCCGGTTTACTCCGACTAAACTACCCAGTTTACTCCGACTAAACTCAAAATCCTGTTTTCAGGCACTTCTCTGGGTGTTTGCGACGAATATGAACATGGTAAAAGAAACGGACAAAACAAAGGGGTTGGAGAAGATGATTATTCTCTCCGTCCCAGAATTGGCCATTGAGAATTGAGAATTTTTCGCACCATAACAGCAGTTCGGCCATCAGCAATGCACTGATGGCCGAACTGTTGATTGTCGTTGGATAAGGTTTAGCGGGTCAGCTTAGGCGGAACGTGACGGGGATGGTGTACTTCACGCGGACGACCTTGCCATTCTGCATGCCTGGCTTCCACTTCGGCATGGCCTTGATGACGCGCACGGCCTCGGCGTCAATCTCGTCGCTCACTTTCTTCACCACCTTGATATTGGTGACAGTGCCGTCGGCCTCGACGATGAACGTTGCAAGGACACGGCCTTGTGTGCCGGCCTTCATGGCTGCCTCAGGGTATTTGACGTTCTCGCTCAGGAACTTCATCATCTCAACTGCACCGCCGGGGAACTCAGGCATCTGCTCCACCACGTCGAAGACACCTTTGGGCTCGGCTTCTTCCTCTTGTGGCTCCTTTGCAGTCACGTGGATGGAGACGATTTCCTTCTTGCCGTTCTTCACGTACTCCTTGGTGTTGACGAAGATGATTCCGTTCGAGGTATCGGCATTGAAATGCTTGGCATACTCCTTCAGCGCCCCTTCGTTCTTGATGACACTAAGGTTGTCGATTTCCTCCGGGTCGAGAGCCTTCAACTGCTGCATGGTGGCCGCCTTGCCGTCGATGACGATCAGCGGCTCCGGGCCGTTGGCTTCACCCGTAAAGATAATTGGACTTTGTTTCTCATTGGGTTCCCAGATGCCAATCGCCACTTCCTCTTTGTTGGTAGCCTCAGCCTTCGCTTCCGTGACTTCAGGCTTTGCCTCCTTCACCTCGATGGTCGTGGTGTTCATTTTCACCTGACCGGCTTTCTTGCCTTTCTTCACGATTTTCTTCTGCGGCTGTTCCTGTGTGTCCTCGTAGACGTAGTCGTTGACGGTCTCGGCGTTCAGGGCCAGCGCGGCGCCCACGATGGGCAGCATGGCGAGCAACTTCAGCCAGCTCGCGCTATTAGTTTTCTTATTGGTAAGCATCATGTTTATGCGGTTTTTGAGGGTACTGTGAGTAATACCGTTGGCCACGGAGTACCCGCACGCGGCGACGGCTTTTTGGATAAGCAGATACTGATACTGACGCATATTGATGCCTTGAGAGAGTACCGCCGCGTCGGCCTCGTACTCGTGGATGGCGCGCAAGTCCTGGCGCAGCATCCACATAGCCGGATTGAACCATTGCAGGGCGGTGAGTGTATCAACGAGGATGACATCCAGCGAGTGGTGCAGGCTGATGTGACCCCGTTCATGGGCGAGCACTGAGGCGTCCTGGGCCTCGTAGTCGCTTGGTGAGAGTACGATAAAGTGCATCCAGCTGAAGGGCGACACCTCGCGATCGGCAACACAGACGACCGTGCCGTCCGGCTGCTGGTGGTGCTCGCTGCGGCTGATGAGCCGCCAGACCTGGAAGATGTTGTAGAGCGTAAAGCCCAGCGAGGCAGCCATTCCCGCGAAGAACAGCACGACGGCAACCGTCTGCCAGAGGGGCGTCTGCGGCTCAACAACTTCAGTCACACCAAAGCCGTCGAGAGTGACCAGTCCGCTACCGCCGCTCACCACCACCGTCTTATGCAGCGTGATGACGCACAGCGGCAGGACGAACGACGCCACAGCCGTTGCCAGCAGCACCACGCGGTTCACGCGGTGAAACGTCTCGCGGCTCAGCAGCAGGCGGTAGAACATGTAGAACACCGCTATCAGCACAGCTACCTTCAGGTCGTATGTCAAAAACTCTATCATCATACTATTATTGCTTTAGGCTGTTTGCTATTGGCTATTTCGCACTTTCTATTTGTTCGATTAACTCCTTCAGCTCTTCCACAGAAATCTTTTCCTCCTTCACAAAGCTGGAGACGGCGCTCAGATAGGAATCATCAAAATAGTTCTTGATGATGCCTCCCAGGCTTGAGCGCCCGTAGTCGCGCTCGCTGATGGTGGGGAAGTATTGGTACGACGTTCCGAACTGCTTGTGGTCCAGGAAGCCTTTCTTCTCAAGTATGCGGACCGTCGTCGACAGCGTGTTGAAGTGGGGCCGCGGCTCGCCGTAGTACTCCAAGAGTTCCTTGACGAACATCGGGCCGTGCTGCCAGTACAGCTCCATGATCTCCCGTTCTTTGGTGGTTAGTCGTTTTAGCATTTTCGATTTTCGATTTACAATTTTCGATTTACAATTTTCCTTGCGTCTGTATCTGTATCCGACTGCAAAGTAACTAAAACTTTTAGTTCGGTGCAACTAAAGCCTTTAGTTTTTAATGTTTATTAAGTACTTTTCCGCCAATTTCTTAGTTGTTCACACAAAAAGTCGCAGAATGAGCGTTATAAGCCCCAACGTAATCTCACACGTGTATAGTAGTCAATCAGAGGATATAAAGTGCGAAAGACAATATAATAGCAAAAACAGGGGAAATGCACAGAAAAAGGTGCGCCAGACCAGCTTCTGGAAGGGGGAACCGACACCTGAACCTCCATCTAAGCAAGAGGCGGCGGTTTACGAACAAGAGGCGGCGGTTTACGAGCATGAGACGGCGGTTTACGAGCAAAAGGCACCGGGTTTTGGACAAAACGCGAATGAAATTCTTTCGTTCTACTTTTTTTTCGTACCTTTGACATTCGTCGAAGGTACTTTCGCTCGGAAAAGCAAAGAAAAACAAGATTTCTCTTTGCTTTTCGCTCGCTTATTCGTACCTTTGCACCCACGATGAAGAAGATTCTGCTGATTAACGATGTCGTAGGCTACAGCCATGTGGGTATGGTAGCCATGATGCCCATACTTACTTACCTGGGGCACCCTACGTACAACCTGCCCACCTCGCTGGTGTCGAACACGCTGGACTACGGACAGTTTAACGTGATGGACACGACGGAGTATATGAGGGGGGTGCTGCCCGTATGGCGCAACCTGGGCTTTACGTTCGACGCCGTCTGCACAGGACTAATGTTCAGCGAGGAGCAGGCGCAGCTGGTTTCGGCCTACTGTACCGAACTGTCGCGAAAGGGAACGACCATCTTCGTAGACCCTATCATGGGCGACGGGGGCAGGCTCTACAACGGTATCACACCACGACAGGTGGAGCTGATGCGCCAGATGGTGAGCGTGGCCGACCTGACGTTTCCTAACTATACGGAGGCCTGCTACTTGACCTCGACACCCTATCTGGAGGAGGGAATGGAGTGGCAGGACGCCCGTGAGATGCTCTCCAGGCTGAGGGACATCGGCTGCCGATCGGCGGTGGTGACCAGCGCAAAGGTGGAGGGACAGAGCTGCGTGATAGGCTACAACCACCAGAATGGTGAGTACTTCAGACTGGACTACGACGAGATTCCCGTGCTGATTCACGGTACGGGCGACATCTTCTCGGCAGTGCTCATCGGACATCTGCTGAAGGGGGAACCGTTGAAGCAGAGCACGCGGACGGCGATGGACGTGGTGAGCCGACTCATTGACCGCAACCGCGACCTCGACGACAAGAAACGAGGCATTCCCATTGAGAAATGCCTCGACTTACTGTAACAAGTAAATTTTATTCAACTTTCTCAAGTTGTAGGAGTTAAGGAGTTAAAGGAGTTATGGAGTTAAGACAATACCCATAACGCTGAAAAACTCCTGGAGAATGAGGAGAAGCAAGACAAACGTCTTAACTCCTTAACTTCTTAACTCCTTAACTCCAAAATAGTTGAGCGAATGCGAAACTTAAACAAGTTATTTTTTTAAGTGGTTGTTTAAATCGAAAGTTTAATAGAACTCTTCGGGCTCTATTTCCTGCAGGTAATTCATGATGATGTCTACCACCTGGTCTTCCGTGTGGCCATCCATGTTGACGACAAGGTCGTAATTGCGGGTATCGTAGCGCGAGGTTCCCGTGTACTTATTAATATAGCTCTCGCGTCCCTTGTCCACCTCTTTGATAATGTTCAGGGCTTCTTCGCGGCTGATGTTACGCTTCTTGATTACCCGTTTGATGCGCTGCTCCATCGATGCCTGGATGAGGATGTTCAGGTGGTTGGGATGGTCGCGGAAGATGAAGAACGCACTTCGTCCGGCAATGACGCAGGAACCGTCGTCGGCAATGGCCTTCAGGATTTCCGTCTCTGACTTGAAGATGTCGTCGGTAATGAGGAAGTCGGGAATAGGACTGTTCTCGTTGAAGAACCGTGGTGCCACGTAGTTGGGCATAATACCGAAGCTGCGTTTCAGGTCGGCCCACCAATTATGTTTCTGTCCCTTCAGGCGCTCTATCTCCTCGACACTCAGGTTATACTTTGCCTTGAGTTCCTGAAGCAGGGCCTTGTCGTAGAAGGGAACGCCTAAGCGCTGTGCCAGCTTCTCGCCAACGGTACGACCGCCGGAACCCAGTTCACGATTAATGGCAATGACAAATTTCTCGTTCTGTTTCATAATCCACCTCCTTAATAATGGTTAGTTAGGGGCAAAGATACGAATTTATTTTGAATCATCACACTTTTTCCCCAATTTTTTTTACCTTTGCACGTGCAATGAATCATTTCCATCCGCTACATACTGACACGAAACGGCCCGAGCGGTTTACTTTCCCGTTCTGCTATGAGCCCCACCCGCTGTGCCTGCTGGCTGCTGCGGAGGTGCAGCAGGTGCTGGAGTCGATGACGCTCAGCGAGGGAAAGATGTATGGGGTGCTGGTGGTTGAAGCCACTGACGGAACCTTGGGCTTCCTGGCAGCCTACTCGGGACTGCTGGAGGGACGGAACGACTGGACCTACTTCGTGCCGCCCGTGTTCGACGCCCAGCAGCCCGACGGTCACTTCAAGCAAGAGGAACGGCTCATTTCCGCCATGCGGGAGGAGAGCCAGCAGGAGGAGCGTCGACAGCGCTCGCAGGAGTTGCAGCAGTGGCTGTTCCGACAATACCATTTGCTGAATGCCCACGGGCAGGAGAAGGACTTGGTGGAGGTGTGGCAGGACTACCACTGCTCGGAGCGCATACGCAGGAAATACCCGCTGCCACCAGGAGGCACAGGCGACTGCTGTGCGCCAAAGCTGCTGCAATATGCCTACCAGCAGGGCATGAAGCCCGTCTGCATGGCAGAATTCTGGTGGGGACCTTCACCACGGACAGAGGTTCGCCAGCACGGCCACTTCTACCCTGCCTGTCGGGGAAAGTGTAAGCCCATATTGACCTGGATGCTGCAAGGACTCGACGTTGACCCCAATCCCGAGGAGGAAGATGTGCGGCAGCAGCAGCTGGGGATAGAGACGGTCTATGAGGACGACTGGATAATTGTCGTCAACAAGCCCTCGGGACTGCTCAGCGTGCCCGGACGTATCGGCACCCACTCCGTAGCCACCATCCTGCACGAGCGCTACCCCAATGCGCTTCTCGCCCACCGGCTCGACATGGGAACGAGCGGGCTGATGGTGGCAGCCAAGAGCCGGAGTGTGTATGTAGCCCTCCAACAGCAGTTTGCCGACCACACCGTCGAGAAACGCTACATGGCGCTGCTGGAGGGTGTTCCCGCCCAGGAGAAGGGCACCATCAGCATACCGCTGCTGAGCGACCCCGTCAACCGCCCCCGTCAGGTGGTGGACTACGAACGGGGAAAGGAGGCCATTACGGATTATGAATTGGTGAAGGGTGCGCTCGACCAAAGGTCGCTTGCTACCGAAAGGCTACGGGTAGGCGCGTCAGCGGGAATAGGGACGCAAGAAGGGTGGCCTTTCACCCGTGTCTGGCTTTATCCGCATACAGGCCGTACCCATCAGCTGCGCATGCATTGTGCGCTGGCAGAAGGGCTGGGGTGTCCCATCCGCGGTGACGAGCTCTACGGGCACCCTGCCGACCGTCTTTACCTGCATGCCGACCGCTTGGTACTCACCCATCCGGTGAGCGGGGAGCGCCTGGTTTTTGAGCGGAAGGCAGATTTCTGAAGGAGTTAAAGGAGCTAACTCCTAAACAAAACTCCTCATTTTATCTTCCGAAAGTTGAATTAAATTACTTAAAAAAATGCTTAATTATGCCGCTGTTACGAAAGTTTAGGCTAATTTTGCAGCCAAATTATTGCATGCAATGAGCTTAACGAAAATAGCAGGATTGGTATTCAAGCCCCGTCAGAAGGACTTGGAACGGCATAACAACGAAGCAGAGACGATGCAGCGCGAGGTGCTGGCACGCCTCATTGGCCGTGCCCAGGATACGGAATACGGCCTGAAACATGCCTTCCGCGATATCCATAACTACGACCAGTTTGTGAAGAATGTTCCTGTCAACAGTTATGAGGAACTGAAGGGATTCATCGACCGTATGCGCCACGGCGAGGAGAACGTGCTGTGGCCGGGACGTACCAAATGGTATGCCAAGTCGAGCGGCACCACCAACGACAAGTCGAAATTCATACCCGTAACCCCTGACGGACTGCACCGTATTCATTATGCAGGGGCCTTCGATACCGTAGCCTTCTACCTGAGGAACAATCCCAAGAGCCGTATGTTCGACGGTCGGGGACTGATACTGGGCGGCAGCCATGCACCCAACTACAACCTGCCTGGTTCGCTGGTGGGCGACCTCAGCGCCATTCTCATCGAGAACATCAACCCGCTGGTCAACCTCGTGAGGGTGCCGAAGAAACAGACAGCGCTGCTCTCTGACTTCGAGATCAAGCGCGACCGCATAGCCCGCGAGGCGATGAACAAGAACGTGACCAACATCAGCGGTGTGCCGTCGTGGATGCTCTCGGTACTGGACCGCGTGATGGAACTCAGCGGAAAGACGCACTTGGAGGAGGTATGGCCCAACATCGAGGTGTTTTTCCACGGAGGAGTGGCTTTCACTCCCTACCGCCAGCAGTATGAGCGGCTCATCACGTCGCCCAACATGCACTACATGGAAACCTACAACGCCAGCGAGGGATTCTTCGGACTGCAGAACGACCCCAACGACAAGTCGATGCTGCTGATGCTCGACTATGACGTGTTCTACGAGTTCCAGGAGATGGGCGGAGAAAACGGAGAATCGGGAAACATTGTGCCGCTGTGGGGCGTGGAGCCCGGCAAGAACTATGCCATGCTCATTACCACCTCCTGCGGACTATGGCGCTACAAGATAGGCGACACCGTGCGCTTTACTTCCACCAACCCCTACAAGTTTGTCATCTCGGGTCGTACGAAGCATTTCATCAATGCCTTTGGCGAGGAACTGATTGTCGACAATGCCGAACAGGGACTGCAATATGCCTGTCAGCAGACGGGTGCCGAGGTACTGGAATATACTGCCGCCCCGGTATTCATGGACGACCACGCCCGCTGCCGCCACCAATGGCTCATCGAGTTCAGCCGTCCGCCAAAGGACATCGCACAGTTTGCCGACCTGCTCGACAAGCAGCTGCAGACGGTGAACAGCGACTACGAGGCCAAGCGCTACAAGAACATTACCCTGCAACCGCTGGAGATTGTCGTTGCCCGCCAGGGACTCTTCAACGACTGGCTGAAACAGAATGGCAAGCTGGGCGGTCAGCATAAGGTGCCGCGACTGAGCAACAGCCGTGAACATATAGATCAGCTGCTGAAGCTGAACACGACAACCAACAAGCAGACTAATTCCCTCCTTTCAGGGAAGGTATGGGGATGGATCTCCCTGCTGCTGCTCTTCGTAGGCTGCGCCCGCATGGGAAGTCCCGACGGAGGATGGTATGACGACACCCCACCCTACGTGGTCAGCTCGACTCCTGCTGACAAAGCCACGGGGGTGAAGGCCAAGCGTGTGGTCATCAACTTCAATGAGTTCATCAAGCTTCAGGACGCCCAGAGCAATGTCATTGTCTCGCCTCCGCAACTGGAGATGCCCGACATCAAGGACGGCGGCAAGCGCATTATCGTCAGCCTGAAGGACTCGCTCAAGGACAATACCACCTACACCATTGACTTCAGCGATGCCATCAGCGACAACAATGAGGGCAACCCCATGGGTAACTACACCTTTACCTTCTCTACCGGTTCACAGATTGACACCCTGCAGGTTTCAGGCTATGTGCTTAATGCCCAGGATCTGGAGCCTGTCAAGGGCATCCTCGTGGGACTCTATGACAACCTCTCGGACACCATCTTCCGAAAGCAGCCAATGATACGTGTCTCGCGTACCGACAGCCGCGGACACTTTGTGGTGAAGGGAGTGGCACCAGGCACCTACCGCGCCTTTGCCCTGCAGGACGCTGACGGTGACTTCGTCTATAACCAGAAGAGCGAGATGGTGGCCTTCAACCACGAAACCTATCAGCCATCGTGGAAACCCGACACCAGACAGGACACCATCTGGCGCGACTCGCTTCACATTGCCGACATCCTGCGGGTGCCCTATACCCACTTCATGCCCGACGACATTACCCTGTTGGCCTTTACCGCTGTTCAGGACAGCCGCTACCTTATCAAGACAGAGCGTGCAGAGCCCAATAAGCTGGGATTCTATTTTACCTACGGTAATCCGGAGCTTCCCATCCTCAACGGGCTGAACTTCAACTCCGACAATGCCTTCGTTGCTGATGCCAGCCTGAACAAGGACACCGTCTTCTACTGGCTGCGCGACACCGCCCTCGTCAATCAGGACACGCTGCAGATAGAGATGAAGTATCTGATGACTGACAGCACCAACACGCTGGTGTACCATACTGACACGCTGGACATGACGCCCAAGACACCATACGCCAAACGCCTGAAAGCCAAGCAAAAGGAATTGGAGGAATGGCAGAAGGAACAGGAAAAGAAAAAGAAGAAAGGAGAAAAGTATGACTCTATCCGCCCACGCGAAGACCTGAAGCTGAAGATCACCCCCTCGGGCTCGATCAACCCCGAGGATCACATCATCATCGAGACTCCTACGCCTTTGCAACGGTTGGATACGGCTGCCATACACCTTTATACGAAGGTTGACTCCACGTGGTATGCAGCCAAATTCAACTTCCGCCCACTCAGGGGCAACATCAAGAAATATGAGCTGACTGCCGACTGGAACCTGGGAGCTGAATATAGCCTGGAGATTGACTCTGCCGCCTGTGAAGACCTCTATGGCCTCACATCGAAAGCCATCAAGCAGGGGCTGAAGGTGAAGACAGACGACGACTACGGCTCGCTGGTGATCAACCTCAGCGGCATACGGGACACGGGCATCGTTGTACAGTTGCTCAACACCTCGGATATCGTCGTTCGCCAAGAACGAGCCAACCGCTTAGGGGTGGCAGAATTCTATTATCTCAACCCCAACAAGTATTACATCCGTGCCTTCGTCGACGCTAACGGCAACAACCTCTGGGACACTGGCGACTACGATGCCAACCGCCAGGCAGAAACCGTATACTACTACCCGAAGGAAAACGAATGCAAGGCCAAGTTCGACGTCACTATCAGCTGGAACTTGACTGAACGAGCAAGAAATGAACAGAAACCACTGGAAATAACCAAGCAGAAACCTGACAAGGAGAAGAAGCTCCGCAACCGTAACCTGGACCGTGCCAAAGAACTGGGCAAGGAGTATATTCAGAAAACAACAGGAGTGAGGATGTAGCGGAACTGCAAGCTACGTCATAGTGAACAAAAAGGATTTAAAAAGAATACAATGATGAAAAGAACGAATAAAAGCAGCAGGATAATGAACATAAGGTGGATGGTGCTCGTAACACTGTTCACGATGAATTGTTCGCTTTTCGTTAGCTCTGCAAAGGCGCAGAGCCAGTGTGGTATTGAGAACACAGCCTTCAACAGCGGGGAGCGGCTGACGTACAACCTCTACTTTAACTGGAAGTTCGTGTGGTTCAAGGTGGGACAAGCCCAAATGAACACCGACCTTACCACTTTCGAAGGGAAGAAAGCGTGGCGCTCCAGTCTGGTTACCGGTGGAAACAAAAAGCTCGACAAGTTCTTTACCATGCGCGATACGCTGTTGTCGTACTGCAACCCCGACCTTTCGCCGCTCTACTTCCGCAAGGGTGCAAAGGAGGGCAAGCGCTATTACGTGGACGAGATGTGGTACAGCTATCCTAACGGCAACTGCAAGCTGAAGATGCACGCCATTACCTCCAGCGGCGAGTCTATCTGGAGGGAAGCCACCTATAAGCAATGCATCTACGATATGATGAGCATCTTCCTCAGGGCACGCAACTTCGATGCCACCAACATGAAGGAGGGCGACAGGATAACACTCCCCATCAGCGATGCCAGCCACCTGAACAATGCCTGGCTGCAGTTCCGCGGCCATGAGACATTCAAGGTGGAGGATACCAAGGAGAAGTTCCGCTGCCTGGTGTTCTCGTTCTACCAGCGTGAAGACGGCAAGAACAAGGAACTGATCCGCTTCTTCATTACCGACGACAAGAACCATATCCCCGTACGCCTCGACATGTTCCTCAGCTTCGGCTCTGCAAAGGCCTATCTCAGGAACTATAGCGGAATACGCTCGGCAATGACGTCGAAAATAGAAAAGTAATAGCTACTGTTTCAGGCGCAATACGGGAGCAATCTTGTTGACAGGCTCCGGAAGCTGTACCTCCAGTCCCTCGCTGGTTTGGGTGGCCTTGAGGTTACCATAGCCTAACAAATAAACGCTCTTGATGCCTTTCTTGAAAAGGGTGTTGCCTTTGGCCAGCGTCTTGATTACCAGACGGCTGTCGGTGGGCCATCCCATAGCCGTTACATACAAGTATTGCTTTGTTTGGTTGAAACGGATGTCGCGGTAGTCCATGTGGGCAAACTGTGCCTCGTTGAATCCCTGCGCGTTGATCTTGATTTCCTTCTCTGCCACTGGTCCCTCTCCGAACTTCTTCCACGGACGGGTGCCAAAGATACTCTCGCCATTCTGCGTCATCCACGCCTCCAGGTCGTCCAGTATCTTGGCCTCCTTCTCGTCATACGTTCCGTCAGCACGAAGGGGAATGGAGAGCAGCAGGTTACCGTTCTTCGACACGATATCGACCAATTGCTTGACCACCACAGCAGCACTCTTATAGCGGTTTTTCTGATAGATGCTCGTCGTATAGTGCCAACCGCCAATACAGTTGCACGTCTGCCACGGCTCGGGAATAATTTCGTTGGGAGCACCACGCTCGACGTCCCACGTCAGCGCCTTACGCTGCTCGTCGCTCAGGATCTTGCCAAACACCACGCCCCGCGGGTTCTTATTATAAAGATGGGTGGCAATACGCAGGCCGCAGTCGCTGATAGGATAGAAAGGCAGCACCGTCACATCGAAATATATCAGGTCGGGCTGGTAGCGGTTGATGGCATCGAGCGTACGGTCGTAGAAATTGGTGACAAACTCCTTAGACGGCGGACAGGCACCATTCTCCCATCCCCACTGGGAATGGATACGGCTGTTGTTCCACGACCCTTGGCTCATGGGATGATGCTGCTGGTAGAGCATCTGCGGGTCGTAGCCTTCCCACCACTTGCCCTTACCGTCTTCCTTGGTAAGGTTACCGTCGTAGTAGACACCCGCCTTCTTACCCTGCAGGTCGAAGCGCTGCGAAGGTTCGTACCACGTCCACGCATGGTCGGCATGGAAGGAAATGCCCAGCGGCAGCCCTGCCTTCTTGGCTGCCTTTGCCCATCCGTCGAGGATATCACGCTTAGGACCGATGTTCATCGAGTTCCATGGCTGGTATTTAGAGTCCCACAGGTCGTAGTTGTCGTGATGGTTGCCCAGCACGAAGAAATACTTCGCGCCACAGCGCTTGTAGCGCTCCACCAACTGCTCGGGGTTCCACTTCTCAGCCTTGAACAGCGGCAGCACGTCCTTGAAGCCGAACTCCGAGGGGTGGCCGTAGTGCTCGACGTGGTATTTATACTCGTTGCTGTCCTCCATATACAAGGAACGGGCCATCCAGTCACCGCTGCCCTCCACGCATTGCGGTCCCCAATGTGCCCAGATACCGAACTTCGCATCGCGGAACCATTCGGGCGTCTGATGCTTCTCCAGCGACTCCCAAGTAGGTTCATAGGCTCCTGTCATCATCTGCTCGTGCTGCTCAGAAACGGGCACCCAAACCTGCGCTCCTGCGGAGCTGACAAACAACGAACTGTGAATGGTAAATAGTGCTGCGAGCATCATCCACCTCTTGTTCTTCTTCACACTCTTACTATTTACTCTTTCCATCATCATATCGTTTTTTACTCAACTTTCGCAAGCTCCGTTTGTCTTGTAGATAAAGGGAGAAAGATGAAGATAGAAGGAGATAAATGACAATAGTTTTGCTGCAGAATGGTTGCTGAACAGAGTATTGTCCTCTATCTTCGCCGCTGAAAGCGGCATATCTTCCTTTATCTTCCTATATCTTCTTAACTTGCTAAACTTGAATCAGTCTAACAATTTGACAAGTCGCTGTGTGGCTTGGGGTATCAAGTCCATGCGGTTGGCAATGTAAAGCATAAAAGGAACCTTGGTGGCCGCATACGGACGAATGCGGCGGTTGGCTTCCTCGATACGCTGCGGATCGTTTGTACCTAAATAGGCAGGGAGGAAGATGTCCCAGTGGGCAGCAAGCGTCTCAGGTGTCAAGTGGAGGAGGAAATCGGTCATTTTCGCATTGGTCATGTGCGCGAACTCATAGACTGTTCCCAGGTCCCACTCTGCAACGCCATAGCTGAACAAGCCCACGTCAATCCACAGCTTGCGCTGTCCGTCGCTGATGATGTTGCCTATCTGCAGGTCGCCATGCATGCAGTACGCTGACTCGGGAACCTTTTCCACGAAGTTCAGGACACGTTGTTTGTAGTCCTCAGGTATCACATCTGTTTCCTGATAAAAGCTTACCACCATCTGCCTGAAAGAGTGCATCCGCGAGGTGTCGGCTTTCACGGCATGCAGTTCCTTTGTCATGCGGGCGAATTCGATGGACAGTTCCTCCAGTCGTTCCGGCTCCTGCGAAATGATACGGGCAAAGGAGCGCTTGCCCTTGATGAGTTCGTATTCGGCACCTACGCGCTCTCCGTCGGTAACCAGACGGTAGGGTTCGGGCGTGGGGATGCCCATCTCAAAGACCATTTGGGCAGTCAGGAATTCTTCCTTCGCCCTGTCGGCCTCGAATCCCAGGTTATACAACTTGGCCAGTGTCTTGCCATCGTTTTTGGTATAGGTGAGCGCTGTTCCGCCCTGACCCGTCTGGATGTATTCATCCAAGTTTATTCTTTCTACTGCTTCGTTCATTTTTCTTTGTTTAGTCACTTTGGTCATTTTTACATAAGCAACAACTATTGTGTTGTTTTTTGTTTTCTGTGCAAAAGTACTAACATATTTTTAAACAGCAAAATTATTTGGACAAAAAATCTCAGCGCTCGGCTCTGCCGCTTTCTTGCGCTCCGTTCTTTTAGTCGCTACGCTTTGTAAAAGCGACCATAGGTCGAGCGGGTGCTCAGGCGCTACGCGGACGTCTTGCGAAGAACAGACCTCGTTGATCAGCCTTTGATTATCGGCTGCAAAATTAGCCATTTGCCAAAAGCGGTCAAAGGGAAAAGCGAGATAAGAATTAGCCTAATAATTAACCTGGGATAACCATTTGATAATAAGTGGATTACAAACACTTGTCTCATCTGCCGCCGCTGTGGACTTTTGTATTTGTCTCAAAAAAGAGCAAATATTTTTTGCATTATCCACGTTTTTCCGTATCTTTGCATCCATGATACGATGGGCAAGCATTCTTTTTCTGGTCATTCTCTCGGCTGCATGTCTATTATTCCCTGCCTGCGACGGTGGTGGACGGCAGCGTATCCAGCTGGAAGAGCTGGAGCGGCAGAATCGTGCCGACAGCCTGATGACCAACGACTCGCTGGCCCTCAGCCTCGCTGGGTGGTTCGACCGCCACGGCACCGCCAACGAGCAGCTGCGTGCCCACTACATCCTCGGCCGCACCTATGCCGACCTGGGCGAGGCGCCGCAGGCCATCGATGCCTATAACGATGCCGTCGACAGGGCGGACACAACCGCAAATGACTGCGACTACTACACCCTTTGCAGGGTTTATTCGCAGATGGCTGAACTGTTTTATCAGCAGAATCTTATTACTGATAACCTTCGATGCCTCGATAAATCCATTGAATATGCTTATATGGTAGGCGACACCATAGCAGCACTGAATTCCTATGGGCAGAAAATTGTTGCTTTTGACTTGCAGAACAATCCAGATTCTGTCATTCAATGTAGTTCGAAGATAAAAGTATTACCAGATTTGTATTACCAATATTTGTCTATAGTATTTAATGCATATATCAAACTGTCAGATTTGGAAAATGCACGCAGATGCATGAAAACATATGAAGAAAAGTCTGGCTATTTTGACAGTTTGGGTAATATCGAAAAGGGTCGTGAAGCTTATTATCACATTAAAGGGTGCTACTATTCCGCAATAGGGGAACAAGACTCAGCAGAATTATACTATCGCAAAGAACTGCAGAATGGACGCGACTACAATAACCAAAACATGGCCGCCCGTTCACTATCGCTTCTTTTCAAAATTCAGAATAAGACAGACTCTGCAGCCAAATATGGCCTCTATTCATATCAGATGGTAGACTCTGTGTACATGCGAATGTCAACAAGAACGGTTGCCCGCATACAAGCTATGCATGATTACAGTCGCTATCAGCATAATGCTCAACGGGAAAGGGAACGGGCCAATCAAGAACGCGGTAAAGTAAGGCTACTTTTAGGTGTTGTCGTGTTGTCCTTCTTTGTACTTGCGTATGTGTTTCATAGAATCAGGCTATTTAGACAAAAAACCTACAAGGCGTTCAAGGCTAAGGTTGTCGAGCTTGAGCAAGTCCAGTCCGATGTTTTAAAACTTCGCTCAAACGAAGAAAACCTCCACAATCTCATTTGTGAGAAAGAATCTAAAATGAACCAGCTGAATAACGAGATTTCCTCCCTACGTAACAATAAAATGTCTTCCGAAAAGGAAACAGAGCAGCGTCTTCAAAAGTCTCCAGTATACCACATGCTTCATAAGAAGGCGAATCAAGGCGAGTTGTTAGGTGAGGAAGACTGGAGTCAGTTAAACCGACTGATTATTGAAACGCTTCCAGGCTTCTATCAATATGTCATGTCTGAACAATATAAGATAGGTATCAATGAATACAGGACACTTTTGCTGTTGAGACTTCATGTTAATCCCAAGCCAATTAGCTATTTATTAGGTTGTACACCTCAGAATGTCACAAAAATCAGTAAAACAGTCCTCTCAAAACTTTTTCACGTGACAGGAACTTGTTCAGATTTGAGGAATCGTATTATTAATATGTTTTGATACAGATACCATGAGATAATTGCAAAATCCGGTAAGTGGCTGGATTTCAGTATTTTTGAGATTGGTGAAATATTGGTGAAATCAAGATCCGCATTTTACTTGGAGGAATACAGAATCCCCCCTAATTTTGCAGACGTTATTTCTCAAACAATAAACCAATTACAATTATGAAACGTACATTATTATCTCTAATTATGATGATGTCTTGGGGGACTGCTTTTCTTCAAGCTCATCCAGTTAGTCTTGGCTACGAAGACCATTCTTCTACTGTTCCTCATGGCAACAAATCCCCCATCCGTCCTTGGCTTATTGACTTGACCGACAACATTATCACCATGTCGGCCACCCCGTGTGACTACACCCTCAATCTCTACGACGAGGATGGCGAGGTCGTCTATTCTGCGTTCGTTCCCGCTGGCACCACTCAGGTTGTGCTACCCAGCACCCTCTCCGGCAGTTTTGAGCTGCGCTTCGAGACCGACACCTATTATTATTACGGGTACATATATCTGTAAAGCAATCTCTCTTTCGTTGGGGAATGCATCTGAACATGTGTTCCCCAACTTTCCTGTTTGAATCAACTAAGTTATAGAATTACTCATAAAATATTAATGTTACAATTATGAAGAAGACTTTTAAGTATGTAATTTTGCTCTTTGCTTTTCTCTTCTCTCATGTCTGCTATTCACAAACGCATGTTCAGTCACGGGATGTAAAGAGAATAGCCGGAAAAGCCTATTTGTCAAGTAGAGGGAGCCTCTATGAAATCAGAGAAGGTGTTCTTCTCGCGAAGCTGAAGGATGATAAGAAACAATTAAGGGATGGAATAAAGGCTATCAAAACACATTCCTTCGGAATGATTGAAATAGCTGTTCCTGACAGTGTTCTTATTGAAGATTATCTTACTACGTTAGAAAAAACCGGAGATTTTGATTATGTTGAATATGACACTTATGCTAAGTCCTGCTTGAGTCCTAATGATACTTATTACAGCGACCAATGGGGACCTGGCCATATTCATGCGGATGCAGCATGGGAGATCACCACTGGTTCGCCAACTGTTAAAGTTGCTGTTATTGAGCAGTCAGGCTTTCAATTAGACCATCCTGACCTGTATTACGGGAATGATAGTTATTCAAATTTAAGTGTTTCCGAAGGAGTGGATTATGTCTCATCAACGGATCATACTCCAACAAGTAATCATGGCACAATGGTTGCTGGCATCATCGCTGCAAAGACTAACAACCAGGTTGGTATTGCAGGTGTTGCTGGCGGAAATGGTTCTCCGGGTGTGAAAATTGTTCCCTATCGTATATCAAGTGTCTCTCATATCGCAAGCGCTATTTATGATGCATGTGATAAAGGAATTAGAGTTATCAATATGAGTATTGATTGTTCTGTTTGTGTTTTTTTAAATACAGCCTTCACTTATGCTTACAATCATGGTGTGATTGTTGTTTGTGCATCAGGAAATGATAGTTCCTCCCAGTTATCATATCCAGCAGCAAATGAATATACTATTGCTGTTGGATCCATTAGTTCAGGTGATTATAGAGCTTCCGATTCAAATTATGGTGAAGGACTTGACTTGGTGGCTCCTGGAGTTGGGATTTTTAGTACTTCAACCAGTGCTGATGGTTATTATTATAGTGATTCCGGGACTTCGTTTGCTGCCCCATATGTTTCCGGAGTAGTCGCCCTGATGCTTTCCGTGAATTCTACGCTAACGCCAGACAACATTAAATCTATTTTAAGGAATACCGCAAAAAAAATCAGACCAACTTCTTACACTTATAATTATACAGGTTGGAATGAAGAAGTTGGCTATGGTTTGTTGGATGCTTTTGCTGCAGTGTTGATAGCAAACAATTGTTCGATATCAGGCCCGTCTTGTATTTGTAGCTCGTCATCAGGCGTGTACACTGTCAATAATCTGCCGTCATCATTCAGTGTTCTTTGGGATTTTACAGACGGTTTCGGCACATGTACATCCTCCATGTATATGTCTGGCCATACATGTACTATAGCAAACAACCAGAGCAAATCGTATATGGGAACACTGACTGCAAATATATATGATAATAACGCAAACCTTCTGTACACTCTCAAGAAAGAAAACGTTGCGCTATATGCAAGCTTCTATGGCACATGTTCTGGCGGTTATCTTCCTAATCCAGAATTGCAGCCTAATGCAACGATATTTGTGTCAAAGGGCTCGGGAGTATTACTGAAATCGCCAAACTTTGTGTTGAAGAACATTTCTCATTCCGTCACCACGCCATCATTCTGGGATTATAATAATTCTACAGGCGAATTAAGTGTCAGTTATCCGTACAATGATACCAATAGTCCTATCCTGATAAACGTTCAAAACAACACCAATTATTCAGACTGTGATAACAGCTACTTGTTTGCTATCATGCCAAATAATGTCTTGCACAGTTACGCATTGAACGCCACTATCGACGGCAATGGGACATGCGTTGTTTCCCTTGTAGACAAAGAGAACAGCGCAGAGGTGAGTTCGATGCTTGCTAACTATGGCATCACTGTAACCAAGAAGGAGTCATGGATGTTTGAGGTGTTCAATGCCACATCAGGCAGGAAGGTGTTCAGTCAGGAGATGACAGAAAGAAGCTGCTCTGTCAGTACATCGAGTTGGGAATCCGGTCTTTACGTTATAAAAGCAGTTATTGGTAACGAAGAGCTAAGTGAAAAACTTGTTGTAAAGTAGTGAAGAAGGTTAAATAATACTAAAAGGGAAGTGCTGGGATGCAGGATTCCAGTGCTTCCCCGTTTCTAGAGTAGAAATTATCAATTGTAACAAATAAGCGATGAAAAAGATTCTAGTTTATGCATTCCTTATGTTCCTGACAGGAGCTTTGATGGCAAGTTGCAGCGACGATGACGAGGGTACTGTCATTCCGCCTTTGGAAGCAGAAGAAGCAGTTACTGAGTTTTTCAACGAGGCGCTGCCCGAGAAAGGCCATTCTAATTCTTTCTTCTGTCATCTGGATACCAACATTCACATGATAGGTCCCATTTTGGGGAATTTCGTCTACGTCATCAACAACCGTGATCAGTTGGAAGACTTCTATCAAGGTGACAAGGAACTGCCCGAGATTGATTTCAGAAAATACACGCTCATCATCGGACAGCAGAAAATTGGATGTCAAGAAAACTATCTGGTGGAGAAGAGATTGACGGCGGATGACGAAGGCCTCCACTTGTACTTGCATACCAAGCATGACTATGAAGTAAAGTCCTTAGCCATTCAGATTCTGTACTATTGGGGGCTATATCCCAAGCAGCAGCAAAAACTGGTTTCGCTGGATGTCTTTCATGAGTACACCAAAATGCCTGAGACGAATGTGAAACGTAGATTATATGTCAATCAGGGAATCACCGGGAACCAGTGATAAGAGTCCCTCTAAGGTGACCAGGGGACGGTTCTTCGCAAGACGTCCGCGTAGCGCCTGAGCACCCGCTCGACCTATGGTCGCTTTTACAAAGCGTAGCGACTAAAAGAACGGAGCGCAAGAAAGCGGCAGAGCCGAGCGCCGTGATCATTTTTGAGTGAAGATTTTTGCAGTTCAGAAATATGTTAGTACTTTTGCACAGACAAACAAGAAGTCGACGAAATATGACACGACAAGCAAGAAAGCTTAGCGGACTAGGAACCTACCAGGGTGTTTGGTACCGGCATGCATCAGCTGTCACGGCTAGCGGGCCTCTCTTCTGGAGCAACACAATAGTTGTTGCCTATGAAAAAATGATCAGAAGAACCTCCCCCGTGATTTCCGACTTATATTTGAACGCTCTCGTTTAATAAAACATACAATTATCTATGAGTCCATAAGATATTTTTGCAGAAAAGTGTAGGAATGTGAAGGAAAAATCGTACCTTTGCACCTAGAACTTATTTTTTGAAACAGGGAGTCCTTAGGGGCATTTGGAATCTCACGA
>JAEEGG010010658.1_pt1 | contig 20256 bp, 20 predicted proteins | sample 9134161 | NCBI WGS metagenome assembly JAEEGG01 (sample SAMN16246543, study PRJNA631951) | gut metagenome | biome: gut microbiome; feature: rumen; material: CR-attached | host: Bos | place: Iran: Karaj | collected 2018-10 | reverse complement strand
TGATAGGCAAGGGCAAACCCCACTACGACACCATCAAAGGCAAACCCGTGCTCAACAAAAAATGGAACAACGGAGCTGTGTGGGTGGCACGCCGCATCCCCGACGGATATGTATGCGCTCACGCCAACCAGGCTCGTATCACCACCTTCCCCATGGAGAAAGCCTCCAAAAACAGCATCAGCAGCAAGAACCTGAAAAAAATATTCGACAAGGATGTCGATGTGGTTTATGCAGAGGATGTGGTGGAATTCGCCCGTATGAAAGGCCTCTACAAAGGCACCGACGAGAATTTCAGCTTCTCCGACACCTACAACCCTGTAACCTTCAGCGGCGCCCGCGCTTGCGAAGCCCGTGTGTACGCTTTCTTCAACCGCGTAGCAAGCGGAATGGAGAAATACGAGCAATATGCCATGGGTTACGACCTGAAAAACCGTATGCCCCTGTGGATTAAACCCGACCGTCAGCTCGACGTGCACGATATGATGATGCTTATGCGCGACCACTACGAAGGCACTCCTATGGATATGACCAAAGACGTGGGAGCTGGTCCTTTCAAATGCCCCTACCGTTGGCGTCCTATGTCGTTCTCGGTTGACGGCAACGAATACATCCACGAACGTGCCACCTCGACACAACAGACTGGTTTCTCGTTTGTGGCACAGTGCCGCGGCAAATACCCGAGAAAGGTGGGCGGTGTGCTGTGGTTCGGCGTCGACGACACATACACCACCGTTTACTGCCCGATGTTCTGCGGTATCACCGAAATACCTGAATGCTTCCGCGAAGGCAACGGCAACATGCTCGAATATTCCGAAACAGCCGCTTTCTGGCTCTTCAACCAAGTGAGCAATTTCGCCTACTTGCGCTACGACGACATGATTAAAGACATACAAAGAGTTCAGACCGAGCTTGAGATGAATTTCATCGACCGCGTTCGTGATGTGTCGGAGGATTTCGCCCAGAACGGCGACAATCTTGAAGCCCGTCTCAACAACTTCTCGGCAGAGATGGCCAACAATATGTTCACCCGTTGGAGAGACCTCAGCCACCAGCTTCTTGTGAAATACATTGACGGCAACATCAAAAAAGGAAACGATTTCAACTTCGAGACCACCGGCACACGTCCGGGACAGGCAGTGTTCCCCGACCAGCCCCAATATCCCGAATGGTGGTACCGTTACATAATCGAAAACCACGGCTCTGTTATAAAAGTGCCTAAGAAATAAAACTTTGGCAAGACAAAGAATAAGGGACGGCTTTTCGGCTGTCCCTTTTTTTTCGCCTCAAGGTCAGGCACGTTACACACACAAAATCAGGCATACGCGAAGTGTTGGAAAACTTTTGCCCAAAATACTTGTTTAATCGGCAAAAAAAGTATATCTTTGCACATTATTTTTCACCATCAAGATATGAAAAAATACCTACTGCTTATTGCTTTGGCGTTTTGTGTAGAAACGGCTTCCGCGCAATTTGCCTTCCCGACGCAGAGTGCCGTCGGCGGTGCTATGGGCGGGTGCTCGGTGGCGCTCAACGACTTCTGGTCGCGTGTCGGCAGTGTGGCCGGAATAGCACGTTTGGACAGACCTACGGTGGGACTCTCGTTCCGCAACAATTTCCTGATGTCGGAACTGAGCTACAAAAGCGTCGCCTTTGCCATTCCGGTTACCAAATTCGGAACCCTCGGCACCAGCTACACCCATTTCGGCAACGCCGATTATAACGAACAACGTGTGAACCTGATGTACGCACAGCAGTTCGGACATCTGTTCGCCCTCGGCGCCGAATTCGACTACCTGCACTCGGGTGTCTCCGAAGCGGGCTACGAATCGGCCAACCTCTTCACTTTCGGGGTGGGACTGCAGTTCTATCCCACCAACACCCTCACCGTAGGGGTGCATATCTTCAACCCCATCTCCACACATTACCAGACTGAAGTCAAGATGGACGTGCCGGCACTGTTCCGTGCGGGAGTGGCCTACAATTTCATCAAAAACGCCACCGGAACGATAGAGTTTGTCAAGGATATGAACCACGACAGCGACCTGCGTTTCGGTCTGGAATACACTTTCTTCGACTTTGTGAATGCCCGCATCGGCTTTGCCACACATCAGCTGGCCTACTCTTTCGGCGTGGGCATCGACCGCGAGTCGTGGGGCGTGGACCTCGCTATGCAGGTGCATCCCACCCTTGGTGTAACACCCCAAATATCAGCTATATACAAATTCTAAACACTCCAACACGTCGAAATGAGGAAAATCTGGGCATATCTGGCATTGATACTTCTCCCGTTGTCCGCGGCATTGGCGCAAAACGACAATCAGGACTTCTGGCAGGAGTATATGGAGCTTATCGCCGAACAGAACGACGACGAGAGTGTGAGCGGCGAGATAATGGAGGTGCTCGAACATTTCCTCGACAACCCGATCAACCTCAACGACACCACCTCCCACGACCTGCAGAAACTATTCTTTATCAGCGAGTTCCAGACCGCCGCACTGAAATCGTACATCCGTCAGAACGGACAGATGCTTACCATACACGAGCTTGAGTTTGTCAACGGCTTCGACGAAGAAACACGTCATCTGCTTATGCCTTTCGTAAAGGTGGAGCTTGTGCCGCCGCCCGAGAAGTTCAGCTTCAAAAACATGTTGCGCTACGGCAAAAACCAGATAACCCTCGGCTACAAGACCACCCTTGAAAAACAGAAAGGCTACGAAAACGGCAACTACCTCGGCGACCCCTTCCGCACCTATTTCCGATACACTTTCAAATACAAGAACAAGGTGTCGCTCTCCCTTTCGGGTGACAAGGATGCGGGCGAGGATTTCTTCAAAGGCAGTCAGCCGCAGGGCTACGATTTCTACGGCTTCAGCCTGATGCTCAACGATTTCGGTTTTCTGAAACAGTTTATCGTGGGCAACTACCAGCTTCAGTTCGGTCAGGGACTCACGCTGTGGACGGGCGCGGGATTCAACCTTGCCGGCGACGGAACGGTGAAGAAATACCCGCAGAACATGCGTCCCTCCGGCGCTTTCACCGAATACGGCTTTATGAATGGCGTTGCCACCACCATCGGCATCAGCAAACACATATCCGCCACCGCTTTCTACTCGCATGTAAAACGCGACGGCACCCTTGTAACCTCCGAAAACTTCGACACCGAGGAGGACTATCTGCAAAGCTACTACGAGACGGGCTACCACCGCACCCAGAGCGAGCTGGCCAAGAAAGGCAACATCACCGAGGACCTCTATGGAGCGCACCTGCAATACAAAAGCACCAACCTCTCCATCGGCGCCACCGGCTACCACATGACCCTCAGCAGTCCGTTGCAGCCCAAGCCGCGCCCCGATAACTACAGCGCCTTCTCCGGCACCCAAAACACCAACTTCGGCCTCGACGCCACCTACCTGCTGCGCCGCATCCTTTTCTTCGGCGAGATGGCCATGGACCGCAACTTCAATATTGCCGGTCTTGCCGGACTACAGTTCAACGCCACCGAAAACACTCTTATAAGCGCCTACTACCGTAACTACGGCGTTGAATACCAGAACCTCTACGCCACTGCGCTGGGACAGAACAGCAGTGTGCAGAACGAAGAGGGCTTCGGAGCCGCCCTGCGCACCGTGCTGCCGTGGCAGATTTCGATGGTGGCCTCCGCCGACATCTTCCGTTTCCCGTGGCTCCGCTATCAGGTCTATTCCCCCTCAGAGGGCAGCGACTACCGTGTGAAACTCTCCAAAGACCTCACCCGCCGCGCCACGCTATCGCTAACCTATCGTTACAAAAACAAAGCCAAGAATACCAACAACATCGACAGTTTGTACTCCACTGTGGTGGAACCCAACAAACGCCAGAACCTGCAGCTGAACCTCAAATTCGCCCCGTCGTCGCAATGGACCTTCAACACACGTGTGGAGCACTGCTGGTTCAGCGCCGAAAGCAAATACGACACCACGGGATTCCTCATTTCGCAGGATGTTGTTTATACACCGAAGAAAGTACCCTTCACATTTGCAATGCGTTACGCCCTTTTCGAGACGGCCTACGACGCACGCATCTACGCCTACGAGCGCGACCTCACCTACGAGTTCTCGGTGCCAGCCTACAACGGCAGAGGCTCGCGGTTCTACCTCTTTGTCAATTGGAAGATGTCCGACAAAATCAACCTCATAGCCCGCTATTCCATCTGGTACTATCCCGACAAGGATAAAATAAGCTCGGGCAACGACGAGATTGACGGCAACACCAAACAGGAATTCAAAATTCAGTTTAAAGTAAAATTCTAACAGACAATATATTATGACACGCCAACAGCTTATTGAACAGATACGTAAGAAACAGTCGTTCCTCTGCGTGGGGCTCGACACCGACCTTAAAAAGATACCGCAGCACCTGCTCTCCGAGCCTGACCCCGTTTTTGCCTTCAACAAGGCAATTATCGATGCCACAAAGGATTACGCCGTGGCCTACAAACCCAATCTGGCTTTCTACGAAAGTATGGGTATCAATGGCTTGGTGTCGCTGAAAAAGACCATGGAGTATCTGCGCACACTTCCCGAAAAGGTGTTCACCATCGCCGATGCCAAACGCGGTGACATCGGCAACACCTCGCAGCAGTACGCCAAAGCTTTCCTCTCGCCCGACTGCGATTTCGATTTCGACTCCATGACCATAGCCCCCTACATGGGTGAGGACTCCGTGGTGCCTTTCACCACCTACGAAGGCAAGTGGGTGATACTCTTGGCGTTGACTTCCAACAAAGGCGCGTTCGATTTCCAGTTTATCCGCAACAGCGAAAACGGCCGCCAGCTGTTCGAGACTGTGCTAGAGACTTCCAAAAAATGGGGCACTCCCGACAATATGATGTACGTGGTGGGTGCCACCAAAGCCGACATGCTCACAACCATACGCGGCATTGTGCCCGACAGTTTCCTGCTTGTGCCCGGCGTCGGCGCTCAGGGCGGAAGTCTGGCCGAAGTGTGCAAATACGGTCTTAACAAGGAGTGCGGACTGCTGGTAAACTCCTCGCGTGGAATAATTTACGCCTCGCAGGGCGAGGATTTCGCACAACGTGCCGCCGAAGAGGCCAAAAAACTGCAACAGCAGATGGCCGACGAACTGAAAAACCACAACATCATATGACAATGAGCGACGACAACGAAATACAAAACCCCGATACTCAGAACGTCGGTGAAGCCCCGCGCCGCGACATTTTTTTCCGTGTCATGCTGGTGCTGAGTATGGTCAACGCCGCCTCGAACTTCATTACGCTGATTCTTTTCGGGGCTTTTCTGCCCGTCTTCCAGGAGGTGTACGACAGCGGAAAAATGCCGCTCCCCGAGATGTACGACGTGGCATTAGAATCGTTGCTCGAAACACCGCGGTATTACTTCTTCATCGTATCGCTTTTCTGGGCACTGTCGTTCTACGGCGCCCTCGCCATGTGGAAATACAGGACCACGGGATTCCACTGCTATACCCTTGCACAGCTGATACTGCTTTTATTGCCGATAGTGTTCCTTGGCAGCTCGCACGTCGCTATAGGCGACATAATGTTAACCCTGCTCTTTGTGGTTTACTACGCCATCAAGGTGCCGTTCCGCAGGAAGTTTACGGGTGATAATACTTTAACAGATTGAATAATAATTAAAAAACAAAAATATTTATGGCAAAAGACGCACAACAGGATGCTAATGCATCAAAATTGGAAAAACTGAAAATACTTCAGAGCACCCTCGACAAGATTGAGAAAAGTTATGGTAAAGGCTCGATAATGAAACTGGGCGACGCCCCTGTTGAAGAGATAGAAAGCATCCCTTCGGGTTCCATCAACCTTGATATGGCCCTTGGCATAGGCGGCTATCCCAAAGGTAGGATAATAGAGATTTACGGACCCGAGTCGTCGGGTAAGACCACCCTCGCCATCCACGCCATCGCCGAAGCGCAGAAAAAAGGCGGCATCGCCGCTTTCATCGACGCAGAGCACGCTTTCGACAGTAGCTACGCTAAACAGCTGGGTGTGGACATCGACAACCTGTTGGTGTCGCAGCCCGACAACGGCGAACAGGCCCTCGAAATTGCCGACAACCTTATCCGCTCCGGCGCCATCGACATCATCGTTATCGACTCCGTGGCAGCCCTCACCCCGAAAAGCGAGATAGAAGGCGAGATGGGCGACTCCAAGATGGGCTTGCAGGCACGACTGATGTCGCAGGCACTGCGCAAACTTACAGCCAATATCAGCAAGACCAAATGCTGCTGCATCTTTATCAACCAGCTGCGCGAAAAGATAGGAGTTATGTTCGGCAACCCCGAAACGACCACCGGCGGCAACGCCCTTAAGTTCTATGCCTCGGTACGTATCGACATACGTCGCATACAGGCCATCAAGGACGGTGACAGTAACGTGGGCAACCGTGTTAAGGTGAAGATTGTGAAAAACAAAGTGGCTCCCCCGTTCCGCGTGTGCGAGTTCGACCTTATCTTCGGCGAAGGCATCTCCAAAGTGGGCGAAATCATCGACCTCGGCGTGGATTACAACGTCATCAAGAAGAGCGGCTCGTGGTTCAGCTACGGCGACACCAAGCTGGCACAGGGACGCGAGGCAGTGAAACAGCTGCTCAACGACAACCCCGAACTGGCCGAAGAGCTGGAAAACAAAATCCGCACAGCCATTGCCGGTGGCGAAGAAACTCCGGAAGAAAAATAAACTCAAACCATAGCGGAGGGTTACGACGACTTTCGCCAAAGCCCTCCGCTTTTATAACACGTTGAAAATGAAAGACTTTTTAAAACGTCTGATTTTACTGATGGCCTGTCTTACAGCCATCGTGGCCGTGCTTGTGCTTATAAAAGTGAAATACGTGCTGCCCATCGACTTTGCGCTTGTGGTTTATTTCTCGGCCATAGCATACATTTCGCAGCACATCATCTGCCGCACCCTTGCCAAAAATCCGAAGAAATTCCCGCAGTCGTTTATGCTTGTGGAGTTCGGCAAACTGTTCCTGCACATCATAGTTCTGGCGGCCAGCGTCTATTTCTATTCCTGCCGTCACGACGGGCTTTCCGCGAAAGCGTTTCTGGGTTGTTTCGCCGTGCTGTTCATCATATATCTTGTGTTCGGCACATGGGAGATGTACCGCATCGCCAAACAGAAATAACGGCAAAGCCACTGTAACAGACGTTGTGCGATGAAAGACGTTTTCAGGATATTCCGATACCTGCGCTTTTTCCCCAAGGAGATAGTGCTGAATATCTTTTTCAATATCCTGTACGTGTTTTTCGCACTCTTCTCGTTCGGCATGATAGTGCCGTTTATCGAGCTGCTGTTCGGCGTTACCGACCCGCCGACGTCGGAGCCGGTGTTTGAGTTTTCGCAGAAAGGCATCACCGAATGGCTTACGTGGACATTGTTCCAGTTCAAAACTACCTACGGGGTGATGAAATGCCTCTTGGTGGTGTCGGTGGGATATGTGGGCTGCTCGCTGCTTAGCAACGTAAGCCGGTACATGGGCATGTATTTCCTGTCGCCCATCCGCAACGGGCTTGTGCAACGTATCCGCAACGATATGTACCACAAAATCACCATCCTTCCGGTATCGTTTTTCCACAAACGTCGTCGCGGCGACCTGCTCAGCCGCATGTCCAACGACCTGGCCGATGTGGAGTGGTCGGTGGTGTCGTCGTTGCAGATGCTGGTGAAAGACCCCATCAACGTGCTGGTGTTCGGTGTAACGCTGGTTTTTGTCAGTCCCAAGATGGTGCTTTTTGCCGTGCTGGTGCTGCCTGTAACGATGTGGTTGATAGGTAAAATAGGCAAGAGCCTGAAACGAAACTCCACCAAAGGGCAGTCCAAGTTGGGCGACGTGTTTTCCATTTTGGAGGAGACGGTATCGGGCATCCGCGTGATAAAATCGTTCGGCAGCGAGAGCCGTATGCGAGAGCGTTTTGCGCAAAGCAACGAGGAATACACCAACCGGATGAGGAAAGTGGTGTACCGTCGCGAACTGGGGTCGCCGCTGGTTGAGATACTCGGCACCGTGGTGCTTGCCGGAGTGCTTATTTTCGGCAGCAGCCTCGTCATCGACGGCGGTCTGCGGGTGTCGGTGCTGGTGTTTTTCATAATTGTGTTTGCACGAATTCTGCCCCCGATAAAAGCGGTGATAACGGCTTACTACAACTTGCAGAAAGGCTCGGCGGCGGCACGACGCATCTTCGAGGTTATCGATGCCGACGAGGGCATCACCGAACAGGAAAACGCTGTGGTGATAGACTCTTTCGCCGACAAGGTGGAATACAAGGATGTGTCGTTTTCGTACAACGAGGAGGAAAACTCCGGCAGTGCGGTGTACGTGCTCCGCGATATAAACCTCGTCATCCCCAAAGGCAAGACCATCGCCATTGTGGGACCGTCGGGCGCGGGCAAGACCACCCTTGTGGACCTGCTGCCCCGTTTCTATGACTGCGAAAAGGGCGAGATTCTCATCGACGGACATCCCATCAAAACCCTCAACATCGACTCGCTGCGACGGCTTACAGGCATAGTGTCGCAAAACTGCATCTTGTTCAACGACAGCGTTTTCAACAACATAGCTTTCGGCAGCACACACTACAGCGAGGAGGAGGTGATGGCCGCCGCCCGCATTGCCAACGCCGACGAGTTCATTCGCGAGTTGCCCGAAGGCTACCACACACGCATAGGCGACAGAGGCATGACACTCTCCGGCGGACAGCGGCAGCGCATAAGCATAGCCCGTGCCGTGCTGAAAAATCCTCCTATCCTTATCCTCGACGAAGCCACCTCGGCACTCGACACCGAATCGGAACACCTTGTGCAGGAGGCTCTTGCCAACGCCATGCAAAACCGTACGGCAATTATCATAGCCCACAGGCTCTCCACCATACAGCACGCCGACGAGATAATTGTGATGGACAAAGGCAGGATTGTGGAACGCGGCACCCACAACTCGCTGCTGGCTCTCGGCGGTTTGTACAAAAAACTTATCGACATGCAGTCGTTCCGTTAGAAAAAATTTTTTCATCAACACATAATATTTACAGCCGAACGACGTTTTACTTATTTATCCGACAATGCCCCTATAGTTCAACGGATAGAACGGAAGTTTCCTAAACTTTAAATCAAGGTTCGATTCCTTGTGGGGGTACACAATTTTAAAAACACACAATCAAAACGCTTTTTTTATGGAAATACTGTCCGACAGAATATTACAGATGGCAGAGTCCGAGACCCTTGCCATGACACAGAAAGCCCGCGAGCTGAAAGCGCAGGGCAAAGACGTTATCAGCCTCAGCATAGGCGAGCCCGATTTCAACACCCCCGAGCTGGTGAAGGAAGCCGCCAAAAAGGCTATCGACGACAACTTTACGCACTATCCTCCCGTGCCCGGCTACCCCGACTTGCGCGAGGCCGTGTGCCACAAGTTCAAACGCGACAACAACCTCGATTTCAAACCCGAGCAGATTGTTGTTTCCACCGGCGCCAAGCAGTCCATCTATCAGCTGGTGCAGTGCCTTATCAACCCCGGCGACGAGGTTATAATCCCCACGCCTTTCTGGGTTTCGTACAAAGAGATAGTACGTGTGGCTGGCGGCAAATGCGTTTACGTTAAAACCACTATCGAAAACTCTTTCAAGGTAACTCCGAAACAAATCGAAGAAGCCATCACACCCAAGACAAAACTGATAATGTTCAGCAGCCCGAGCAACCCCACCGGAATGCTCTACACCAAGGACGAGCTGAAAGGCATTGCCGACGTGGTGGCCAAATACCCCAACCTTTTCGTCATGGCCGACGAGATTTACGAACATATCAACTTTGTGGGCAAACACGAAAGCATAGCCCAGTTCGAGAACGTGAGAGACCGCGTTATCACCATCAACGGCGTGGCCAAAGGCTTCGCCATGACCGGCTGGCGTATTGGTTTCATCGCCGCTCCTACTGTTATCGCCAAGGCTTGCAACAAACTGCAGGGACAGGTAACTTCGGCCACATGCTCCATAGCACAGAAAGCCACCGTGGCCGCCATGCTTATGGACCCCACCACCAGCAACGACATCATCGACATGCGTAACAAATTCCTCGAACGCAGGGATTTGGTTTACAAGCTGCTGTGCGAGATTCCCGACATCAAGGTGTGTCTGCCGCAGGGTGCCTTCTATTTCTTCCCCGAAGTGAGCGCCTACTACGGCAAGAGCTTCAACGGCAAGAAGATAGAGAATTCCACCGATATGGCTTTCTACCTGCTCAACGAAGCCAACGTGGCAACCGTGATGGGCTCGGCTTTTGGCGACGACAACTGCATACGTCTGAGCTACGCCACCAGCGAGGAACTTCTTATCGAAGCTATCCGCCGCATAAAAGAGGCTCTGGCAAAACTGAAATAATATTGTTTTTTTTCATTAAAAAAAGCGGCAGTCTCGCAAGAGCTGCCGCTTTGTGTTTTTTTTAGTGATGTCCAGAAAAAAAACGGTCTCAGTTTACGATTGTGTTTCCCCTTTGTATTTCTTTTTTCTCTTGAAAGAAAAAAGAAAGAAAAAAGTTCAAGAACAGTTAATCCCTATCCAGCGCACTTGCCCACGCTTCCCGGGTAACTGTTCGGCCCACCGCGCACTCGATTTTCTGCGAAAATCGTTAGGTTTAGAAAAACCGAATCTAAACCCAAGTGCGGCAGCCTAAAGGCATTGAGAAAAAAACGTTAAGAAAAACGTCGGAGAGAAGCGTTAAGAAGGCGTCAGTGTCTGAGCATAGAAACGGAAAACGTTTGAATAAAGAAATCAGTTGTGAGATTAGATATATGCCAAGAACTACGACAGAAGTGCGAGTTTGACGACTTTAGCGGAACGCAGGCGTTTTTTAGTTTTTTTGTCACAGCCTTGAATTTTTCTTTTGCTTCTTTTCTTTTGTTTCAAGACAAAAGAAACAGAAGAAGAACGTATAAATGCGTCCATTCTTCCATGTCACCTATTGTGTATTTAATCGGTTACCAATAGGAAATTAAACCTCCAACACCTGCGGAGTATAGATAAGATTGTATCTCCAGTCTGTTACCCCCGAATTGCAGAACAAAGTCCCGTTCCACTCCTGTTTTCCATAAGCGCCGTGTACGTGGCCGAAGAGGTGCAGCTTGGGTTTCACCGATTTTACCTTTTCCAGAAGCGCTGCACTGCCGTAACGTACTCCGTTGCCGACACTGTCAAAGATGCCGAGTGGCGGACGGTGCGTTATCAGCACGTCAACCCTGTCGGGGATCTGTGCGTAATGCTCGATTTCCGCAAGGTCGGCATTCTGCACGCCTACAAACTCTGTTTCACCAACCCCGTAACAGGTGAGGACCTGCGTTTCGAGACACCCTTCCCGAAAAAATTCATGGAGCTGTTTGGAGAGTGAGTTGGAAATATTATCATTTAATATCTTACATTTTCTAAATTTTACTCGAAGTCTTCTATAAACATCCACTTGCTTATACGCATTACCCCGAAAAATGAATTACAATTATTTTGAAGAGTTTATTGCCCCCATCAAAAAAATCTTATGTACTAAAACTCTGTTCGGAAACTTATATTTCAAGTATTTTTAATACTACTGTACATAAATCAAAAAAAATGATGTACCTTTGCAGTTGAAACAACTGAATCAAATAATAACTAAAACACTAATAAACAGAATATAACAACATAAACGACATATAATATAAGATAGCGTTTGTAGCTATCCTTGAAGTCCATTTACCACTTCTCCTCTTTTAGAGGAAAACCTATCAAGGAGAGTTATAAAATGCCGTATTTTGATACGGCGTGGAATGACTTGTTAGATAGGTGGGCGTGGTAACCCGGACTTCAAGCAAGGATTAATTTCCACGCTTTTTTTATGGACAATATCCGGGAAGTACATATAGGGAATGCAATAAAGGCCAAGCTAAAAGAGCAGGGGCGCACCAGCGCATGGCTGGCAAGGCAGATTCCATGTACGCCCAACCACCTGTATAAGATATACTCCAAGTCCTCAATAAACACCAATATACTTGTACGAATATCCAAAATACTGGATTACAATTTCTTTGAAGAGTATATCCAAAAAGGATAGTATTTCCTATCTTTATTGGATAGCAGCAAACACCTTAATTACCAAACAATTACTGTATTTTTGCAAAATCAAACAAATAGCTTTGTTCGGAAAAGAATTGTATATAAAACTTTAAAAATCAGAAACAATGGAAGAAAGAAAGAAAAACGAAGAACTCAAATCTCGTAGGGAGTTTTTCAAGGAAGCGGCAAAAAAGGCTTTGCCGGTATTAGGTGCAATAGCTATAGCAAGCTCACCTATTATTGCTAACGCAGCAGAAAAAGAACCGATGGGGTGTGATTGGGGTAGTTGTCAATCAAGTTGTAGAGGTGGTTGTATGGGATGTAGCGGTACTTGTACAGGTGGCTGTCAAGGACTTTGTGGTGGAAATTGCTCGGGGTCTTGTAAGGGTGGTTGTCTATCAAGTTGTAGTGGTGGTTCCTATTCCTATTATTAATGTATATATTGATACGTAGGGCAAGCTAAATCTTTATCCTAAAAACGTTAGAATGTAAAGATAAATAGCAGGTTTGTGTAGTAATAATAATTCTATACAACCTGCTATTATAAATATCTTCACTATAGGTTTGTTTAAAATGATAAAATTAAAGGGAAGAAAAGAACCTTGGCAGTCTGGCGTAGCCAAAAACATAACTTTCATAGTTACCAAAGATTGCCAGCTGGCCTGCAAGTATTGTTACTTGGTGGGGAAGAATATAAAGGAACGTATGTCGTGGGACACGGCAAAGGCGTTTATAGACTATGTGCTTGGCCATGAGGATGATTTCCGCGAGGAGAGCGTTATTTGGGACTTTATCGGCGGTGAGCCGTTTCTTGAGATTGAATTAATCGACAAAATTTGCGATTATCTTAAACTGCGCATGTTCGAGCTTAACCACCATTGGTTCAATAGTTATCGTTTTAATTTTTCCACCAACGGCATAAACTACCATACGCCTGAGGTACAGGCATTTATCCAAAAGAACCGCGAACACCTAAGTATAGGCATCACCATAGACGGCACGGAGAAGAAACACGACCTTAACCGCGTGTACAAAATCACAGAGAAAGGCAGTTATCAGGACGTGGTTAAGAACATTCCGCTGTGGCTGGAGCAGTTTCCCAATGCAGGCACCAAAGTAACCATAAGCAGTGCGGACATTCCTTACATAACCGAGAGTGTTATGCATCTCTACAGCCTTAGTATTCACGAAGTTAATATCAACGTGGTTTTCGAGGATGTATGGCAGGAGGGCGATGACAAGAAGTTCGAGGAACAGCTTATGACCTTGGCGGACACCATTATTGATGGCGGTTGGTATCAGGACTATGCCTGCTCGTTTTTCAGCGAGAATATCGGTAAGCCAATGGATCCCGAACGCGACAACCAAAACTGGTGCGGAGCGGGTAAGATGCTAAGTGTAGATGCTGCAGGGAATCTGTACCCCTGTACACGTTTTGCACAGTACTCCCTTCGCGAAAAGAAAGCTCTTATTATCGGCAATATAAAGGACGGCATTAATCAAAACTTGTTGCGTCCATTTCTTACTTTGGACCGCACTACGCAGAGTCCGCAGAAATGCCTCGAATGTGAGGTGGCAAGCGGCTGTGCATGGTGTCAGGGAGAAAACTACGACGCGGCAAAGACAAACACCATCTACGAGCGCAGCACAGCTATATGTCTTATGCACAAAGCCCGTGTACGCGCCAACAACTACTATTGGAACAAACTGTTCCGCAAACTGGAGTTGGAAGAACGTCGCGAAGAGTTTGAAAAAAATCACCGCAAGTCTAACCCTTCAATCTGCTAAAGCTATGGTACAATATTTAGTGATACTTTTAGACGACACATCGGTGAGCTACTGTCACGCCGACAATCCCAACGCAGAACGAAAACTTATAAGCATTGAGCATCTAAAAGCCGGCATCCATGAAGCAATGCGACAAAATTGGATGATACAGTTTGTATATCCCGACTACGAACTTCCGCAAGAATACCTTGACGTAATAGACACCATCGACCATCATGATATATTCGGAATTGAAAAGTCGAATTTCGAAGTTGAAAATGAGAACGATAGTGTGAGAGTGATGGATTATTCCCAGCTTGCAACTGCCAATATCCAGTTCTCCGGCGGAATACTGGTGTTGAGGCTTGCAAAAAAGGATTTGTTTGAGGGAGATGATAAAATTGCCGCACTGCTACCCAAAGTCGAGCGACTGAACATTGTCATCACCGACTTAGATACTTTCACCGACAGCGATATTGAACGTTACAGAACGATTTTGGCAAAGATTTCTGAGAAGGTCAAGGCTTTATACCTTGGCGGAGCAACACCGCAATTCAACCTGCTCACCGACCGCATAATGCTTTCCAAGCCCAACCACTGTAATGCTGGCGTCGAAAACCTAACTCTTGCGCCTAACGGCAAGTTCTACATTTGTCCAGCCTTTTACTACAGCAATCCCGATAACAGCATAGGTGATATAAAGTCATTTCACGAGACTTCGGAACTACAGATACCCAACCAGCAGCTGTTTCGGCTCGACTATGCCCCTTTGTGCCGCCACTGCGATGCATACCATTGTCGTCGCTGCGTATGGCTCAACCGCAAAACCACCCTTGAGGTGAACACCCCGAGCCGGGAACAGTGCGTGGTAGCCCACACCGAGAGGGAAGCCTCCCGCCTACTGCTTGCAGAAATACGCGAAAAAGCGACATTTATGCCCGAAACAGAAATAAAAGAGATAAACTATAACGACCCGTTCGAGGTTAGAAAGGAATGGTAACCATGAAAGAAAAAGTAGGTCAGGTAACACCTGAAGAAAAAAATGAAATTCAGCAGCTTTTCGAGCGCAAGAACGGCCTAAACGAATTGGCCAAAATCCTCACCCCAGACAACGACGCTCTTTACCAAAAATTAGTAAGGGATATGGGCGAGACAGGCACCAAGTTCCAAAACTGGTGGGACAGTATGGCACAGAAATACAATTGGAAAAGCACTCCCAACGGACACTGGGAGATAAATTTCGAAACGTGTGAGATATTTTTAAGCGAATAATATGATACATATACCATTATTGATGATAGGTACCACCGAGCTATTGCTTATTGGTGGTCTTGCACTGCTTCTGTTCGGCGGTAAAAAACTCCCCGAACTTATGAGAGGACTTGGCAAGGGCATGCAAAGTTTCAAAAAAGGAATGCATGAGCCTCTGGACGAAAACCCTGAACATGGAGAGGAAGAAAACGATGCAGCACAACAGGAAGAAAATCCATCCACAGCTACGGAGCAAGGAAATGTAAACCCCGCCGATGAAGAAGGACAAAAACAGTGAGTCGGAAGGTTTGTTGACTTTTGGAGGGCATCTTGAGGTTTTACGCAAGATGCTCTTTCGTATTATCATCGTAACACTTGTCCTTTCTATTATCATATTCTGTTTCAAAGAACAGACCTTTGCCATTTTGTTCGCCCCGCGAGAATGGGATTTTGTCACATATCGTATAATAGAGCGGATTATCGGACTGTTGGGCGGAGATTTCCATTTTCAGCCGTACAATGTGAAAATGATAAGTACCGATTTGTCGGCACAGTTTATGACACACTTAAGCACATCCTTGTATCTGGGATTGCTTGCGGCGTCGCCGTATATAATGTTCGAGCTGTTCCGTTTTGTGCTTCCCGCTTTGTACGAAAACGAGCGCAAGGCCTCGGTGGTTGTGGCCATAAGTATGTATGTACTTTTCGCATTGGGCGTGCTTTTGAACTATTATGTGATATTTCCCGTGTCGTTCCGCTTTCTTGGAACTTACAGCGTGGATGCCTCCATCGAGAGCAACATAACAATATCGTCGTACATAAAAACTTTCTCCACCCTAACTCTGATAATGGGTTTAATTTTCCAATTGCCGATAGTTTCTTATATTTTGGCAAAGATGGACATACTCCATGCGGAGTTCCTAGCCCACTACCGCAAACATGCTTTTATTGTGATAATGGTGATTTCGGCAATCATCACCCCACCCGATTTGTTCACCCTCTGCCTTGTAACTTTGCCGATGTATCTGCTTTACGAACTCTGCATAATAATAGCGCGGCGGGTGAAAAAGTAAATAGTTTTCTATCCTTTCCGAAATGTGCAAGAAAAAAGTGCGATTTCGGAAAATATCAGGTGATTTTATGACGATACGTTCCGAAATGTGGTAAAAAATTATGCAATTTCGGAAAATATCTGCTGTTTATTTCCTCATTGTACAAACAAATCTTCCATTGTCAATTGATGTATAATGCCATTGGAATAGGCATTACGCACCATACCGTAAGAGGTTATCATTGTTGGCCACACCGCTTTGCGGGTTTTCGTTGAGTCAAGAAAAATTCCCAATTTTCGACGTAGTTTGGCGTCATACTGCTTGGTAAGCACAAACGGACCTTTAGAGAACTTTATTTCGCAGAGATTTATAACGTTGTCGCTGCGGTCGATAAGCAAGTCCACCTGAGCGCCTTCCTCGCTTTTATCTTTCGGACGGTATGTCCACGAAAATATTCCGCTACTGATACCGGAAATGCCGAGAGCGACAAGTATCTGCCTTGTGTGCAGCAAACACACGCGCTCGAACGCCAAACCGCACCACGTGTTGTACTTGGGTTTGCCTATAGAGGAAGTCCAAAACTGCTCGTTATCAACTGCTTGGTTGGCGATGAATTTAAAATGAAACAAAGTAAAATTGTCTATCAGCTGATACCTTGTATCCTTTTTCTTTTTGCCCAAAGCAGTGTAGGAACGGACGAAATCGCATTGCTCCAGCTCTTCCAGTTTTTCGGACAGTTTGCCACCGAGATTTATGGGTATGGCCGCCGTTATCTCATCAAAAGTCATACCGACTTTCTTTGTGCCGAGGGCTGTAACAATAGCGATATAGGGTTGCGGCGAACGAAAAAGCGAGGCGTACAATGCTTTGAATTCGTCGCGCAGCGGCCCGTGTTTGGCAAAAAACAGTTGGTCGATATTTTGTGCTGATGAAAGGTTGGGCTTGAGCAGACTCCAATAGTACGGCACGCCGCCAAGCACCATATATGTCTCCACGATGTTCTGGCGCGACATCTGCAACGATTGTTTCTGGGCATACTGCTCGCACTCTTTGAGAGAAAACGGCCGCAGATATATCTGTCTTGTCAGACGGTTGTGCAAGCCTCCATAATTGCGTACGATTTTGCTGATAATCCATGAGGTGGCACTGCCGCAGACAATCAATACGATGTCGTTGCGCATATTTGCCCAACCGTTCCAGAAATGCTCCAATGCACTAACGAAACGGCTTTTGGGGGTGTCCAGCCATGGCAGCTCGTCTATAAAGACAATCTTTTTCTTTTGCGGAAGAGTGGAAAGATGCTGCTCGAGCAGATGGAAGGCCTCGAACCACGTTTTTGGCAATCGGCAATGTTTCATGCCGGCACTCCGCAACGACTCGCGGAACTCCCAAAGTTGCTCTTCTTTGGTGGCATCGTTGAGACCAGTGTGGACAAAAGCGAACTGTCCTTCGAAAGTCTGTTTCACCAAAAAAGTCTTTCCCACACGGCGACGGCCGTAGATAGCACAGAACTGCGATTCTTTGCTCCGAAGCAAATCGAGTAACTCCTGCTGTTGTTTTTCTCTTCCTATCAACATAATTAAAGCAGTTTAAAATCGACTGCAAAGTTACGAATAATTTCCGAAATATGCAAGAAAAAAGTGTGATTTCGGAAAATATCGGGGTGTTTTGTGGCGATACGTTCCGAAATGTGGTAAAAATATCCTAAAAAGAAAAGCGAGCAGGATGACAATTGGGAGATAAAAAGCGGGGTATAAAAAAACGCAGCCGAAAGGCTGCGTTTTCAATGAAAAACTCTATCTTTATTAAACAACTATTTCGTAACCACAATCTGTTTCACGGTGCGGAAAGTGTTGCCGGAAACTTCCATCACGTAGATGCCGGGGGTTGTGAGGTTGAACGACACTTTTCCGGTGCAGTTGGTCTTCTGAGCAACGGTCTGTCCCAGTTGGTTGAAGATACGGATGTTGGCGGGAGCGTCGAGTTCGGCGAAGACTTTGCCTTTGGAGGGGTTGGGGTAGATGCTTACCGAAGGTTCATTCTTGGCGGTGGCGATGCCTTCTTCTTGTTTTTCAACAAGTTCGAATTTGTCCACATACAGTTTGGAGCCTTGGCCCATAGTGGTGCTAGCCGACGACAGAACGAGTATTTCGAGCATGTCGGGAACCACAGTGGGGTCGTCGGTGAAAGGCATGTAGTCCACTTCGAAATCGGTGTAGGCGTGGGTGTGGGCGAGGTTCTGGTTGAAACCGCCACCGCAGATTTTGCGTTTGCCACTGGCTTGGTCGTTGTAGGTGCCAATCATTATCACGCCGCCGGTTTCGCCAGATGTTTCAACGATGGGTTCGTATTTATATTTTCCGGTGAGTTTGCCGAGGTTGAAACCGTTGAGGTTCATACCGCCGGTGGAGTAGTTGTTAAAATCGAGGGTGTCGAGCATTGTCAGAGCTGTGGGGTCGGACATCAGATTGGGCAGCAAAGCCATAAGCTGCATAACGGGCTCGGTCTCAAGTTCGCCAATCGACATAATGGTGGGCATCACCACGGTGTCGAATTCGCCAAGCGACATACCCATCGATGCCACACCGGGCAAAACATCAGTAAGCTTGAATGTCTGCAACATGGCGCCATAGTTGCCGTCGGGAACACCTGCAGTGTCTTTGTCCATTATCTGCAGAGGCACGTCAGTGTGTATGCTAACAGGAATAATTCCCATATAGTTGAAACTTGTGTCAAGAGGGTATTTCATTGTGTGCCATCCTGTTGGAGTGATGTAGTCGTCGAAAAGTTGATAGACGCTCATCGCCATATAACCCTGTGTGGTAGTCCACTGCTCGAAAGAGCCGTTGTTGATGCTCATTGTCTGTTGTCCAAAAGCCATTGTGGCGCTGAGCAGGCAAGCTGCCAAAAAAGTACTTAATTTTTTCATATTTTTAATATTTAATAAATGTTTATTGTTTCAAACTACAAAGATACACTTTTTTTTGGAAATAAAGGCTTTTTTTACCGATATAAAATAGCCCGCAGTCCGTCATTGGCTATTTAAATTGCTGAATATCAAAACCTACTCCAAGGGACTATTTTTTCTATGAAAACAACGATAGAGTATTATTTTAAGCCTAATGTCCGCTGTGTCGGAAAAAAAATGTATTTTTGCACAACAAAAAAAAAAGTTTTCAATGTATCAACAAAAACCGACGGGCTTGATGGTATATAACCAAGCGCACACCAGAAAAATGAGAAAAATAATACTTTTTGCAATGGCCCTTATCCCATTTGTGATGAATGCCCAAAACACCGCTCCAACAGCCAAGCCGGCCGCTTTTGTGGGCTCCTACTCTTTTACCGATGCCAACGGTAGCGAAGGCACAATTACTATCAACAATCCCTATAAGACCACAAAAAATTACGAAGGGGAGGTGGAGTATTATCTGGGCAACGGCACCTGCGTTTTCGGTGGTGTTACAAACTATTTCTATTGGGAAAAAAACGTTTGTGAAACATGCGATTACATCGAAATCACTTTTTCCAAAGCCGACTACCCGGCTATTGCCGTAAAAGGAAAATCGTATAAATCGGAGGATTCGCAAATTGCATTTTTATCGGGCATTGCGTTTTACATCAAAAACGGCTGGCTCTATTACGACAAAAATGCTATGCTGGCCGAAAATCCCAACCTTAAATTCAAAATTACCAAAAAGTAAGAATGTAGCCGAAACAACATCCGCTCTCGGAGCGCGCGCCCCACACCGTATTTACAAATCCTTGATGAATTGTTTCACAAACTTGGAGTTGCTCCAAAATTCCTTTACAAAGATACGTATCAGCGTGTAGGCGGGTATGGCGGCTATCATGCCGAGCACGCCGCCTATCTTGCCGGCAACGAGTATCACAAGGAAAATCTCCACGGGGTGAGCCTTGACGCTCTTGGAGTAGATTAGCGGCTGCATCACGAAGTCGTCGATAAGTTTCACCACAATGAAAATGCCGTAGAAAGTGAGCAGCAACTGCAGTATGTTCACACTTTCGGTGGAGACGTTGAGCGTGGATACCAGCAGTATCACAAAACTGAACACCG
>JAEEGG010010653.1_pt1 | contig 20259 bp, 10 predicted proteins | sample 9134161 | NCBI WGS metagenome assembly JAEEGG01 (sample SAMN16246543, study PRJNA631951) | gut metagenome | biome: gut microbiome; feature: rumen; material: CR-attached | host: Bos | place: Iran: Karaj | collected 2018-10 | reverse complement strand
GATAATATTATCCATTTCAGAGCCTCCTTGGATAATATTTCAGCAGCCTCACGGGGTTTCACCAATACGGGTGCAAGGGTCTCACCCATACACCGCAAAGGGTCTCACCCATACACCGGGTCGGGTCTCACCAACACACCGCATTGGGTCTTACCCATTCTCCGCGTTGGGTCTCACCAATAGACCTTAAAGGGGTGCTGAAACGGGTTTTTCGAGGATTTGGTCACAGAGGGGTAGTTTTCCCTTTTAAATAAAATAAATGTACGCGCGAGGAAGCATGAACAAGACGAAAAGTCTATATTATTTAATCAAATATTTATCAATATGATAAAATTCATACATAAAGCGTCCTTTTATTTTCTTTTTCGATAAGAGGGAGAGTCGTGGTGATACGGCTCTTTTTTGTGTGGTAAGAACGTGAATTGTGACCTTCACTTAATCAGGGGTGGGCTATGGTTTCTTGGGTTGTACGTTCAAGCGATAGATGGCATGGAGGATGCCGTAGGAGGGTATCACGTTGTTGAATGTTTCGGTACGTCCCTGTGCGTTCACATAGCGCTGTACGTTGGAGAGGTTGCCCAAGAGGTCGAAGCCGTCGAACATGATGGTGAGTTTGCCTTTCAGCAGACGTTTTGCGACGCGGGCATTCCACACCAGTTCGTTGGTGTTCATGGACTCTTCGCTGTATCCACGGCGGCTGTACATGGTGATGTCGGTTGACACTTGGAAGTTCCAAGGCAGTTCCAACTGAGCTCTTGCTCCATAGTTGAAGGTATAGACGTTCATGGTGGTGAAGCCTTCACGGTCACTTGTGGAGTGCTGGTAGTTGATTCTGCCGCTGGCACCAAATTCGTATTTGCTGGTGGGGCGCCATGTCAGGGAGAGATTTTCGTTGATGTAGTCGTTTTTCACGACAGACTTCATGGCTGAGAGGCTGGCATCAGTGCCGCTCAAATCGACGCTGTTGTTGTGGTTGTAGCTCATTCCCTCCATGATGCGCCATTTGTCATCTTTGTCCAGGGCGAGGTTGGCGTTGACATTCACGCCCAAGTGCCAGTTCCCGTTCACGTTTTCGGGGGTGACGGTGCGCACGCCTGTTTCCTTGTTGTAGATGAAGCCTGATGCCACTGCATTCTCTGTGATGCTGGCATTGATGGATGAGTTGAAGAACATCTTGTGCCACTTGTCGCGATAGCCTGCCCCGAAGGAGTGTGTGCGGGTGTTTTTCAGGTGGGGGTTACCCAACGTGATGAAGAGGGGGTTGCTGTCGTCGCGCATGTTGATCAGGCTTGTCATTGCAGGGGCTGTGGTGGTCATGTCGTAGTTGACTGAGATGCCTCTGTTGCGTTTGTATTTATCGTGGCTGAAGTAGATGCTGGGGTTGATGAACGCTGTGTTGCGGCTCATCAGTGTGTCCACCTGCATGCCACGCTGGTAGTCCATGCGTTCGCGCTGCATGGGGGTTGCCAGTCTGATGGAGAAGCTGTTGGAGACGCTGTCGTTGTAGGAGGAGAGGGTGTATATCGTGGTGGCGGCGTGGGTGTATTTCGTCGTCTTTGAGTGTGAACTGTTGTTGGCATCGAGCGTGGTGAGCATCTCGTCATACGATGGCAGTGTGCCCAGTGGGTGGGTATCGCCTGTGGATGAGGATGCGGAACCCCATTCGCTCAGTTTGTTGAGCAGATAGAGTGAGTTGTTGGTGTCGTTGTTGTCGTAGCGGAAGTCGTAGTTCACGTCGATGCGGTGTCTATGGTCTTTATCGAGCGAAACACCAAACACCGCTCCGACATGACCATTGTAGGAACGGTCTTTGGTGGGGTTGTAGCGATTGCGGAAGTCTGTGTCGGTGCTGGTTGTTGCATAGAGTGGGGAGGTGTGAGTGGCGGAACTGGGGTAGTCGAGCTGATAGTGCTCGTAGTTGTCTGCCTTGCGTTCGGAGAAACTGTAACCATAGGTCAGGTTGAAGTTGAGGTAGTCGTTGTGGGCGGGAGTGCCTGTCAGAAAACCCTCAATGCCCACGTTGGTCTGGTGTCCCACTCCCTTGCTTGTGCTCATGGTGCGGTTGATGGCATAGCGGCGCAGCAGTTCTCCTGCATTGGGCGCCATGATGCTGTCCATCCATTCCTTGCCCAACTGCGATGCCACATCTTCGGAAAGGGTGACGCTGCCATTGTTGCCTCGGTTGTTCCACTTGTTGTAGGAGAAGCTGGGGCGCGCGATGAAATAGATGTGGCGGAATGTCTCCCAAATCTGTTCCCGACGTTCCAATCGCAGGTCTTGGTCAATTCTGATGTCCCAAGCATAGTTACGGCTGTTCTGGAAACTCCTTCCGTAGGTGTCGCCGCCCTCCAAAAAGGTGGCGCTGCTGGTGTGGGAGGCGTTGTCCGTGTCGGTGTAGGAGCCTGTCACACTTGCCCCATAGGCGTATTTGTCTTCCTTGTCTGCCATGAAGTTGCCGCCTAAGTTATAGGTCTTGGTGATGCCACCTGTCTGTTCCAGAGAGCTCCATTCTCCTTCGTAGCCGGGACTGTCCTGTGCATTCACGTTGTTGACATTGGCAAACAGCATCAGGCGCGTGTTCTCGGTGAATCGCATGCCAAACAACCTGCCCAGGTATTTCGTGTCCAGTTCTCCTTTGTCGTTGCGGAAGAACGTGGCGCCCGCACCCCCTTCGGCATTGGCAATCCATCCCGTCGCATATTCCTTCTTCAGCTTCACGTTCATCACGAGTTCCTTCTTCGCTGTCTTTTCCCGTGGGGTGCCCTTGATTTGCTCTGGCACACGCTCATAGGACTGGATGTTTTTCACCATGTAGGATGGCATGTTCTCCAGCAAGAGTTCGCGGTCGCTGTCGAAGAAGTTCTTTCCGTTCAGCAGCAGGGCATCCACCTGCTTGCCGTTCACCTTGATGACGCCGCCTTTCTCCAGCTCCACACCCGGCAACTTGCGAATCAATTCGTTCAGCATCGAACCCTCTGCCATGTTGAAGGCATCGGCATCATACACCAAAGTGTCGCCATTCATGTAGAACTTCAGTTTCGTTGCCACCACGACCACATCGTCCAATGAGTATTCGTTCACTTTGGGCACAGTGTGGAGATACACCGTCTTCATGGTGCGGTAGTTCTCGCGTTTGTAGAGTTTCTTCACCTCCACCGGCACATACTTTGGCACATAACCTTCGGCACCCACCTTCAGCAGATAGTTGCCTGCCTTCTTGATGAAAAACTCCAGCGAGGAACTTTTCCAGTATTCCTCGTCGTGGTATTCTGAATGCACCGTGTCAACAAACGAACTGTCAGCTGCCCACAGCAGTTCAGCCTTTATGTCCTTGATGGGGTCGTGCGTCAGATGGTCTTTCACGTCAGCCATCATCAGCAAGCCTCTCAACTTGGTTTTTACGGAGTCCGCATTAGTATTCTGTGCCCCTATCGGCAGCATGGCCAACAAGAGCAGTAATGACATCACAAAACGCATAATCATATTGGATGAAAATGGGGAGAAATCTAAAAACTTCGGCAAAGTTAGCACATTCTGCCGACATGGTGGGTGTCTTTTCATGCTTATTGACTTATGTGTCCTCAATTTAATATTCTTTAATCATATTTCCACAGCATATATGTGCAGTTTCCCTGTTTTTGGATTTTCATTTTCTCATTTTTTCATTCTTTCATTTTTCCTAAACTCATCCAGCTGCTTGAAGCAGTGCCTGTCGATGATTTCAGCCAGTTGGCGGTCGTGGTTGTGATGAATGGTGGGTCGTGTGCCACCCAATTCCAGTAATTCGCCATTCTCGGCAGTGTAGGGGTTCCATTTGGGACGCCAATCTTCCGGGTATCTCTCCTCTCCGAGGTTGGGATTGCCGTCATGAGCGAATTTCGCCCAAACCGCACTCATGTAGTTTGCCCATTCCTGGTTTTCTGTAATGCATTTGCCTGCCAATTGGTCTTCATAGTGGTGGAGCACATCGAAGCAGTATTTCAGTTCGGCTCCATGCGCTGAACCCTTGAATTCGTTGTTGTGTGACACATCGTTCACCGTGAACATATACATATATGTGTCAGCCTTGCGCTTGCCACCGATGGCATCAGCCGTGATGAGCGTCTTGGGACGGAAAAGCCAGTCGATGCTCAGCAGGTCTTGCGGCAGGCGCTCCTGATTCTGTGCCTTGAGCGGATAGGCTTTCTTGAACGCCTCGATGTAGGCATCCGTTTCGTCGCCGAAAGTGTTTTGCAGTTCTTCACGCGCCTGCTGCATCGTCAAGGGTTGGTTATAGCGTTGGCGTTGCAGTTCGTTGTAGGTCGTGCCAATCAAGATGGGGATGTTGTCGCTGAAGTCGGGGAAACCTGGCTGGAAAGGCTGCTGCACCATATCCTCCCCATCGGGAGTAGGACCGAAACCCCACATCATCGGGGTGCCAGGACGACGGGTGCCGATGCTGGCAGCCATGGCGCGCTGTCCTGCGGCATACAGGTCCTTGTAGGGCACATCCTTGATTTTGTCCACCTCATCCTTGCTGATGCCCAGTTCCTTCAGCACAGCCTCGCCCAGTTCCTCGGTCATCGCCTTCGTGTTCACGTTCAGGATGGTGCCGCTCATGATGATGGCCTTGTGGAAGAGCCCTTTTGCAGGAGGCATGCAGAGCAATGTGCCCACTTTGCCACCACCGCCCGACTCACCGAAGATGGTCACGTTGTTGGGGTCACCACCAAATCGGTGAATGTTGTTGTGTACCCATTGCAGTGCCTGCACCACATCGAGCATGCCCACATTGCCAGAGTGCTTATATTTCTCGCCACAAGTCGATAAGTCCAGAAAACCGAGAATGTTCAGACGGTGCGTCACGCTCACCACCACCACATCCTTCTTTGCCAGCCACATGCCAGGATCCCATGCTGGTGTGCCGCTGTCGAAACCGCCACCATGCAGCCACACCATCACTGGCTTAGGTTCTGCAGGTCTGAGATTCAAACCCGGGCGAGGGGTGGGAGGCACGTTGTTGCTCCACACGTTCAGCACACAGCACTGCTCCGACATCTCATCCTCCGACATCGGACGGCTTGTCTGCTGCATCGCCTGAGGACCCCAATGGTCGCACACCCTCACATCCTTCCAAGCCTTCACAGGCAGTGGAGGCATGCAGCGCTCCACCCTTGCGTAAGGGATGCCGAGGAAAGCGTTGGTGCCCTCCTGCACAATGCCCTGCACAGGTCCCGATGTGGTGTTCACCACCTCTGTCTTCTTGTTTTCCTGTGACCATCCAGCCACCGTCATCATGATTGCCATCAAGGTCAATAAAAGCTTTGTCTTCATATCCAATGGTTTTTAGTTTCTTTTTCAGTTTTGGTGTTGCAAAGTTACTGTATAAAAAGCGTGTGACCAAATAATTCCAAGAAAAAATGAAATCCTTGCAAAAGTGCAAACATTGTCACCAAATCTTTCACTATTTCAAAGGCTGCAACTCGTTGACGGGCAAGACTTACGTTCGTTTGTTAGCAACACTTGCGTTCGTTTGTTAGCAACACTTGCGTTCGTTTATGAGCAACACTTGATTGCGCTTGTGAGGGAAACTAAAGCCCCTCTCCCTCGCTTCCGTCATTACCTCCGCGCCGTTCCCGTCATTACCTCTCCCTCACAGCCGTAATTACCTCTGCGTCGCTGCCCCTTCGCTTCATTTTCAATCACGCTGCAAAAGTACGACACCCAGATTGCGGTTCACGAATGTTGAAGCAAAAATTATTCACTCAAATTTCGGAAGTAATAAAATCACGGATTAAGCCGATTATTGACCATATGACCGCGTGATTTTCTTTCTCGCCATCACAATTGGCAACTCTCAACTCTCAACTGTCACGAAGCTCACTATTTGTTGCAGTGTTGCAGTGTTGCAGTTCTCGAGAGGCATTTCCCGTTCCCCCAAAATACTTCTATATTTATATAAATATAGAGTTCAATTTTGACTATTGCAGAATCAATTTTGGAACTGCAACACTGCAACACTGCAACACGCGAGTTGTCTTTTCCAGAATCAGTTGATACCCCAATTGTGGTCATGACCTAATCCTTAATGACACATCATGAACTAATCCGAGTAATCTATTCAAAATCTCTCAAAATCTCATTTACTCAACTTCCGGAAGTTGTAAAAACCACTCATAGATTTCTTTAACAACGAACCTTTAGCATTCGGCGTGCTACCTTTGTATAAGAAAAAGAAAATACGAAATCAATTTTCTGTGACATTTTTTGCTTTTCGTGAAATATTCCTCCAATGGGATGCGATTTTCTCGGATTTTATGTTTACCTTTGCCACAGATATTTGGACAAATTAAATTACAAAACATGATGAAAACTAATTTCAAGACAACGCTCATGGCTATGGTTGCCATGTGTGCAAGCGCTACGACTGCAATGGCGCAGAACGCAACTGACCCGAAAACGTGGGCGTGGGATTTTCCACAGGGACTTAGTATTAAAGCCGAGGCTGGTCAGGAAGCACTGACTTGCCAAATGCACTATTTCGAACTGGTGGAAGAAGGTGAAGGATTGCTGAAGAAGACGATGATATGGTACGACGCGACCATCGTTGAACCTGGCGCGGAGAAGACCTCCATCGACAACTACGGCACACCCATCGAAGTGCCCAACGCACTGATTATCCCCCTCGACAAGAACGGTAAAGCCAAGAAGGGTGACATTCTGCTGACTCACGACAAGTATCACCGCATGATACGTGCCATCGTGGTTGATGCCGCTAATCCTGCAGAACCAATGGTGTGCTGTATTGATGACTACGACAGTTGGCCAAACAATCCCGAGTCGGAGGAAATCGCGAAGAAGCAGCAGGGCGAACAGTTGAAGGCTGGCTCGTTCAACGTGCTCAAGAAGGACACCTTCATGCCAGGTGCGCAGGTGGCTTACGAACAAGGTGGCGAAAAGAAGTTTGGCAAGATTGTGCAGGTGAGTGGCGATAAGTTGCTGGTGAGCGTCTTTGCCAACCGTCTCGAATGCGTCTCTAAAAGCGATTGCACACTGCTGCCCCTCACTCCGAAAATTAAGGTGGGCGACACTGTGAGCTGCATCTCTACCGACGAGTATGAGCCTGGCTACAAGGTGGTGAAGGTCGATTTGGAGCATGGTCATGTGTGGGTACAGTACGAAGGTTCTACCCGCACCTATTGCTTTGGTATCTTTGATGTAATGAAGTAGGAACGTGAGTTTGATAAAAGAGGGTTGCGACTACAACCCTCTTATCTTTTAATCATAGAAGAAACCAATAATGGACGAGAGATTTCCGTACGGATATGACGTGCAGGTCTATCTGGACAAGGCGTTTGAGCAATTGAAGGAGACCATGTTCTGGGCAACGAAGGAGATGCTTGATGACAGGTATGTCTATACGATTGAACAGGAGAATGGAGTGTATAACTTTGTGTCTTATTTCAAGTTGGATGATGGTGGAACTCAACGTAGTGTGCTGGATTATTGTGACTGGAAGGGCTTTATAGAACACTGGGTCTTTATGAATGACTGGTATGCCGAGAAGCATAATCCCGTGAAGGAGTGCATGAGAGTGGAAGCCAGCAATAAGATGAGTTGTGGCTGGGCTTTGGAGATATATCAAATCCGGAAGCATGAGCTGGGAAACTTTTCTGTGTATGTGCAAGCAGGTAACCGCTCGGCTGGAGGGTCGAAAACTTACTACATTCCACGGGATTACCTCAAATTGCCTTGGGAGGAATTTTTGGACAAGTACATCGATTTGGTGGTCACAGGCTCTTGTTATGTGACCAGAAGTGACCTCGAAAAAGCCGAGGGACTCAAGGAGTTTCTCGGCTTCGAAGTGGGTTGAGTGGCATTGACCTTTTTGGCAGGAAAGGTCAACGACGTTTGTATTTGTGCAGTTTCAGCATCTGCTCTGCATAGCGGTAACCGAGGGTGCGCATGCCTTCTGTGCTGAAATGGAACTGGTCGCCTGTGCTCTCGCAGTCTTTTGCTGAGATGATGTAGGAGTTCGGGAGTGTCTTGGGCAAGTTTGGCAGGATGTCCACATTGAACCGCCAGCACACACCGCCTTGCTCCTGATGCTTCAGTTCACCTGCCAGAAGAGGAACGTCTTTGGGATTGAGGTTCAAATCCTTGCAGAGGTTGTCGTAAATCTTCTTCACACGCTCTGGCCACTTGGGGTCATCGGAATTGGATTCTCCTTGATGAATGAGAATGCCCTTGATGACACCGTCCTTCTGGGCTATGCGTGCCATGTCAACGAGTCGTTTGTAGGGATTGCCATCGTATTGGTTGACAATATTCTTCATCCAGTCGCGCTCGTTGTCGATATACTCCTTGTAGTCGTCTTTGTCCCATAGCTCTATCTTGGCACCTGCCACAGAGACGTTGATGACGCCGATGCGGTATTTCTCATCAATGCACTCAATCATCTTGCGTCCAAAGAAATCGACAGGTCCCAAATTGTTGCCTTCACGACAGATGGGGGGAGTGGCTGTGTACCATTTGCCCATCTCACGTTGCATGCGCGGCATGTTGATCGCTGCAAGGAACTGGAACCGTGGGTCGTTGAAGTCTTTGTCCTGTTCAGCAGGACGGGCACCGGCTTCCATGTTCGACTGCCCGAAGCAGAGGAAGATGTGGAAGTTCTTGTCGGGTTTCTGGGCAAAGAGGCTCACAACTGCCAACAAGGCAATTGCTGAGGCTAATAGGATTCGTTTCATGATTGCTATGTTTTAATTGGGAACAAAGATACATCTTTTCTGTGATATTGCCCCTTGAACGTGACAATCTTTCTGCTTTTTATGCTTGAAAAAAAAGAAAGTTCCCTCCTTTTTAAGAAATAAACGTGTTTTTTTTGTTTTATATCGTGAAAAGAGGTAACTTTGCACATATAATGTAAAACACTTAACTAAACATATTGAATTATGGGATTTTTAACTAACGACAAACTCGTGATTGTAGGTGCTGGTGGCGCTATCGGCTCTACTATGGTGCAGTTGGCTCTGACTATGAAGCTGACTCCTAATGTGTGTCTGTATGATGTGTACGCTCCTGGTATGGAGGGCGTGATGGAAGAGATGTTCCATTGCGGCTATGATGGCGTGAACCTGACTGCCACCACTGATGTGGCTGAGGCGTTCAAGGATGCCAAGTACATCATCTCTTCTGGGGGTGCTCCCCGTAAGGCTGGCATGACTCGTGAGGATTTGCTCGCCGGCAACTGCAAGATTGCTGAGGAACTGGGTCAGAACATCAAGACTTACTGCCCTGATGTGAAGCACGTGACAGTGATTTTCAACCCTGCTGATTTAACAGGTCTTGTGACGCTGCTGTATTCTGGTTTGAAACCAGGTCAGGTGACGACGTTGGCAGCGCTCGACTCTACTCGTCTGCAGTCAGCTTTGGCTAAGAAGTTTGGTGTGAAGCAGTATGAAGTGACTGGTTGCGCTACATACGGTGGTCATGGTGAGCAGATGGCTGTGTTTGGCAGCGCCGTGAAGGTGGCAGGCAAGCCTCTCAACGAGCTCATCGGCACTCCTGCTTGCACTCAGGAAGACTGGGAACAGCTGAAGGTGGATGTGACGAAGGGTGGTGCGAAGATCATCGAGCTTCGTGGTCGTTCTTCATGGCAAAGCCCAGCTTACTGCTCTGTGGAAATGATTCGTTCCGTGATGGGTGGCGAGAAATTCCGTTGGCCAGCAGGTACTTACGTATGCAACGAGAAGTACAACCACATCATGATGGCTATGGACACAACGCTCGATACAAACGGTTGCACTTACAAGATGCCTACTGGTACACCAGAGGAGATGGCTAAGTTGGATGCTTCTTATGAGCACCTCTGCAAGATGCGTGACGAGCTGGTAACGCTCAACATTGTTCCTCCAATTTCTGAGTGGAGCAAGATCAATCCAAACTTGTAATGTGAAGACGTACGGAAAGTATACGCTCTATGGTTGGAGTTGGCGCGTCCTTTTAGGGATTGCGCTAACTCCAATCTTCTTATTGCTGTTGCTTTTCGTGCTGCTCTATTTTCCTCCTGTTCAGAAGTTTGCAGTTGACAAAGCTGCTGAAATGCTGAGTGAGGAGATGGGTATGGAGGTATCGGTGGAGAGTGTCCACCTGAAGTTCCCGCTCGATCTCTCGCTGGGAGGTGTCTTGGCGATTCATGAGGGCGACACGGTGTTGGATGCCAGAGAGCTGGACATCTGTGTGAAGCCGATGCCGTTGCTTGATTTGCAGGCAGAGGTGGATGGCTTCCATTTGTACGATGCCAAGTTGAACACGAAGGGGTTGATTGATGTATGTGTGATTAAGGGAAATCTGGCAGAACTGAGTCTTGATTCCCACAGTACGGACATAAAGAATGGGCTTGCTGTGGTAAACAAGGCACTGTTGAGGGAGGCTGATTTGCAGGTGCTGTTGAATGATTCTGTGCCAGAAGATACGAGTACGGTTGACTGGCGTGTGCAGCTGGATGATTTGAATTTGCAGAAAGTGAAGTTGTCGGTGCTGCTGACCCCCAATGTGGATAGCACGTGGGTGGTGGCTGATCTGGGAGAGATGCAGACGAAAGCCTTTATCGACCTGAAGGAGAGTGCTTATCGGGTGGATTGGCTCGAAATGACGGAATCCAAGATTGCCTACGACCTGCGGAAAGAACCTCGACTCCCTCAGCAGCTCGACCCAAGTCATTTGCTTTTTGAAGATATCCATTTGAAGATAGACTCGCTCTCGTATGTGGGTGATGATTTTTCGATGAATTTGCGTCAGTTGGCTGCCAAAGAGCAGTCGGGATTGACTATTATGGAAACACAGGGTAGGTTAGAGATGGATTCCACGTCTTTGACTATTCCGAAACTCCACATGAAGACGGAAGATAGCGACCTTTCGTTAGCTTATCGTATGGATATGAATGCCTTCGATGATGAGAATCCTGGTAAGTTCTCGCTGGTCAGCGAAGGGCAGATAGGAAAGGGCGACATCATCTATTTCACTCGCATGGGTGGTCCTGATACGAAGGATGTTTGTACGATGCTCAACAAGGAATTGCCTGTGCGTCCAGTCGAAGTGCAACTGCAGGCAGACGGCAATCTCCAAACCCTCGATGTGAGTCAACTGCATCTGAAGGTGCCAGGCAAGGCTGTCGTAGATGGCTCTGCAACCCTTTGGGATGTGGCCAACGACCTTTCTCTGCAAACCAAGTTGAAAGCCAAAGATGCCTATGGTGCCTCCATCGATATGGATGGCGGCTATGTGATGGCATCCGATGCTTATAGGGTAGATATGACGTTCTCCAATCTGGTGGTGAACAACTATGTGGCGATGGATGACCGCACCGTTCTGTCTGGTAAAGTGAAAGCCAACGGACGTGGTTTTGATTTCCTTTCACCTTCCACAACCCTTGATGCTACAGCCAATCTGACGAATTCCTATATGGGTAAGCTCAACCTCAGCAACGTCAATGCTGATGCCACTTTGAAGGGAACTAAATTACAGCTGGCTTTGACGGCAGACAACGACCAAGTGCAGACAGACCTTACCTTTGACGGCACCTTGAAGCGGAACTTGATTGAGGGTGTGCTGGATTTGAATCTGCCTTTTGCTGATGTGCAGAGCATGGGCTTCAGTGAGGATGTCTTGACGGCAAGTGCTACAGGCACTACGCAGCTCTCCTACAATATGGACAAACTGTTCCGAGTGGAATCTCATGTGGATGTGTTCCATTTGAAGATGGGTACTGACAGTATTCAAACGGATGCTTTCTATCTCTTTGCCGAGGCATTGAAGGATACAACGTCAGCCACCTTGCAGACAGGAGACCTCGACTTCACTTTCTTCTCGCCTAACAACCTCTTCAATCTGATGCCGAAGGTGGATAAGTTGCAAGAAGAGGTTGTGAAGCAGTTTAAGGCTCGTGAAGTAGCCCTTGATATGCTCAAATCCTACTTACCAGAAATGACCCTTCATGTCACAGCCAAGAATGACAACCCGTTGTCTGATTTCCTGAAGATGTATGGCATCCGTTTCAATGAGTTTGCTGCTGATATTCAGGCCTCGCCACTCAGCGGATTGAGAGGTGATGGGCACGTGTATACTTTCAAGAAGGATAGTGTGAGGGTGGATACGGCTTTCTTCGAGTTGGCACAAGACTCCACGAAGTTTGACTATCATGTGGGTATGCAATGCAGCGACCAACCGCTTTTGCCTGCCTTCCGAGCGAATTTGGATGGCTATCTGAAAGCCAATGAGGTGGATGCTCATCTGACTTACTTCGACAAGAAAGACCAAAAGGGTATTGACTTAGGTGTAAGAGGTTTGGCGAATGATTCGTGTGTCAATTTTAGCCTCTATCCGCAGACACCTATTATTGCACATAGAGAGTTCTCCATCAATAGCGACAACTACATCACGACCCGTCCTAACCGACCCATCATGGCTGATGTGCGATTGACGTGCTTGTCAGACAGCAGCTATCTGGCGGTGTATGCTGATGAGAGTGATATTGGCAAGCAAATCGCCAATGTGATTGTCAACGACCTCAATATCGGTGAATGGCTGAAGGTGGTTCCTCTACCAGGACTTCCTAAGATGGACGGTATGCTGAATGTGGATGCCACCTATATTGACCAAGGGGAAAACTTCATGGTGGAAGGTGTCATGAATGCAGACCGATTTGCTTATGAAGGCATGAACATGGGTAATGTGTCCTCGCGTTTCACCTATATGCCACAGGGCGATACACGTCATGTGATTGATGCGACCGTCGGTTATAACGATAGGGATGTCTTGCAGTTGGATGGCACCTATAATGCTGAAGGGGAAGGGGCACTTGATGCCGACCTTGCCTTTTTGGATGTGCCGATGGATATGCTCTCTCCATTTATGCCCGATCAATTGCTGGGTTTCAAGGGAGAGATGGCAGGTGGCATGAAGATAACAGGACCGATGAGTGCCCTCCTCTTCAATGGCGCTTTGTTGCCCAAGGATGTCCACCTCCTTTCCGTTCCGTATAACATAGACCTCAGGTTGGCCAACGACAGCATCGTCTTCAATAATAGCCGTGTGGATTTTGATTCCTTCAAGTTCTATGGTGCCGATGCCAACAATCCATTGACCCTCAATGGTTATTTGGATTTCTCCAACTTCGACGAACTCTTCATGTCGCTCTCGCTCAATGGACGTAACTTTAAACTGATTGAGGCTAAGCCTACCAGAAACTCCTTGCTCCATGGTGACATGTATGGCGACTTCTTCGCGCGTGTCATTGGTTCAACGAAAGACTTGACCGTGCGTGGTCTTGTGCGTGTTTTGCCTACCACTAATATCACCTACATCATGTCGGAAACGGCCCTCTACCAAACTGACCGACTTGAAGATATTGTCACCTTTGTTGATTTCAATGCCCCACCACCGCCCAAGGAGTCCATTCCGAAGAAGACCTATATGGGTATCGACATGAACTTGGTGCTCAGCATCGAGGATGGAGCCAGGTTGCGTGGTGAGTTCTCGGCCGACAAGCAGAGCTATGTCAATGTACAGGGTGGTGGTAACATTACGATGTCCTACACGCCTGAGGGTGTGTTCAACATGCAGGGACGTTACACGATCAACGAGGGTGAGATGAAGTACACCCTTCCTGTCATTCCGCTCAAGACCTTCTCCATTCATCCTGGATCCTACATCGAGTTTGCAGGTAAGCCAGGTAATCCGCTGCTTAACATCACAGCCACAGAGCGCATGAAAGCTGCCGTTTCAAGTGAGAGCGGTGCTACCCGAACGGTGTCATTCGATGTGGGTCTGAAAATCTCCAACACGCTGCAGGATATGGGCTTGGAATTCATCATCGATGCACCAGAAGACCAGTCTGTGCAGAACGAGCTTGCTGCTTCCTCTGCTGAAGACCGCAACAAACTGGCTGTGGGTATGTTGGCAACAGGTATGTATTTGTCCAATTCCAACGGTAAGGGTCTTGCTGCAGGTAATGCGCTGAGTGGTTTCTTGGAGGATGAAATCAACAAGATTGCAGGCAATGCCCTCTCCACGATGGTCAATGTGAGTGTGGGAGTGGGACAGACCGTTCGTGAAGATGGTTCAAGGCGAACGGATTATTCTTTCCAGTTCTCCCGCAAGTTCTTCTCCGACCGTCTGAATGTGATCATTGGTGGTAAGGTAAGTTCTGATAACAGCACTACTCGTCGTGAATCAGGTGCTTACATTGATAACGTGTCGTTGGAGTGGCGACTCGACAATGGTGGCACTCAATACATCCGTCTCTTCCACGAGAAAGACTACTCCAGTTTGATTGAGGGTGAGTTGGACAGAAATGGCGTTGGTGTGGTGCTTCGCAAGAAAGTGGACAATCTTTCCGAACTCATTTTCTGGAAACGGCGCAAGAAGGAGGATGTGCAACAGGAGGACAACACTAACCCTGAGCAAACTAAAGAATAGATACATGAAGGCGTTACGATACATATTATACATATATATAATGGGCATGATCGTGGCATGTTCCACCACTTCCCATTTGCCAGAAGGGGAAACGCTCTACACAGGTGTGAAGAAGATGAAGGTATATGACCAGAAGGGGACGATGGCTGAAGATCTGGCAGTGACGGAAGTGAAGGCTGCGTTGGCTTACAAGCCCAATGGTTCTCTCTTGGGCAGTTCGTCCAAGCGAAGCCCCCTCCAGGTGGGTCTTTGGATTTACAATGCCCTTGTTGATAAGCCGCGCACTGGATTCAACAAATGGATGTTCAACTCCTTTGCTGGCACTCCTGTCACCATCTCCAGCGTGTCGCCTGAAACACGCACCAAGGTGGCAACGAACATCCTGCAAAACTATGGATACTTCCGTGGTGATGTTGATTATAGTCTCATTGACCAGCGTAAACCTCGTACGCAACGCATCGCCTACGACATCCATCTGGGTGAACCTTACCTCTATGACAGTATCCGCTACGCATTTCGAGACAGTATTCAGGATAGCATCCTTCGTGCTACAGAAAAGGAGGCATACCTTCATCAGGGTGACCAATTTTCCACACTGAACCTCACCAATGAGAAGGATCGCATCGTCAGTGCGTTCCGCAACAACGGTTTGTATTACTACCGTCCTGACTATATCAACTATTTTGCCGATTCCACCAATATCCCTTATCGCGTGAAGTTGCTCGTGGCGCCCGATATAGATTTGCCCGACGTCGCATATCGTCAGTTCTATTTCGGCAACACTAGCGTCTACATCCGTCAGAGCCGCACCAGTACAGCCAACCAACAACGTCGTAGAGACAGATCCATCAATATATATGACGACTCCATTCAGCGACGTCGCCTGAAGGTTGCCTATCAGGGTGACCGCATTCCCATCGCCGAACGAGTGATGTTGAAGAACTTCAAGTTCCATCCTGGACAGATGTTCAATCAGTCACGTGTCGATCAGACACTGACCAATCTTCGTCGCATGGATATCTTCTCGAATGTCAAGTTCACCTTCACTCCGCGTGACACCACAGGCGTGAATGACACCATTGACACCCGTCTCGAACTGACGATGGATCACCTGATCAATGCCGAGACGGAATTCAGTTTCACCCATAAGTCTAATTCACAAATCGGTCCTGCTGGAGGTGTCACTATTTCCAAGCGAAATGCCTTCCGTCATGGTGAGACTTTGGCAGTGGGACTTCGAGGCAGTTACGAATGGACAACGCGTAGGATGTATGGCGAAACGGAGCGCATCAACTCCTATTTGGCAGCGTTGGATGTCTCCCTGTCCTATCCCTGGATTGCTTTCCCTTGGCTCAATAAACGCTTCTATAGATACCCAACAGCCACTGAGTTCAAATTCACCATAGAGCAGCGCAAACGAGCATATTACTATCGTTTGATGTCCTCCACCATCGAGGCTACCTACGACTTTCAGACGTCCCGCTCGTGGAGTCATCGGCTTACCCCTCTCACGGTCACCTACAACAAGATGCAGAACACCACAGACAGGTTCGATTCCATCTTCTATTTCAATCAAGCTCTCTACATGTCTCTGCAAGATGTATTCGTCCCTGCACAGCAATATACCATCACTTATGACAACACGTGGAACAATCGCATTCGTCACACGATGCACTTTGAGGGAACGGTGAAGCAATCGGCCAACTTCCTCAACCTCACCAATGCGCTGCTGGGGTTCGACTATTACCAGAAGGATAAACAGCTGCTTTCCACTCCTTATTCCCAGTTCCTCAAATTCAACTTCCAGCTCAAGAACATCTTCCATATCACAGAGAAGACATCCATCGCTACCCGTGTGCAACTGGGTGCCATTTGGTCATACGGCAATTCTGACTATGCGCCCTACAACGAACTCTTTTATGTGGGTGGTGCCAACAGCATACGTGCCTTCTCTATTCGTAGTATTGGTCCAGGACGTTTCAAGGATGACTATCTGAATCTCTATCTGGCTCAGACAGGCGACATCAAGTTGGAGATGAATGTCGAATACCGTTTCCCCATCATCAATGCCTTCCAAGGAGCTCTCTTCGTCGATGCAGGAAACGTGTGGCTCATGCGTGAAGACTCCTATCAAGTGGGTGGAAAGTTAGGGGATGGCGGATTCTTCAATACGCTTGCCGTCGGCACAGGCTTCGGACTCCGCTACGACCTCGACTTCCTCATTCTCCGACTCGACCTCGGACTCGGTCTCCATTTGCCTTACGACACAGGCAAAAAATCCTACTACAATATCCCCAAGTTCAAGGACGCTCATGCCATCCACTTCGCTGTTGGCTATCCGTTCTAAAGTGTCTTCTTTATAATGCGTAATTGATGCCTAACTTCCATTCGTGGCTCTTGCCTGTGATGGAGGGGTAGTAGCGGTAGTTTCCATGACGGAGGTAGAATTCGTGATGGAAGGTGAGATGTAGGTTTCTGTAAAGGTAGAGATTGAGATAAAGGCGGTTTTGGAAGATGCTGTGTTCGCCTTTGTCTCCCCATGCTTCAATGCCATCTTCCTGTTGCTGATGATATTCGAATTTATTGTCTGTGTAGATGGCAAGTTTCTCAGGTGTTTCGCCTTTCAGGATGAAGAGACGCATGAAATAGAGGTCTTCACCTACGGAGAGATAACGGTTGAGGGCGAACTGGAAACGGTAGCGGAGGGAAGCACCAGTGCCGAAGTTGTAACGGCGGAAAGGGTAGTAGTCGGCAGAACTGCCACCTAGAGGAACAGCAGAGAGCATGAAATCGTGGGTGAGGGTCGTTTTACGACCGTGACGCTCCACATAGAGTCCTCCTCCAAAACTAGCTGCCTCAGAAATCATAGCGAGGTTGCCAGGAGCTTGTTTCGAGTTCTTGCTATAGTGGTCGATGTATTTGATGTTCTGATAGAAACCAAAATCGAGTTTCCATTGATGTGACATCTGACGTTGGATAGAGCCGATACGTCCGCGAATGTCTAGTTCACCAACCGTTGGGTGCTCAGAAGAGCAATTGACGAGGACATAGACACTAAACTGGTCGTATGCACGTGGGCTTTTACCCTCATCGAGGTGGTTGAAGTGGTTGCCATAGTTGAAACGGAAATCGAGGAAGGGGATGTGCTCGTAGTAACGCTCACCTGCCTGCGGGTGAACGGGCTCACGGTCGTAAAGATAGCGGTCACCTACACCAATCTGGAAGGAATAGGGCATGGGTTCTTCTTTTTTGCCAGCATTGAAGCGGTTGATGCGGAACATCTCGCCTGACATCATACGATGGAGACCACGCACAGGGTTGAGCAGCGTACCTACAATTTCGCGAATGACACGCTGTGGACCTTGTTTAGTGTTATCAAAGAAGATGTCGGACACACGATGGGTGACTTCGCCCATTGCTGCACCTCCAATACCTGTGGAAAGGAGGTCGTTGTAGGCAGGACGGTTGGTCTCACAGAAAACTTCCCACGTGAGAGAACCCACCACAGGGTAGAGGAGGGAAACACCATAGGAATTACCGTGCTCGCGTGCAGCATTGTAGAACATGCTACCATGAAAAGGATGGGAGAATTGGTTGCCTGAAAAGCTGTCATTGTCCCACACCCAGCTTTCTGTGAGGTTCTGACGCAGGCTGGCGTTGGTGACGCGTGCCCAATCGCGGTCAGTCACGAAGTGATCCCATCCCAGCACGAGGGCATTGATGCCAATGTCTTCAACAAGTGCCTGTAGCCCTGGCAGTTTGGGTGCACCATTGGGCTTCTTCCCAAAGAAGTGCAGGGCACAGGAATATGACGTCAGTGTGTCAGGTCTTTGTAGATGGGTGCGGATGTTGGTGATGGAGTCGTTCCAGACCGAGTCGGGCTGTATCATGTTGGGCTCGGCAAGGTCAATCTCAGCAGCGTGCAACGGACTGATGCTGCACACAAGGTAGAGAAAAATGAGGTGGATGCGACTAAAATTCATCTGCACGAATAGGGGATGATCACAAATTTGGTGCAAAGTTATAAAAAAGTTAGGAGTTAAGGGTTAGGAGTTGGGAGTTTTTCTTACCTTTGTGGTCAAAAAGGGAAATTATGGCGAAAGATAAGACAGCATACGTATGTAGTTCATGTGGTTATGACAGTCCGAAATGGATTGGCAAGTGCCCTGCTTGTGGAGAGTGGAACACGTTTCAGGAGGTGAAGGTAGGGAAGAAGGCTGCACCAACAATGGCCTCCGATTTCAGACTGGATGTGAAGTCCAGTCCCATCTCGATGTCGAAGATTGAGACGGAAGATGAACCGCGCATCAATATGCAAGATGGCGAATTGAATCGTGTGCTGGGTGGTGGATTGGTGCCAGGGAGCATGACACTTTTGGGTGGTGAACCTGGCATTGGCAAATCGACGCTCATTCTTCAAACGGTGATGATGCTGAAGGGGATGAAGGTGCTCTATGTGAGTGGTGAGGAGAGCGCACGCCAGCTGAAACTCAGGGCAGACAGAATTAATCCTAACCCTAACTGTCAACTGTCAACTGTCAATTGTCAACTGTCAACCGTCATGGTGGTTTGTGAGGCGATGATTGAGATTGTCTTTGAGCATATCAAGACGGTGGAACCTGATTTGGTGGTGATTGACTCTATTCAGACGATGGCGCCAGAGACGGTCGAGTCTTCTCCTGGTAGTGTGACCCAGATTCGTGAGTGCGCGGCCATGCTGCTGAAGTTTGCGAAAGAGTCGAACACGCCTGTCATCGTGATAGGCCATATCAATAAGGAGGGTACGATTGCAGGACCTAAGATACTGGAACACATGGTAGATACCGTCTTGCAGTTCGAGGGTGACCAGCACTATATGTATCGCATTGTGCGTGCCATCAAGAACCGTTTTGGCTCGACGGCAGAGTTGGGCATCTACGAGATGGTGCAGAATGGTTTGCGACCTGTGGAGAATCCATCAGAACTCCTGCTGAGCGATGTGAAGGATGGTGAGGAATTGAGTGGTGTGGCTGTGGCTTGCTCCATCGAGGGTGTGCGTCCTTTGCTGATTGAGACGCAGGCGTTGGTGAGCACGGCGGCATACGGCACTCCACAGCGTTCTGCTACGGGTTTCGACTTGCGACGTTTGAACATGCTCTTGGCTGTCTTGGAGAAGCGTGTGGGCTTCAAATTGCCCCAGCGGGATGTCTTCCTCAACATCGCAGGTGGTATCCGTGTGACGGATCCTGCTATCGACCTGAGTGTGATTGCGGCCGTCTTGTCGAGCAATGTCGATACGGGCATCCCAAGAGACATCTGTTTCACGGGTGAGGTGGGTTTGAGTGGTGAGGTGCGACCTGTGAGCCGCATCGTGCAACGTATTGCTGAGGCTGATAAGTTGGGCTTCCGAAAAATCATCGTCCCCAAAGCGAATATGAATGGCATTGATCCTGCGAAGTTCAAGATAATGATTGTACCTGTCAGAAAGGTGGAAGAGGCGTTACGAGAGCTGTTTGGGTGACAAATCGCGTTTTTAACGCTTTTTGTGCATATTGTAAGTAATTGATTTCTTGTTTGTTGCTCTTTTGGTCTGAAAAGTTGTGCACAAAATTCTTTGTACTTTCAGATTTTTTCTGTAACTTTGCACCCAAATCCAGCCTATGGGCTGGGCACAACTCAAAAAACTAAAGCACTCAAAGATTATGTCGGTTCAGAAGACAAGGGCACTTCTGGTGGACGTGGCTCGTCAACTGTTTGCCAAGAATGGTTTCGAAGACACGTCGATGAACGATATTGCAGTCGCTGCCAACAGAGGTCGCC